>ERZ857629.3353-NODE-3353-length-13610-cov-11.102693_pt1 | contig 13610 bp, 5 predicted proteins | sample MGYA00519700_ERZ857629 | MGnify/ENA primary metagenome ERZ857629 (study PRJEB31778, sample SAMEA3449351) | human gut metagenome | biome: human gut; feature: human-associated habitat; material: faeces | place: United Kingdom | collected 2010/2012 ... | reverse complement strand
TGGACTCGTCCGTCGTGGCGGCGCTGCTGGCCGAGGCCGTCGGCCCCCAGCTCACGTGCGTATTCGTCGACCACGGGCTCATGCGTCTCAATGAGGGCGACGAGGTCGAAGCGGCGTTCAAAAAGTGGAACATCAACTTTGTCCGCGTGAACGCCGAGGGCCGCTTCCTTTCAAAGCTTGCCGGCGTTTCCGACCCCGAGCGCAAGCGCAAGATCATCGGCGAGGAGTTCATCCGCGTGTTTGAAGAAGAGTCGAAGAAGATCGGCGCGGTCGAGTTCCTTGCCCAAGGCACGATCTACCCCGACGTGATCGAGTCGGGTCTCGGCAGCGCGGCGGTCATCAAGAGCCACCACAACGTCGGCGGCCTGCCTGACTACGTGGACTTCAAGGAGATCATCGAGCCGCTGCGCCTGCTCTTTAAGGACGAGGTGCGTCAGCTCGGCCGCGAGCTGGGCCTGCCCGAGTATCTTGTCTCTCGCCAGCCGTTCCCCGGCCCGGGCCTTGCCATCCGCATCATGGGCGAGATCACCAAGGAGAAGGCCGACACGCTGCGCCTTGCCGACGCGATCTACCGCGAGGAGCTTGAAAAGGCCGGCGAAAACAAGAAGATGAACCAGTATTTCGCCGTGCTGACCGACACGCGCACCGTCGGCGTGATGGGCGACGGGCGCAGCTATGACCGCGTGCTCGCGCTGCGCGCCGTGACGACCGAGGACTTCATGACCGCCGACTGGGCGCGCATCCCCTACGAGCTGCTCGACCGCATCAGCGGCCGCATCGTCAACGAGGTCAAGGGCATCAACCGCATTGTCTACGACATCACGAGCAAGCCCCCCGCCACGGTGGAGTGGGAATGAGAAAAAAGTGAACATGAGGGGCATTCCCGTCCCGATACGCTCGCTGCGAGAGCCGCCTTTCGGCGGCTCTCAAATTTTTTGCAGAAAATCAATTTTCAGGTGCGAACTTTTCCGCCTTTTTGTCCCTATATCAGTGAAAGGGCTTATCAGCCGCATTTCCAACCACCAGAAGGGAGGGTGCAAGCGATATGCAAGACACCGCAAAACGCGTCGCGCTTGCAAAAAAGCGGGCGCGCGAATGCCTTCGCCGGACCCAGCGGCGCAGCCTGCGCGGCATGTCCGCCCTGTGTATGCTCCTGTTCGCGGCGCTCGTGGGAACGATGCGCGCGGTGATCGGACAGACACAGCCCGCCGCGCAGGGGATGCTCGGCGCAATGCTGCTGCACGCGGACGCGGGCGGCTATGTGTTCGTGAGCGTCGTTTCCTTTGCCGCGGCGGCCGCGCTGACCGTGCTGTGCATCGGGCTCAGGAAACGATCGAAAAAAGACGGAGCGGGACAGGTAGACCCGCAGAAACAGGAGGACGAAACGCTATGAAAAAACGGTTACTCGCACTGCTGCTTTGCCTCAGCATGACGCTGACCATGCTGACTCTCCCCGCTTCGGCGGCGGAACCAAAGGATACCATCCCCGACAAGTACGATGTCGTCATCGACCTGTACGGCAGGACGAGCGATGTAAACATCAGCGACAGCAAGACTTATTACATCTACTCCTCTGTGCCGGATAAGCTGCGCAGCCAGTGGGTCTGGAACAAAAAGATCCAGATCATCCCCAAGACCTTTCGCACAGCCCAGCCGCACATCTTCCTCGACGGCGTACAGATCGAAGTGAACCCTTCTTCCAAAACGCCTGCCATCGAGCTGCACGGCAAGGCCTCGGCTTTCCTCTATTTCATCGGCCGGGACAGTGAGCTGCGCGGCGCGCGCGGCCGCGCGGCCATCCAGAAAAACCGCAGCGAGGGCGAGCTGCACGTGCTGGTGCAGACCGGCACCAAGCTCACATGCATCGGCGGCGACAACGCCGCGGGCATCGGCGGCAGCTACGCGATGCGCGACATTGGCAACAGTCTTTTCAATATCGATATGTACGGCCACGGCGTAGGCATACACTTTGGCTCGCAGAGCAATCCCTCCTACTGGAACGGCAGCATCAAGACCAACGGCGGCTACGGCGGCGCCGGCATCGGCGGCGGCCGCGGCGGCAAGGGCGAGAAGCTGTACTTCTATTCCGGCAGCATCGATGCCGGCGGCGGATACCTTGCCTCAGGCATCGGCGGCGGCGCCCGCGGCAGCTGCACCAACATCCACATCTACGGCGGCAATGTCATCGGCGTCGGCGGCGCGGGCGGCGCGGGCATCGGCACCGGCTACTTCCCCCAAACCGCGAATGAATTCGCACAATACATCACCGTCGCAGGCGGCACGGTGATCGCCAGAGGCGGCGAAAACGGCGCCGGCATCGGCGGCGGACAGTATGCCTCCGCAAAAAACATCACCATCACAGGCGGCGATATAACCGTCAGCGGCTGTTACGGCGCGGGCATCGGCGGCGGGCGCTGGCGCTACGGCGAGAACATCACCGTCACGGATACGAAGCTCAGCGGCTACGTGTTCCTGCCCTCGGTCAATCAGGCGGCTGCGGTGCTCGGCTACGGCGACTCCACATACGATCAGGAAAAGCTGCTCAGGGGCGAAGGGACTCTGTCCGATCACGTCATCAAGATCGGCTCCTATCAGGGAAAGCTCGTCAAGCTGCGGCCCGAGGGCTTCGGCAAAAGCGTGGACGACAGGGTCGGCTTTTTCTACAATTACACCGACATTCTGATCCCCAACGAAAACGGCCGCATCGACGTAACGCTGCTGACGCTGCCGTATGTGCAGCACTACGGCTGGAACATCGGCAGGCTGGAAATGGAAATGATAGATGATCCCTGCGGCGGGAACCACCAATTCGGCTGGGTCAGCAGGGAAAACTGCCATATCTGGGCATGCCTGAGCTGCGGTGCGCGCGATCCCGCAGACCCCATGTCCGCACAGAACGCCAGACACAGCTCGTCCACGGGCTGGAACACGGAAACGCACACCATCGTCTGCGACGTGTGCGGCACGGTGATGGCGCGCGATTATCTCGCGCCGAGATTTACCGGCATTCAGGACGGCGAGACCTACTATCTCACGGACAGCGATGTGCTGAAGTTCAAAGCGGAGGATGTGCCGCTGGGGACCGTCTCCGGCATCAGATCCGTCAGCATCGACGAGCAGGAGCAGGACGTCGGCAGCACGGAATTTGAACTTCCCGCGGACGGACAGTCCCATACCGTGACCGCCAGCGACAACGCCGGCAACACCACCTCGGCAACGGTCACAGTGATACGGCAGTATAAGGTCGAGGTCGTAGATCAATACGCTTCCGACAAAATCTATCTCTCCAAGCTGGTAAACAAGGGCGAATACCTCCGCCTGACGCTGAACATGCCGGAGGATGCCAACGCAACGCTGTATGCGCCGGATGGAGCGGTCATCCCGCCCAACGAATACGGCTATGATATCGGCTTTGTAGAGTCCGACATAACGCTCAAGCTGTCGGTGACGCGCACAGGCGATGTGTGGGCATCGATTTTCTGCCTTGGCTTCCGCAATTTCCAGAGCTATGAAGCGCTCAGCGAACCGATCTATGTGCCGGTATTGTCAAACGGACAGTACGGCTACTACAACGGTCTTGCCGGCGACAATGTTCCGTTCCTGATCGACGGCCCCAAGAATGTCGGCCTGCACGCTTTTGTGAGCAATACTCCATATACGGAAAATGATCTGGATACGAACACCGAGCTGCCGTGGAAGTGGTGCGCTGCCTCCGGCGAATCTATCGTTCTGAACCATGGCCATTTCGGCGACAGCGACGGCACATATTACGTCTATGCCAAAGCCGAAAGAGACAGGCAGCGAACGTACGCTTCCACGCCGCCTCTGATCTTTGACCGCACCATTCCCGCAGCAAAGATCGAAAATGCGGAGCTTGCGGCCGACAGCACCCACTACGGCGCGCTGGCGTTCACCGTGGAGGACGCCGTGCCCGTCACCGTGACCGACAACGGCGTGGCGCTGACCGCGGAGAACGGCGTCTACACCGTCCAGCCCGACGGCGCGCGCCACACCATCGTGCTTCGGGACGCCTGCGGCAACACGGCGCGCTATGATGTCTCCGTCATGCAGAACACGCTCATAAGCGTGACGCAGCCGGCCGACATCGCGCTGCAGCACGGCGAGGAGCTGACGCTGCCCGCCATGGCCGCCGTGACGACCAGCGGCATGACCGTGACGCAGCTTCCCGTGCAGTGGAACTTCGATTCGGCGAAGGACTATGACAGAACCGCCAAGCAGACACAGTCCTTCACCGTTACCGGCACGCTCGACCTGTCCGGCACGGACGTGGTCGTTCCCTCCGGCAGCGAGGCGCTGCTGACCGTCGAGGTCAGGGTGACGGTCTCAAGCGCGCCGCGCTACACGGTGACGGTCAACGACAGCGAAAACGGCACTGTCAGCGTGGACAATGCTTCGAAAGCCGCGCCGGACGGCACGCCCAGCTTCTTTGAAGACGAGCTGGTGCTGCTCTCCGTCTCCCCCGCCGAGGGCTATGTCCTCAGCGCCCTGTCCGTCAGCGGCGGCTTCGGCGACGTTCCCTGCGCGGGCGACGGCGACACCTATTCCTTTACGCAGCCTGCGTCCAACGTCACCGTTACCGCCGCGTTCACGGTACGTCCCGAATACACCGTCACCTTCGACGGCAACGGCGGCACGCCGTCCGACAGCGAGCGGACCACGACCAACCAGCGCCTTGCGTCCCTGCCGAGCGCCTATCTCGGCGAGCACCTCTTTGACGGCTGGTACACCGAGAAGACCGACGGCGACAAGATCGACACCGACTACGTTTTCTCCGACGACACCACCGTGTATGCGCACTGGACGTACGTCGGCACCGGCGACACCGGCGGCAATACCGGCGGCAATACCGGTGGAAATACCGGCGGAAATACCGACGACGGCACCGGCGGCAATACCGGCGGCGGCTTCGTCGACGTGCCGGACGGCAGCTACTTCGAGGACGCCGTGGACTGGTCGGTGGAAAACGGCATCACCACCGGCACGGACGCTTCCCACTTCTCCCCGAACGGCATCTGCACCCGCGCGCAGGCCGTGACCTTCCTGTGGCGCGCGGCGGGCAGCCCCGCGCCGCAGAGCACGGCGATGCCGTTCGTCGACGTGCCTGCGGACAGCTACTTCTACAGCGCGGTGCTCTGGGCCGTGGAAAACGGCATCACCACCGGCACGAGCGCCGCGACGTTCAGCCCCGACGCCCACTGCACGAGAGCGCAGATCGTCACGTTCCTGTGGCGCGCGGCGGGCTCTCCCGCGGCGGAGGGCGGCAGCCCGTTCGCCGACGTGCCCGCGGACGCCTACTATGCCGACGCGGTGCGCTGGGCCGTGAAGAAGGGCATCACCACCGGCACGAGCGCCGCGACGTTCAGCCCCGACGCACACTGCACGAGAGCGCAGATCGTCACGTTCATCTGGCGCGGCGCAAAGTGAGCCCCGCGGCTCCCGCACCGCAAGCCCAATAAGCGCTTTCCATAGGAGGCGGCCCGCAAGGGCCGTCTCCTCCTTATTTCCCGCGCGGAGAAAAAAGCGTTTCATACTTCAGAATGATTTACATTTTTGGAAAGGTATGCTATACTGTATTAAAATAGGCGTTAAAGGGCTTATGACAAGGGGGCGCGCCCCCTTGTCCCGCGGGGTCCCCCGCGGCGCGAGACCCGTTCCGCTCCGTCAGGGAGCGGCCGCGCCGGAAAACGACGCTCACATACAGCTGGGCTGAAAATAGATCGCAAGCACGTATTATAAGGAGGAGCTACATGAAAAAACGCGTATTGAGCTTATTCATGGCGCTGGCGCTCTGCCTGACGCTGCTGCCCACGGCGGCGCTGGCGGAGGAAACGGCGGAGTATGGCGCCGTGAACGAGCCCGCCGTGCAGGCTGGCGGCAGCCAGATCGCGACGCAGGCAGGCTCTGCAACAGGCATCTGGGTCGACGGGGTCAACCAGAACGGCGAACTCGAGAAAGGTAATCAAGCTTGGAATGGAATCTGCGTTGACGGCACCATGGACACGTGGGGCAACGACATCTACCCATTCTACATCGTTCAAAAAGATCAAAATGTGACCATTCAGAATCTGACCATTAATGGGGACATTTATCTTATTCTTTGCGATAATGCAACACTGACGGTGGAAGGTTCCTTGATACTCAATTGCCAAAACTTCACCATTTACGGGCAGACGGAAAGCTTGGATCCGGAAGACAGCGGGGTGCTGTCCATCAAGTCCGCCTCCACTGCAATCAAATCGAACTATTCGGATGGCAATGGCAGCGGTACGACCATTTCTCTTCGTGGCGGCAAGCTGACCGCCACAAGCGCGTCCGGCGTTCTTGCTGAGAATGTTTATCTGACGACCGGCAACAGCAGTATCCAGAAATGCTCGATCGACGGCGAAAACAAGCTGCCCGAGGATTGGGTCAGGCACACATTTACCAAGTTGGAGGGGCGCAGCCTCACCATCGAGTACTGCGAGCACGATCATGCTACTTATGTAAGCGCCAGCGAAAGTACGCATAAAACGCACTGCACGGACTGCGGCTTCGTTGGGGCTGCAAAGGCTTGCGGAAGCGACGGTACTGCTGGCTTTGTGTCGGCTGGCAAAGATGGGCACTATAAGAAATGCCACTGCGGAAACCCGTTTGGCGATTTACTCACGCATGACACTGCGACCGTACCAACGGACAACGGTCAGAAGCACACCTCCGGCTGCGGTTTCTGCGGCTGGACATCGGACGGCAACGGCGATGAGCACGATTTTAGCGAAGGAAATGGCTCCTGCAAGGATTGCGGCATTACGCCCATTATGCGTGACAGTGACGGCGATCTGTACGACAAAGAGAATTACGAAAAAGCCTTTGAAAAAGCTGCCGACAGCAATGGTACGGTCACGCTGACGCTGGTGTCCAAAGTGACCGGCGAAGGTGCGAATATCTGGACAAAATCCATTGAATTCAACTATCCGGGCAAATCTGTTACGCTGGACATGGGCGGCATCACGCTGAGCAGCACCGGTGAAGCGGCGCTGACGGTCAACGGCGGCACGCTGATCATTGAGAATGCTGCAACGCTGGAAGGCGAAGAGGGCATAGCAGGCAACACGCCCTACTCCGCCATCAAGGTCACGGGCGGCAGCCTGACCTTTAATGGCACAGTCAACGCCACGGGCGGCAACGGCAGCAGCAGCGCCGCACCGGCCATTGAAGTCACCGGCGGCAAGGTGACCTTCGAGGGCGCTGTGACCGCCACCGGCGGCAGCAGCGACAACGAAGCTGCCTCGGCGATCGAGGTCTCCGGCGGCGCGGCGACGTTTAAGGGCACCGTAACCGCGAAAGCCCAGATCATCAATACCACGGACGAAGTCGTGCTCTCTCCCGCGATCAATGTTTCGGGCGGCACGGTGACCTTTGAGAAGAAGCTGACCGCCACGGGCGGCGGAAACAACGCCGGCGGAAACAAACCGGAGCAGCAGCCCGCGGTTTATGCCACGAACGGCACGCTGGATTTTCAGGACGATCTGGATCTGAACGGCGGCTTGACGATCACAGGGGACGCAACCCTGCGCACCCTGCTGTCAACGGGCACGTTCACGGCGATGCCTAGTTCGGACGCAAAGCGGGTATCCGTCGTCGGCTCGAAGAACTACACATATCTGAGGGATCTGCTGGAAGACGGCTATGTCTTTTTTGCCGAGGGCAGCAACCGGTATCTGGTTTTCAGCGATACGGACTGGTCCGGTGATACTACCATCAAAGCGCATACGCATATATGGGAGAAACCCGCATCGGGCGATATCTATGAGTGCTCAATCTGCAAGCAATCCTGCGCGCATGAGGGCGGTTACAAGACCGGCAAGTGCGAGGTTTGCGGCAAGCCCTGCCCGCACGACATGGCGGATGCGGTCAACAACTATCGCTGCAATGAGTGCGGAAAGCAGATGGTCGCAAGAATCCAGACTGACACATGGAAATGGGCGCACTACCCTGACCTCGTCACAGCGCTGAACGCGGCAACAGATGGTCAGACGGTGACGCTGCTGACCGATGCCCCTCTGACGGATGATGTCTATCTCTATAGCACTACCGTAACCACTGCCGAGGATATGGTCGTTACGCTGGATTTGAACAGGCATAATGTCACAGCGTCTGGCTGGGCCTCTTTTATCTTAGGCGAAGGTGCGTACGATTGGAACAATCCATCGGCTCAAGAAAGAGGTCCCTTCAAACTGGCCATTTGCGGCACCGGCAATGTTGAACCTGGTATTCGTGTAAATGTGTGGGCCTCTCTGGACCTAAGCGGCTGGACAGGCGGCACGATCAACATGATAAGTATGCAGGACAACTCGAATTATGACGCAGCAACTCGGGAACCTGCTCTCGTCGTTGGTAAAAATGCTGGTACGATCGCTTATCTAGGCTATGGAAACAACCAGTTAGGCGAATTAAAGAAAAATAAGCTGAGCGGCGGCAAATACAGTGAACTTTGGATTGCCGATCACGGAGGGGTCCGTCTCGGTGACTTGCTTGCAGACGGCTTTGCATTCCAAAAAGCAGATGGGTCGTATGTGAATTACGCGGAAAAGTTCCAAAACACGACACTCACCAATCTCACCGTCGTGGAGTGCCCCCATGATGACGCGGAAAACGGCAGATGCCTGTACTGCAATGAGGACGGCATCGCGGCGACGGTGGACGGCATTTTCTACGATCTCGACCACGTTAATCATGCCATCGCCGCATGGCTCGCCACAAACGGCAGCACGCTGAAGCTGTTTACTGACGCCAGCACAGATGAACTTGATCTCAGCAGCGCCGCTGCCGACTCCCTTACCATCGACCTGAACGGCCATAGCTTCACCAAAAACGGCGATGCCGTCAAGCTGAATGGCGGCAAAAGGCTGACCATCAAGGATTCCAAAGGCGAGAACAAGGGCGTCTTCGGCCCCGTGCTCGCTGACAGCGGCAAGCTGACTCTGGAGAGCGGCTGCCTTAAGGGCTTGAACATACCCAGCAGCTCGACGGCTCAAATCATCCTGAATGGCGGCAAGGTAAGCGCCATTTCCTGCCCCATCCCCATCTACAACCTTCTGCCGAACGGATACGCCCTCATGAAAGACGACGTTCCGGTAAACCCCGCAGAGATATTGACCGACAATACTGCGACCTATACCGTCAAATATTCGGATATCACGCTCACGCAGCCCGGCGATCCCATCACGATCTCCTACGGGCAGAACACCCTGCCTTTCGCGTTCGCCCTGGAGACATACGATCAAAACGTTGCTAAGGTGAAGTTCACATGGTATCTGGTCAATGAGGACAGCACCACGACGGAGCTGACAAGCACCGGCAATGTGGCTGCGGCCGAAAACGGCGTCTACACCTACGACACCACGACGACCGGCACCGACACGCTGAGCAGCCTGACGCCTGGTGAATACAAGGCGATCTGCGTGGTCAGCGGACTGGACGTCGACGGCAACTGCCTCTGGATGGCTCCCTTTACCAACCGCAAATTCACGGTGGAAAAAGCGGGTCTGGCAGACGCGGTGATCACGTTCAACAACCGCAGCAACCGCATCACCTTCAATCCCTTTGGCGATACGACCGCAACGCCTGACGTTGATTTCACCGTGACCTGCTATGGCAAGACGCTGAAATATGGCGAGGACTACACGGTGTCCGGCAACGCAACCAAAAACGGCGTCGGGTACTACGACCTGACCATCAGCGCTGTACCCACCAACAGCAACTATACCGGCACGAAGAAGGTAAGGTGGGAAGTTGAGGAATATATCCTGTCCCATCTGGCACTTTCCTCCGCCACGATCACGAAGAAGTACGACGGCACGGCCGATCTTCCCGCAGGCTCTGTGACATCCAACTTCATAAGTCGTGATGAGAGCGTGAAGGATCTGATCCCCTTGCAGTTGGGCACGGATTACACGTTGGGCGAAACAAGCTACAAGGTCTTCGATGAGACCGCAAACAACTATGTTGACTCCCCGAACGCAGGCAGCGGCAAGACCGTTTATTGCGAGGTCACACTGCTGAGCAAAGACTATCGTGCCGGCTATGGCGGAAAGCAGCTGGATTGGTACTTCTATGCGAGCGAAGTGAACGCCTCCATCACGAAGGCCGACGCGCCCGCATTCAACAAGGTGGTCACGTTTGACCAGATCGTCAACGATCTGGAAGCCACCTACACCATCGACCTCCCCACTCTGCCGGAGCTGCAAAGCCCCAAGACCTACGGCGACATCGCATATACAGTGGCTTCCTTGAGTCTAGACCACGACTACGCCGCGCTTGGCGAGCCAAAGATCGTCCAGGTTAACGGCAAGTACCAGCTGCATCTGACGGTCCCCGCTGTCAAGTATGACAAGGAGACCCCCATCGGCACCATCATGGTCAAGGTCAAGACCACCAACTACGAGGACGTCATCCTCACTGTGAACCTCAAGTCTGTCAACAAGCTCCAGCCGACCGTGATCGTCACCGCCGAGCCGGACACCATCACCTACGGCACGACGCTCGCGGACATCACGCTCACAGCCACGGCGACGCACGAAGGCAGCAGCGTCCCCGGCGCCATCGCGTGGGATGACCCCGACACCAAGCCGAACGCGGGCGATCACGAGGTCGAATGGACGTTCATGCCCGCTGATACCGAACACTACCGCGCTGTTTCCGGCATGGTAAGCATCCACGTGGACAAGGCCACGCCCACCGGCGAGCCGAACTACACGGCCATCAAGACGAGCGGCAAGAAGCTCGCCGACGCGGGGCTGGCGGCCAACGAAAGCTGGCCCGCCGGCACGCTCCAGTGGGTAGACAAGGATGGCAGGGTGCTGGACCCTGCCGCCACCGAGGTCAAGGCGAACACTGCTTATCACTGGAAGTTTACACCTGACGGCAACAACTATAACGCCATCGAGGGCAGCATCACGCTGTATCATTATTCCGCCGACATCCCCGCCGCGCCGACCTATCCCGTGAACACGCCGGACGGCACGGCCAACGGCAGCGTGAGCATCAGCCCGAAGAACGCCTCCAAGGGCAGCACCGTGACCATCACGGTCAAGCCGGACAGCGGCTATCAGCTGGGCGATCTCACCGTGACCGACAAGGACGGCAACGTGCTTGAGATCACCGACAAGGGCAACGGCAAGTATACCTTTGTCATGCCTGACGGCAAGGCGGATATCCGCGTCAGCTTCACCGAACAGACCGAGGAGAGCCCGTTCCGCGATGTTTCCACGGGCGCGTACTACTACGACGCGGTCAAGTGGGCGGTCGGCAAGGACATCACCACCGGCATCGGCGGCGGCCTGTTCGGGCCCAACCAGTCCTGCACGCGCGCGCAGATCGTGACGTTCCTGTGGCGTGCGGCTGGTTCCCCCGAGCCGACGGCGCTGAGCAGCTTCACCGACGTTGCGCCCACGGCGTACTACGCCAAGGCCGTGGCGTGGGCTGTTGAAAACGGCGTCACGACCGGCACGAGCGAGACGGAATTCTCCCCGAACGAGCCCTGCACGAGAGCGCAGGCTGTCACGTTCCTCTATCGCGCGCTCAAAGCTGCGGCCTCCGGCAGCAGCACCGCGTTCAGCGATGTGGCGGCGGATGCGTACTACGCAAGCGCCGTGGCGTGGGCCGTTGAAAACGGCGTGACCACGGGCGTCGGCGACGGCCTGTTCGCCCCGAAGGACACCTGCACGCGCGCGCAGATCGTGACGTTCCTCTACCGCGCGTATCAGGGCAAGTAAGCGTTTCTATCCTCCCCATTGATAAAAGGAAGCCCCCGACCGATCCGGTCGGGGGCTTCCGCTTTTGCTTTATCGGGTGGGGGCTTTGCCTTTTTCCCGCGCGCGGGCCGTCGGAACGGTCAGGCGCATGGTGCGGATATCCGCACTTGTAAAGCCGTTTGAATTGGTATAAGATACAGGAAAAAACTGTATGAGGAGGCCGGTCGATGAACTTTGACTCGCTGGAATACTTCTCCGTCCTTGCGCGCGAGCGCAGCTTTACCCGCGCTTCGGAGATCCTGCATATCACGCAGCAATCGCTCTCGTCGCATATCGCGGGGCTTGAAAAGGAGCTGAACTGCCAGCTCGTCGTGCGGCGTATCCCGCTGGAGCTGACGTTTGCGGGGCAAACCTTTCTGCGCTATGCCGACGAGCTGCGCCGGACACAGCACGCCATGCAGCAGGAGTTTTGCGACATCTCCCGAAATCAGAAGGGCGAGCTGCGCGTCGGCATTGCGTTCACGCGCGGGCGCGCCGTCATGCCGCGTCTGATCCCCGCGTTCCAGAGGGAATATCCGAATGTGGAGATCACGCTCATCGAGGACTCGAACGACGCGCTGCAAAAGCTGCTCGCAGACGGCGACATCGACCTCGCCATCGCGGAATTTTCCAAGGCGCCGCAGGAGGTCGAGCTGCGGGACTTTTATGAGGAAACGATCGTCCTGTGCCTTTCCGGCGCGCTGCTGGCCCGCTGCGATATCGACCTTGCCTCGCATGAAGCGGCGCTGCGCGCGGGCGATCTGCGTTGTCTGCGGGACTGTCCGTTCGTTCTCGGTCCGGTCGAGGACATCGGCGGGCGCATGGGGCGCGAAATGCTGCGGCGCTCCGGCGTGAAGCCGATCGTCAAGGCGACCTCGGCCAACATTGAAACGCTGCTCGCCCTGTGCGAGCGGGGCGTCGGCGCGTGCTTCAGTCCGGAAAATCTCGTCCGCACCGCGCTGTCCGGTGCGCAGGTCAAGCATCTGCATCTTCTGCGCTTTGACGGCGGCGCATCGTATCCCATCCGCTTCGGCTTTCTCAAGCGCTCGTATCAGTGGAGCGTTATTGAGGAATTCATCCGCATCGCGCAGGAGAGCATTTAGCGGCGCTTTTGCCGGTACGAAGGCCCCGTCAGTGCGGCTGATGCGCCTCGCCGCGCAATACGTCGTGTATCCGCTCGACCAGCGCCTTTGTCGTGAAGGGCTTCGGGAGCACAAAGTTTGCGCCCAGCCGATACGCCTCATCTATGACCCAGCGCGTCGGCATGGCTGTCATGAGGATCGTCGAGAGCTTGTGCCCGCCCTCGCGCAGCTGCTCCATAACATGAAAGCCGCCCTTTTGCGGCAGCAGGAGATCCAGCAAAAGGATATGCGGCCGGTGCTGGTGGAGCGCCTTCGCCGTCTCGTCCTCGTCCTTTGCGTGAAACACATGGAAATCTCCGTGTTCATGCAGGGAATCCTTCAGCAGCATACTGAAGGATTCGTTGCTGTCAGAGAGTAAAATCTTTTTCCGGTGCGGCATTTTTATCCGCCTCCCCCTTCGTTTTTTGATTTTACACACTCACCTCGTATAAAATAGTCCTGTTTTTCTCTTTTTTCAATCCATTGCGCATCATCTTAACGGTTTTTTAACGCGGCAGAAGGATGCTTTGCGTATCCCGTCCTGCGGCGGCGCTGCATTCCGGCGGCAAGGTCAGCTTTTGGGTCTCACGCGGCGCTTGCTTCCGCGGCGCGGACAAGGCAGCCTTCATAGACCGCCAGCGCCGCGCGGGCAAAGCCCTCCTCCGAAAAGCGGTCCGCCGCCAGCGCCTGCGCCGCC
>ERZ857629.3352-NODE-3352-length-13613-cov-4.982003_pt1 | contig 13613 bp, 10 predicted proteins | sample MGYA00519700_ERZ857629 | MGnify/ENA primary metagenome ERZ857629 (study PRJEB31778, sample SAMEA3449351) | human gut metagenome | biome: human gut; feature: human-associated habitat; material: faeces | place: United Kingdom | collected 2010/2012 ... | reverse complement strand
CGGAGCAGGCAAAGCTTCATGCCGAAACAGAGTTTGAGAAATATCGAATTATTCAAGATCGGCTCTACGAGAGCGACTTCGATCGATTTCTTATGTTGGAGCAGTCGACGCATGATGCTCTGCCGGAGGATTGACTTTCTATTGTTTACAGCAGCGCAAAATAAAACTCTTTTCTTGTTGAAAAACCCGGGGCTCCAAAATTAACGGAGGCATCCGTTAGGGGTGCCTCCGTTAGTTTTAGAACAGCTGTAGCGCGATTGAGAAGGCGAAAGGAAGAGAAATGAGACGCAGCAAACTATCTGACCATACCTTTCAAAAAGGTAAGTTTATAACGCCAATAAATGCAATACCGTTGATGCATGAACTTGAAGACGAAAAGTCGTGGACTTATGGCCGCATGCCAGAGTACCTTTGGATTGGATTGATTTTGAAATATTATGGACGAGATGAAGGGTTAAGAAAGTCCTACGGCATTATTTCTGCATTACACAAATTGGCACCTGGCCTCTATACAGCAAGATTATCACAGATATTAAAGCTGGACGCAGATATTCAAAAGAGATTTTATGATTACATTATTTGCAGTGGAGCTAAAGAAGTACTTGCGCCGTTAACGGTTTTTCTTACTGCAAGCAAAGCCCCGGTTTTTGCTAAGTGCTTTTATTGTCCAGATCAGAGTGTTGAGGACAGGTGTGAAGCGATAATTCAGACAATGCGTGAAATAATGGATCACCAATCTAATGAAGCAACTGATATCAGGTTTGTAGCACTCTATTTTAATCAACTTTCAGGGGAAGTACATCTTTTAAGAGAACAGGTGGATTTGCTGGTGGCCTATCCGTCATCCAAACACACTGATGAAATAATGTGCATGGCTCGTCCAACAGTACGTTCTCTTGAAATGATGATTTTGACTTTTGAAGAGGTTGACTCTGCATACTTGAAGGAATTTTGGAGGTGTGTAAGCGAAATGACAGATTGCAGTATATTCGCCATTCGATTTCCAGAGGAAAAGAGAAACATCACCGCATACATGGAAAAACTGCATGAGGTATTTGTGTATCTCTCGGAACTGTTTTTAACAGCTGCCCCGCTTAATGAGAAAATGAGTGTTTTGCTCGGGATTGCGACATATTCTTATAAGCGATTGAAGGAAATTTATGAACATCAGTTATTTAATTCTATATCTGGCAGAAGTTGCGTGCGTGTCTTGATTGAAGACTATATTATGATGAAATATCTCGTAAAAAACGAGTCGTTTCATGAAAATATTTGGCGTGATTATCAGCTGTATGGTATGGGGCTATATAAGCTCGTTTTAGCAAGGCACAGGGAAAATGGTGCTTTAGAGGAATCTCATTTCGACGAAAAATATATCGAAGCTTTAGTCAATGAATTCAAGGGTGAAGAATTCATTGATATGGATACTAAATATTTTGACAAGCAAAACATAAGGCTTAAAGCGGAAGATGTCGGAGAGAAGAATCTATATGGCTTATATTACGATTACGATTCTTCTTTTGAACATGGATTATGGGGAGCTATTCGTGAGTCTTCTCTTTTGAAATGTAACAACCCCGCTCATAAATATCATTGTGTTCCGGATGTTGAGGACGAAACCAGATTGAAAACCGTTCTGCCAGATTGTATTATGATTATGAACAAAACTATATCTTTTTTGGACGAGATATATGGTATCCCAGAACAGTTGTTAAATGAGGTAATTAACTTTGAAATCAAACCTATTGCTGGATAAGATTCATTTAATACAAACTGAATATAAAGAATTGCTCGCAACTTTGTTGCCAAAATTAAAAAGTAGCCATTCACCAGAAGCGTTGGATGAAATTAATTTATTCTGGCTGCGTCATATCGAGGAAATTCAGCTGTATCTAAAAGCTTGGTTCCCTGGTGAAAACAGTTACGTTTTCACGGCTGCCACATTTATGGATTTTGAGGATAACGAACACTTACCTTTTTTGTTAATGGGAGACAAGCATATTCTTGATGATCCTCTGAGCAAGTATTCAGAAATACGAAGTAAAATGCCAGATGGCAAAGATGCTGAATTTCTATATGAGCAAATCGGAGTGACAGCAGAAGATAATCTGAAGCTATTAGAAAATGTTCATGGTGAAATCCTCATACTGCCGCTTCGACTTCTCAACCAATCAAATGGCTATCATTCGCTCTATAGCGTCGGGGGACAAGCATTTATTAGCCTTTTTAATGGAATCGACAATCTGAACGATTACTTTGCAAAGTGTAACAGCATTGATGATATTATACGATTTGCCCGTGAAGATATTGGAAGATTAGTGATGTTCTCGGAAGATGATAATGTGATGTTACCATTTGGAGAGCGGTTCAGGGGCGCTTTGTCTGGAACCAAATACATGGTAGATCGAGCCAAGCCAGATTCATACAATTTCTTTATACTTGTATTTGGGTGTATCCAACAAGCCATTGATGTTCTTGTATCGTGTATAGAGTACGGCTGTATCCCATATATTAGATATCCAGTTTCGCTTCACTACATCTCACTATTGTCGGAAAGTATGTTAGACATAGAGCACATAGTCAAGCTTCGTTTCAAGATGAGTGTTGCATTTGTTGTTTATCAGCTTTGCGATAAGGGTAGACTTGCAAGAGTTAGTTTAGAAGAGTTTTTGAAACAGATTCAGGCATATAACTTTAATGAAAAGCTGTTCCGAGTTCTTGCCGAACATGATATTAATGAAAATAGTTTCTTAGGGCATACAATTACACAGCTGGTAATTGACGAGTTAGAGGCATTCTATAATATACTGGCTGAAGAAAGCGGTATATAAAGTAAAAAAATCTGGCGAGTAACTGATAGAGATACAGCGGATGTGGTTTCTGACTTTGTAACCAAGGTTGCGGAGAGCGAGTTTTACGATCAGCGGGCGAATGCGTAAAATTGCGGCTTGACCACAGTTCCACCACAGACAGATGTGGAAACAACGGAGGCTGCACTTCTCGAAAGTTCTGGAAACAACGTTGTTCGGAACAAAAATGGCTAAAAGCAAGTAGAAATTGTTATAAAAATTATCAAAAATCTCTTGGTAAGGATGAGGTCGGCGGTTCGAATCCGCCCAGCAGCTCCAAAAAGCATCGAAAACTTCGGTTTTCGGTGCTTTTTTGCTGCATAAATGTTGAAAACAGTGCGGGTCAAAATGTGGATCAACCGCCTGACCCACATTTTGACCCATACCGAAAACCTGCAGAGCCACCCGGCGGGAGCGTTGCTCTCCGCCCGGTGGCTCTATTTCTTCGTTTTGATACCTTTTTATTGTTTCCAGCAGCGCAAAATATGCGCCGATTTGCGTTGCCGCTTGGTGTCTTCCGGGTTGATAGAACTTCATTGTAAATCATCCCGAAATGTGTTATCTTCTTCACGGAAATATTCACGCGAAAGGGATTTTTTTATGCGCAAGATTCAATGCTGGTGCCGTACTAATGCTATGCTGGCCATTTCACTGCTGGCTGCGGCTGCAACGGCGTTCTTTGTCCCTCCCGACAGGGACTACTTAGGCTATTACGACCTCAAAACGCTTTCCTGTCTGTTTAGTGTTTTGGCGGTGGTAGGTGCTCTGCGAGACCTGCAGATCTTTTCTGCTCTTTCGCAGCGGATGGTACACACCTTTTCCACGGTTCGGGGCGTATGTACAGCACTGGTGGTCATCACCATGTTCGGGTCTATGCTTCTGACCAATGATACCGCCTTGCTGACATTTCTGCCGCTTGGCTGGTTTGTCCTTTCCTCTACCGGTCAGGAAAAGCACGCCGCGCTCTTGTTCATTCTGCAAAACTGCGCCGCCAATCTCTGCGGAATGATCACGCCCTTCGGAAATCCGCAGAATCTTTATCTTTTCAGCTATTACGATCTTTCCGCAAAGATGTTCTTTTCGGCAATGCTGCCGCCCTTCATTCTGTCTACCGTTCTCATTCTCTTGTGTTGCCTGGCATTTCCCAAAGACCGGCTTTCCGTGCCGGAAGTGCAGGTCACAGTAGACTCCCGCCAGGCTGCCGTCTATGGCGGACTGTTCTGTTTAGCCGTTGCCATGGTGCTGCGGCTGGCACCCTATGTTCTTGGCCTGACTGTCATTGTTCTGGTACTCTGGTTTCTGGATCGGCACGCATTGAAGACCGTAGACTGGGGACTGCTGGCCACCTTCGCCGCTTTCTTCACCTTTTCCGGCAATCTTGCCCGGATGGAATCGGTCCGGGTGCTGTTCGCCCGCCTTTTGTCCCACGGAACGATGCTGATCTCCGCGCTCACCTGCCAGATCATCAGCAATGTCCCTGCCGCCATTCTGCTCAGTCGCTTCACGCAGGATGCCCGCGCTCTTCTGGTTGGCGTCAATGTGGGCGGTGCAGGGACGCTGGTGGCTTCTCTTGCAAGCCTCATTACATTTCGGGAATATACGCGCCGTGTTCCCAATGGCGGAAAGAGTTTTCTTCTCCTGTTTTCCGGGATCAGCTTTGCATTTCTGGCGATTCTTTTGACTGTCATGTCCATTCCGATGTAACCTACGAGAGGGACATGGCGCAGCGGCTCGGACTGTCTCTGTCAGAAGTCCGCCCTTCCTTTGCGTCATAAACGCTTGACCCACACGCGGAAATGCGCGGAAGGGGTGAAAGAGGAGCGGACGGATACTCCGTCCGCTCCTCTTTTTTCGATTGGTTCACATCACTTGCGTCATGAAACTGTCCATGGTTTGCGCAGCCTCGCCCACGCAAAGGGATATATCCGATACAGGCAGTTTAACGAAAAACACGGTCGCGGCATACCGAGGAGTAGCTTGGGTCAGAATGACGGCTATACTTCCGTTGCGCCGCCACCCCATTACTTATCGCCCTTCAATGCAGCATCAAGAAAGCCCTGAAACAGCGGGTGGGGGCGGTTGGGGCGGCTCTTGAACTCCGGGTGATACTGCACGCCCACGTAGAAGGGGCTGTCGCGCAGCTCCACGGCCTCCACCAGCCTCCCATCGGGGGACAGTCCGCTTATGGTCAGGCCCGCCGCCTGCATAGGCTCCCGATAGTCGTTGTTGAACTCATAGCGGTGACGGTGACGCTCCCGGATCTCCTTGCTCCCGTAGCACCGCGCCATGGTCGTTCCGTCGGCGATCACGCAGGGATAGCTGCCCAGTCGGAGAGTGCCTCCCTTGTCGATATTCTCGCCCTGGCCGGGCATGAAATCGATGACCTTATGGCGGCATTCCGGGGCAAATTCACCTGAGTCGGCATCGGCAATGCCCAGCACATGGCGGGCAAATTCGATGACGGCGATCTGCATACCAAGGCAGATGCCCAGATAGGGGACGTGATGCTCCCGGGCGTACCGGGCCGCCAGGATCATCCCCTCGATGCCGCGGCTCCCGAAGCCGCCCGGGACAAGGATCCCGTCAAGGTGGGAGAGGAGCTCCTCCTGCGTCTCCTCCGTGATGGTTTCCGAGTCGATCCATCGGATATCCACCTTTGCGCCAAGGGCAAAGCCGGCGTGGCGCAGCGCCTCCGCAACGGAGAGATAGGCGTCGTGAAGCTGCACATATTTCCCCACAAGGCCGATGGTCACCGATCTGCTGCGGCTCTTGATGGCGGCGACCATGTCCCGCCACTGGCGCAGGTCCGGTTCAGGCGTGGACAACCGCAGCTCACGGCACACCACCGCAGACAGGTTTGCCTGCTCCAGATAGAGGGGCGCCTCATAGAGAACGGGCAGGGTCAGATTTTCAATGACGCAGTCCGGCTTTACGTTGCAGAAATTCGAGATTTTACGAAAGATACCCGGGTCGGTAATGGGCTCGTCACAGCGCAGAATGATGATGTCCGGTGTGATACCCAAGCCCTGCAGCTCCTTCACAGAGTGCTGGGTCGGCTTGGATTTATGCTCGCCGGACGCCTTTAGATAGGGTACCAGCGTGACATGGATATACAGGGCATTCCCGGGGCCTACCTCACGACCCACCTGCCGGATGGCCTCAATAAAGGGCTGGCTCTCAATATCCCCGATGGTCCCGCCGATCTCGGTGATCACGACGTCAGCCTCCGCCTTGCTGCCCACATTGTAGATAAACCGCTTGATCTCATCTGTGATGTGGGGGATGGTCTGCACGGTAGAGCCCAGATACGCGCCCCGGCGCTCCTTGGCGATAACATTGGCGTAGACCTTTCCGGTGGTCAGGTTGGAGTATTGATTCAGATCCTCGTCGATGAACCGCTCGTAATGTCCCAGATCCAGATCCGTCTCCGCCCCGTCCTCGGTCACATAGACCTCGCCATGCTGATAGGGGCTCATGGTGCCGGGGTCTACATTGATGTAAGGATCCAGCTTCTGCGCCGCCACCTTCAGTCCCCGCGCCTTCAGCAGCCGCCCCAAGGAAGCCGCCGTGATGCCCTTTCCCAGTCCGGAAACAACGCCGCCCGTCACAAAAATATACTTTGTCATGTGTCGCCCTCCCATGCAAAATTCAAAAAAAGAAAAGACGCCCATCAGGGGGCAAAAGTCCCCCGATGAACGTCCTTGTTCAACAGTTGGTATTTTACTGCGGCCTGCGGCGCTTTGTCAAGCGGTGTTTTTATGATTCAGAGCATCCCTGTATGCGGAAGGCTTGTGCTATTTATACGTCTTGATCACGGATTCCGCCACCTCCCGCTTGGATATGCGCTGATCCATGGACTGCTTTTCGATATAGCGGTGGGCCTCCGGCTCTGTCATGCCAAGGCACTCGATCAACAGCCATTTGGCCCGGTTGACCAGCCGGATCTCCTCGATCCGCTCCTCCACCGTGGCCTGCTTTGCCTCCATCCGCCGCATCCGTTCGCGGGTGGCGCAGAGGATCCGCAGGTTCTGCGCCACCATCTGCATACCGGTGGGCTTGGACAGCGTCAGCACGCCGTACCCGACAACTCTTGCGTAGATATCGTCGAACTGATCGTTCCGCACCAGCAGCAGGACTCCGGCGCCGCTTCCGGTGCAGATGTCTACCGCCAGATGCATCCCGAAGTCATCCGGCAGCGGCGCGTTGATCAGCACGATATCGAATGCCGCTTCCGCGATCCTGCGGCGCGCCTCTCCGACACTGTGTACCGTCGTCACCGGCCAGTAATCCGTCACGGGGAGCAGCGGCATGATCTTCGTGGTAAAGCTGTCCGAGGCGGTGACGATCAGAACACTGTATGTCCGTTCCTGAAAGACCATGTTCTCCCCCTCCTTTCACCTGCTTCCGGCAGGTCACTCACTGATGGCAATAGGCGGAGATCACGGCTTCCGGGAGATGCTTGCGGATAAATGCGCTTGCCTCTGCCAGCGCGGCAGCCTCTGCCAGTGAGCCGGGCAGCTTTTTCAGTCCATCCAGCACCTCCGCAGGCGCGGTATAGACATTGAAGTCCGATGCCGGGCAGAGCTGCAGGTCATGCGCAAGCCCATGCAGTCCGGCGTAGATCATGAGCGCATAGGCGATGTACGGATTGGTCATCGGATCGGCAGAGCGCAGCTCGGCCCGGCGGTATTCGCCCACCGCCGCCGGGATGCGGATCAGCTGGGAGCGGTTTTCCGCAGACCATGTCACATAGAGGGGCGCTTTGTCGTGGCCAAGGCGATCGTAGGACTCCTCGCAGGGATTCATAAACAGCGTCATATCCCGGATATTCTCCAGGATCCCCGCAATGACACCGGGCAGCGGCTGGGCATTCTCGTCACATCTGGCCGAGACGTTGATGTGCATCCCGTTTCCGTCCCAGTCTGCCAAGGGCTTGGGGGAAAAGCTGGCGCAAAGCCCGTTCTGCGCCGCCACGGTGCGGACCACCGCGTGGAAGGTAACGGCGTTGTCGGCAGCCGTGAGGGGGTCTGAATACCGGAAATCGATCTCATTCTGGCCCGGGCCGCTCTCATGGTGGGAGCTCTCCGGCCGGATCCCCATCCGCTCCAGCATCAGGCAGATCTCCCGGCGGATCGTCTCCCCTCTGTCGTCCGGCGCGATGTCCATATAGCCCGCATGGTCGTAGGGGATGCTGGTAGGCTCGCCGTATTCATCGAGGCGAAACAGGTAGAACTCCATCTCCGCGCCAAACGCGAACTGAACGCCCCGGGCGTCGGCATCTGCCACCGCCCGCTTCAGGATGCTCCGGGTATCCCGCTCAAAGGGTCTGCCGTCCGGATAGGAGATGTCGCAGAACATCCGCACCACCTTGCCCTGCTCCGGCCGCCACGGAAGCTGGATCAGGGTGGAGGGATCCGGGTGAAGCAGCAGATCGGAGCGGATCTCGCCGCCGAAACCCTCCACCGCCGAGGCATCAAAGGCGATCCCGTAGGTGAAGGCGCGCTTGAGCTCACTTGGCATGATGGCCACGTTGTGCTGCTTTCCATAGACGTTGCAGAAGGCCAAGCGGATAAACTTGACGTCCTCCTCCTGCACGAATTGTATCACTTCTTCCGGCGTGTACTTCATGTTCTCACCTGCTTTTCTTAATTCAAAACATACATCTGGCGATAGGGGTTCTTTGTATCCGGGGTGATCACGGTAAAGGGTGCGCCCATGATGGCGTCCCGGTCTCCTCCGAAAAACGCACAGTAGTTCTGCACATAGTTGCTGATCTCGGTCAGGTCATCTGCCCCGGCAGGCCGTGCCTTGACCTGCCCGGGAAGCCGCAGGCCGCTGCCGTCTGAGCGCAGATAGAGCTTTCCTCCGTGCATACCGGTGCAGGGGAAATTACTCACGATGGGACGGCCCGTTTGGGACAGCCCCAAAACAAGGATGATCCCGCCCGCCTGATATTCCCCTAAAAAGCTCCCCGCCGTACCGCCGATGACCAGTGCCGGTACTTTATCGCCGTACGCCTTCATGTGGATGCCCGCACGGTAGCCGGCATCCCCCTGTACATAGATCTCGCCGCCCCGCATGGCGTATCCCGCCGCATCGCCGATGCTGCCGTGGACGATGATCCGTCCGCCGTTCATCGTATCGCCGACGGCGTCCTGCGCGTTGCCGCGCACCTCGATGCAGGCGCCGTCCAGATAGGCGCCCAGCGCGTTCCCCGGCGTCCCCGCGATCTCCAGAAGCCCCTGCTCCGCCCCGGCGCCGATGAATCTCTGCCCAAGGCAGCCGGTGATCAGCAGCGTCCCGGAGCTGTGTTGGATCCGCTCATTCAACTGGCGATGATCCAGCTGTGACGCATCGATATGAAACATGATACCACGCCTCCCGTCGATTTTCTATCTAAAATTACTCTCCGGCATGAGAAATTCCGAGGATATGCAGTTCTCTGTCCGTCAAGCCGATGCCGCGGAGCATCAAGCGATTTCCCCGCAGCGCCTCCACGGAGTTGATGCCCATGCCGCCCATCATCTCCTTGATCTCGTGCCGCCACGCGGTCATCAGATTGACAAGCCGCCGGCTCCCCTCGTCGATATCCAGCCGCTTGACCAGCTCCGGTCTCTGGGTGGTGATCCCCCAGTTACAAAGCCCGGTCTGACAGCTTCTGCACAGATGGCATCCCAGCGCCAGCAGGGCGGCCGTGCCGATGTAGCAGGCGTCCGCTCCCAGCGCGATGGCCTTGACCACATCGGCGGCGGAACGGATGCTGCCGCCGGCGATCAGGGACACATGATTGCGTATCCCCTCCTCCCGCAGCCGCTGATCCACTGCGGCCAGCGCCAGTTCAATGGGTATTCCCACATTATCCCGGATGCGGGTAGGGGCTGCGCCGGTGCCGCCCCGGAAGCCGTCGATGGCGATGATATCCGCGCCGCTGCGGGCGATCCCGCTGGCGATGGCCGCAATGTTGTGGACGGCTGCCACCTTGACGATAACCGGCTTTTGGTAGGCGGTCGTCTCCTTCAGGGAATAGACCAGCTGCCGCAGATCCTCAATGGAGTAAATGTCGTGGTGGGGCGCGGGAGAGATGGCGTCGGTCCCCTCCGGCACCATTCTGGTGCGGGAGATGTCGCCGACGATCTTAGTCCCCGGCAGGTGTCCGCCGATACCGGGCTTTGCACCCTGCCCCATTTTGATCTCAATGGCCGCGCCGGCATTCAGATACCGCTTATGTACGCCGAACCGTCCGGAGGCGACCTGTACGATGGTGTTTTCACCGTAGTCATAAAAATCCTCGTGGAGCCCGCCCTCGCCGGTATTGTAGCAGATGCCAAGCTCCCGCGCTGCTCTGGCAAGGCAGGCGTGGGCGTTGTAGCTGATAGAGCCATAGCTCATGGCGGAGAACAAAACAGGCATGGAGAGCTGGAGCTGCGGCGGCAGATCGCAGTTCAGCCGTCCGTCCGGTTCTCTGCGCATACGCTCCGGCTTCCTGCCCAGAAACACCCTTGTCTCCATAGGCTCCCGCAGGGGGTCAATGGGCGGATTCGTCACCTGCGAGGCGTTGATCAATATCTTGTCCCAATAGACAGGAAAGCGCTTTGGATTTCCCATAGAGGACAGCAGCACGCCGCCGCTCCCGGCCTGCCGGTAAAGCTCCTTGACGGTCTCCTCGTCCCAGTTGTCGTTTTCCCGGAGCGCACAGCTGCTCCTTTGTATCTTCAGCGCATGGGTGGGGCAAAAGCAGACGCATCGCTGGCAGTTGACGCATTTGCTCTCGTCACTGACCATGGTCTTCCTTTCCGCATCGAACCGGTGGACACCGTTGGCGCACTGCCTCTCGCAGATGCGGCAGTTGGTACACCGCTCCGCGCGGCGAATGACCTCAAATTGCGGATAGATATAGTCGATCCCCATCAGTACCGTCCCTCCTTCACCCGCACGATCACCGGCTCGCCGCCGGCGGGGGCAAACAGATTTTCCGCGTCCGGCTCCATGGCACGGATCGCAGCCTCCTCGCTGGCGATCAGGACCTTGTCATCCTTCTCCGCCACCACCAGACTGCGCAGCTTCAGCCGGTCATTCAGCGCCATCAAGCCACCCGTAAAGCCCAGGATGATGGAAAAGGGGCCCGTGATCAGAAGACTGGAGAACACGGTGCGGAGATAGCGAAGCTTTGTCTGCTCCGCCTCGCCCTTCGTCTCGATGGTGGACCAGAAGGGGGCCGTGATCACCGCGGACAGCTCCTCCAGCGAAAGCCCCTGCCTGCGCAGGAGGTAATCCGCAATGTAGGTGATGACCTCTGTATCCGTCTGTAAGGTACACCGATAGCCGAACATCTCCATGAAACGGCGGTTGGCGTCGTAGGAGGATATCTCCCCGTTGTGGACGATGGAGCGGTCCAGCAGCGCGAATGGGTGTGCGCCGCCCCACCAGCCCGGCGTATTGGTGGGATACCGCCCGTGCGCCGTCCAGCTATAAGCCGCATACTCCTCCAGACGGTAGAAGCGTCCCACATCCTCCGGGAAACCCACCGCCTTGAACACCCCCATATTCTTTCCGCTGGAAAAAACGTACACGCCCTTCATCTGCGTGTTGATCGTCATGACCGTGCGGGCCACGCACTCCTCCTCGTCTATCTGCATGGAGGCCAGCACGCTGCGCAGCGGCGTCACGAAAAAGCGCCAGATCAGCGGCTCGTCCGTAATGGCAGGCGTCTTCCGGGTGGGGATCCGCTCCTCGCGGACGATCTCCATTGTCTCCCGCAGAAAGGCTTCGCAGTTTTTTCTGGCGGCGCGGTCGTCCAGAAACATATGCAGGGCAAAAAAGTCCCGGTACTCCGGATAGATCCCGTAGGCCGCGAAGCCACCTCCCAATCCGTTGGAGCGGTCGTGCATGGGTTTCATGCTTTCGATGATCGTTTCGCCGGTCATAAGCTGACCTTCTCTGGAGATCACGGCGGCGATCGCACAGCCGGATGGGATCCGGATCTGTCCTTCGATTTTGTTCATATCTCCACACCCCCTAAAGAAGAAAAAGAACGGGGCCTGTTTGCGGAAAAAGCGTACTTACTCCGCAGAACATCCTCGTTCTTTGTCTAAAATACGAGAAAAACCGCCGTTTTACAAGGTTATAATTTACCAAAAATTGCGTCCCAGAAGAAGGGATTTTCAACAAATCGACAGTTGACTTTCCGGGCGGCGGGATGTATATTTTGCGATATTGAGAGACATTGGCGTCTCGGAGGCAGAGCCTCCCCGTGACGCCGGTGTCTCTTTTTATTTTTCTGAAAGGGTGACCTACTATGACGACTGTACCGGAAATATTTGGAAGCAAGGTCTTTGACAGCCGCGTGATGAAGGCCCGTCTGTCCGGAGAGGTGTACCACTCTCTGAAGCATACCATCCAAAAAGGAACCAAGCTGGATCCGTCTGTGGCCAACGCGGTGGCCGCCGCCATGAAGGACTGGGCAGTCGAGAACGGCGCGACCCACTTCACCCACTGGTTCCAGCCCCTGACCGGGATCACGGCGGAAAAGCATGACAGCTTTATCACCCCGGCGCCGGACGGCAGAGTGATCATGGAATTCTCCGGCAAGGAGCTGATCCGCGGGGAGCCGGACGCCTCCTCCTTCCCCTCCGGCGGTCTGCGCGCCACCTTTGAGGCCCGGGGCTACACGGCATGGGATCCCACCAGCTACGCCTTCATCAAGGGCAAGACCCTCTGTATCCCCACAGCCTTCTGCTCCTACGGCGGGGAGGCGCTGGACAAGAAAACGCCCCTGCTGCGCAGCATGGAGGCGCTGAACCGGCAGGCACTCCGGGTGCTGAAGCTGTTCGGCAACGAGGCGGTCAAGCACGTGACGCCCTCTGTCGGCCCGGAGCAGGAATACTTCCTGATCGACAAGGCGCTGTATGAACAGCGCAGGGATCTGGTCTACACCGGCAGGACACTGTTCGGCGCCAAGCCCCCCAAGGGACAGGAGCTGGACGACCACTATTTCGGCTCCATCAAGCCCCGGGTAGCCGCCTTTATGGAGGAGCTGAACACCGAGCTGTGGAAGCTGGGCATCCTGGCCAAAACAGAGCACAACGAGGTAGCGCCTGCCCAGCATGAGCTTGCCCCCATCTATACCACCACCAACCGCGCCACCGACCAGAACCAGCTGACCATGGAGATCATGCAGCGGGTGGCCGCCAAGCACGGCATGGTGTGCCTGCTCCACGAAAAGCCCTTTGCCGGGGTCAATGGCAGCGGCAAGCACAACAACTGGTCCCTCTCCACCGATACCGGCGTCAACCTGCTCTCTCCCGGCGAAACGCCCCACGAAAACGCCCAGTTCCTGCTGTTTCTGGCAGCAGTCATTCAGGCGGTGGACGACTATCAGGGGCTGCTGAGAGCTTCTGTCGCAACGGCCGGAAACGACCACCGATTGGGAGCCAATGAAGCGCCCCCCGCCGTGATCTCGATCTTTCTGGGCGATGAGCTGACCGCTGTGCTGAATGCCATTGAGACCGATTCCGCCTACGTCGATGTAGAAAGAAAGAAGATGAAGCTGGGGGTCGATGTGCTGCCCCGTTTTGTCCGGGACACCACGGACCGCAATCGTACCTCTCCCTTTGCCTTCACTGGCAACAAATTCGAATTCCGAATGGTGGGTTCTTCCGATTCCATTGCCTGCGCCAATATCATGCTCAATGCTGCGGTGGCACAGTCCCTGAAACGCTATGCGGACGAACTGGAACAGGCAGAGGACTTCAATACCGCTCTGCA
>ERZ857629.3346-NODE-3346-length-13629-cov-36.949831_pt1 | contig 13629 bp, 10 predicted proteins | sample MGYA00519700_ERZ857629 | MGnify/ENA primary metagenome ERZ857629 (study PRJEB31778, sample SAMEA3449351) | human gut metagenome | biome: human gut; feature: human-associated habitat; material: faeces | place: United Kingdom | collected 2010/2012 ... | reverse complement strand
CAATGCCGTCATATCCGCCATGCGTATAAGGTTGCCCTTTCAATCTATCAACGAAGACATCAGAATAAGATGAACCGATATCTAACCATCGCTTCACCTTATATGGCGACATCACATACATAATCCTCATGCCAATACCTGCAAATACAACCAGGCTGCCTAAGGAAATCAAAGTATATTTCAATCCTTTCTTCATTGTCTTTATCTTTTAGTTGTTTTTAGGGGGACAAAGATAATGAATTTATCCGAAACTTTATAGAAAAATTGGAGATAAATGTATGAAATGGGGTTATGCTAGTATGAAATGACAAAACGGATGCTTGGTAACATCATAATTCTAAAATCTCTACTTGGGCTTCTTTTAAATCTATCAAAAGATATTTGCCATTTTATTACTTGCATAATCCCATCGAACTTACCCCACATTTCTATCCATGACGGCTCCAATGCCTATATCCCTCAAACTTTTCAGTCTAGTTTTTCGTCACCGTTCCTTTTCTGGCATTTACCGTAAAATTACCAAGAGAAGACTTTATTATATAAACGCCATTCTTCGATGATACCAGCTTTGCCGATATTCCCATAAAGCTGACGCCCCATCCTTCTTTTCAATGGTATACTTTCCGAAAGGAGTAGCTACGATGATACGGTGCTTGGTGTTTTCAACTACTCCATACACCGTGTCGGATGGAGCCTGCTTTACCTGCTCGGCTACGTTCTTTACGGCATTTGCTACATCTGTATTGTTACTCTTTGCAAAACTGGTAGTGGTGGCAGCTACTACCTTCATCAACGAAATTATAATTTTTTTCATAATGTACTACTTTTAATAACATCATAAACTTTAAATGGTTTCATACTTCTTTTTGAAAGTTCATTTGAACTTTTCTAGTAGTATATACCCTGGATTTGTAAAAGGTAAACATCATCTTCGATATTCCTTTTTTTGTGATATGGCTACTATCCACCATCAATCATCCCATTTGGTAATATCAGCTGGACTATGTGGTTGTCATTCTGATTGTCTTAAGGGAGTCTGGTTTCCGTATAACAACTGTTGCTATCCTCCTCATAAAGGAGTGGATATACTTGCTAAAAAATCCATAAATCTCATTTGTGAATCTATATTTTGAAGCAAAAAAGAATCAAATTGCACTATATAAGCAAAAATATTTTGTTAAGAATCATTTTTTCAGTTTTTATTTGTATTTTTGCCAGGACATTCAGAGTTTCTGTTGTTTCTGCAACACTAAGATAAGTGAAATTTCTGACATGTTTACTGAATGATCAATTTTTTGTTGTTCAAGTGCTTATAATAAATATAAAATTTACGTGTTGATGAAATATAGATTATTATGCATGCAATAAAAGGTATATTGGTAGTTATACTATGTGCCATTAGCTCAATACTTATGGCACAAGAGCGTTGTTCCTCTCTTGATAGCCTATATCAAAGTTGGCATGAAGATGGGTGGACGGATTTAAGTGTTGTGGAAAAATCATTAATGAGTATTTCACAAGATTCCTTGAAAGATGATTCTTCCAAAATTCTCTTTCGTTTTTTAGGTTCTTGTTATTTATATCAGAAACAAGATTTAGGTGATACTTGTCGTGAAGGCTTTGAAGTATTTTTGCATGATAGAATGGACCAAGGAATTTATGATTATTCATATTTGGAAGCAGCAGTTATGCTTGGAGATTGTTATTATGCTGCTAATGATATGTTTCAGGCAGAAGCGGTCTATCGTAATGGTATCCTTAGATGCCAAGATATCTTGGATAGTTGTTATCTTGGTCATATTATTTATGGTAAGTTGCTTAATACTTATATAGAACAGGGAGATAGTGCCATGATGTCTGTAATGCATGAGCAAATTCAAAAGTCATACATTAAATATTATTCTTTAGTGCATCCTGAGTTGGCAAAAGATAGTTTGGGACTTAGCTTATCTGATAAATATGATTTACTGAATGTTTCATTGGATATTTCTACTGGTGTCTTAGGTGACAAGAAAAAAATGTGTGAAGCATTGGTAAATATTGGTGATCTTCTCATGGATGTTGAAAATTATAATGAAGCTATCTATGAAAATTCCTTGGCATTAAAGTTTTGTGACAATGATACAAGGTTTGCAATTTTATACAATATAGGTTTTTGCTTTGCGATGGATGAAGAGTGGTCATCTGCTCTTGAATATTTAAATAAGGCTGCTGAAGAAGAAAAAAGATTCATAGGTAGCATTGATAAAAATATATTGGATTTGATAAAACTATGCAAGAAAAAATGATGAACAGAACGTTGTTACTTGTTGTATTCGTGTTATTGCCATTGTTGGTATATTCTCAAAAAACAGACTTTGATGCCACCTATTCAGAAGTTAAAACGCTTATTGCGGATGAAAAATTCTCTGAAGCATATCCTGCTGTTTGCCATTTTCAAAAAATATGTTCTGATTTGTATGGAGATAAAAGTCCATTTTGTTCTTTAGCTTTGACATATAAAGCTATGGTAGAATCACAATTGTGTATGCCTGATTCTGCATATATTCATATCGTACAAGCAGAACAGTTTTTGAAGAATAACAAAAAAGTTCCGACAGACATATTACAACTTGTAAGAACCTTAAAGGCCTCTTTTGCTTTTGTCTATAATGTAGAAACAACATCTTCTATAGACTATTCACTTCAAAACGTAAAGAGTTTTGATGAAGTTCCTGCTGTTTTATATTCTGCATTGTTTTTAAAATCTAAAGGTAAATTTCATGATGCATTAATTCTGTTTGAAAATATATTGAACTTTTATAATCAAAACTTAGAGTCTGTTCAAGGTAAAGCATATATTACTGCCGCTTCTTCTACTATTAGTATCCTTGTGTCTGAAGGAAAATATAAACGTGCAGAGTTTCTATTAAACAAGGCTTTTGGTGTTGCTCAGCAGAAACAAATGAATGCGGTAAAATTACGTAGTCTTTATCTTCAAAGGGGGGCATTGTATCTTACTTTGAAAAATTATGACTTATCTCTGCTTGATTTACAGAAAGCAAAGAGAGCTTATGAGCAAATAAATGATAACACATTGCAATATAGTTCTTGTTTAAGTACATTGTCTACTTTATATTTGGAGCAGCAAGAATATGCTCTTTCCAGAATTTATGCAGACGAGTCTTTATATGTAGCCCTTTTGAACTCTACACAAGACAAACCAGCTGGTCAAGTTTTAGTTTCTATGTCTAATGTGGCATTTTTATATCAAAATCTCGGTATGTATAAAAAATCCAATGATTTGTTTCATCAGATTATGGAGCAAAGCACTAAGTATGGATTAAATGACAGTTATGTTTCTGTAGCTAACAATATTGCAATCATGGAAACATGGAAAGGAAACTGTGAAGATGCTCTTTCTTTATTGAAGTCAGCATTGAAAAAAGCACCAATGCAGTATAAATATGCGATCTATCAGAACATTTTATTGTGTTTATATGTTACATCAAATCCAGAGTATGTTTCTTATATAGAGGAATTTATGGATACAATGGATAATATTGTTCTTAATGTGTTGGCTACTTATTCTGAGTCAGAACGTGATGAGTATTGGCAGGATATTTCTCAAGTACTCACTTCTTATGTAAATTTAGGTTTAGAGAAGTTTGGAAATAATCTTGCCATGAGAGATGCTGCTTACTTACTATCTCTTAAGGAAAAAAACTTATTGCTGGCTATTGATAAGATTGCAAATTCAGTGATTCATGGTAATTTTCCTGTTGAGTCGAAAAAATATGCTAGTTCAATTATGGCTATAAGAGGAAAGATAAGTGATTATAGAACACCTAAAGGCGAAATTCCTTCTCTTAGGACGCAATTGTCTTATTTGGAAAGGCAACTTCTATTAACCTTGCCGAACTTGAATTTGTTCTTAGGGAATGAACAGCTTGATGTCAATCATATACAGTCTAAGCTTCATAAGAATGAGGTAGCTGTTGAATTTATCAAATTACCGACATTGCGTGGTTGGAATATGCCAGACTACAAATATGGAGCTCTTGTGTTGAAGGAAGGTAATGAAAGTCCTGTATTTGTTAAATTAGGAGATATCTTATCTGTTGATTCGATTATGCATGGTCAGGAGAATCAGAAAATTAAGTCTATGTATAGCCTTTCTGATGATAGGCTATACAGATTGTTATGGGAAAAAATCTGTTCATTAGTTCCATCGGGCTCTCGTATATATTATTCAAAGATTGGTGATTTAAATCAGATAAATATGGATATTATATCTGATGGCAAGCAGCGAATGAATGAAAAATATGATATGTTTTTGCTTTCTTCTACTATGCAAATAGGGCGTATATCAGAATCCTCTAAGATAAAGAATGCTGTTATATATGGAGGAGTTAATTACTATTCTTCAACGGAGGAAATGATAGCCCGTGCAAAAGTATCAGATAATTATCGAGGAGAATTAAACAGAGATTCTTGGGATATGTTGCCGGGATCATTTGAAGAGGTTATTGAAATAGATAGCATATTTAAAAAGCATAAGTTATCTTCGGTTCTTCTCACTGGTAATGATGCAACAGAGTCAAGTATCAAATCTATGGATGGTTCTTCCCCTTCTATATTACATTTATCAACTCATGGCTTTTATGTACCATTACCTTATTTGGATAAGCATAAGTTTATTAGCCAGCTTTCATGTAATATACTGAGAAAAGATGCTATGATCCATAGTGGATTGCTGTTTGCAGGAGCCAATAATGCATGGAATGGAGAATCTATTCCAGAAGGGATAGATGATGGTATTCTTACTGCTGATGAAATATCCAGATTAGATCTTGATAGAACTAAGTTAGTTGTTTTGTCTGCATGTGATACTGCATTAGGAAGTATAAGTGCTGAAGGAGTATATGGAATTCAGCGTGCTTTGAAACAAGCTGGCGTAGGGGAGATTCTCATGTCACTTTGGAAAGTTGACGATGAAGCTACGAAAATATTGATGACTAAATTCTATCAATTATTGTTGGATGGTTACTCATCCCGAGAGGCTTTAAAAGGTGCACAGCAATTTTTAGCTTCTAAAGGAGGTGAGTTTTCTGCTCCTATTTATTGGGGGGCTTTTGAAATTATGGATTAAATATTTTTGGGCTTACCTGAATGTGCAATTCTTGCCTTCAGGTAAGCCTTAATTTCATATCTTACCAACCGAATGTATTAGCTCTTTTTGGTACATAAGTTTTATTACCGCGGCTATTGATATAGTATTGCCCACCTCTGGAACCTGTGCGAATGGTTTGTCCAACTCCGTAGTTTAAAGCTCCCGTAGAGTAGTCCTTAGCTCTGCTTCCTCTCTGTCCTGAGAAAGGATTGCTATTGCCTATAGTAGAGAAATTGTCAATGTTGGTATCATTGCTTCGTGTACGTCTATAACTACTGACAAAAGTTCCATTACTACTTGTATATCCACTAACTAGTGTAGTATTGGTATAGCTGCTGTTTGTAGTCCTTGGAATGGTGATGTTCGGAGTCCAAGTAGACTGAGCTAAAGTTGTAATACTATTTGCTACTAATGCGATTGTAATCAATAAATTCTTTTTCATTTTTCTGTTATTTTTTAATTGTTATACTTCTTTTTGAAAGCTCATTTGAGCATTTCTGGTAGTATATACCCCAAATTGATGAAAGGTAAACATCATATTCGATATTTCTTTATTTTTTTTGTGATATGTCTCTACTATCCACCATTCACAATCAATCGTCCTATTTGGTGATATCAGCTGGACTATGTGGTTGTCATTCTGATTATCATATGGGAATCTGGTTTCTGTATTGCAGTATCTTAGAATAGTTAAAGTGCAAGAAACAACAATCTAAAGAGTGATAGCCATGGACGCAATTATAATTTTTTGCAGAGTTTTCCAACATGTTAAGAGTTAGAACTTCATAGAGAAACAATTTAAGGGAACTTTTTTACTCGATTTTGGGGTAGGGGTCTGGCTCTGCAGAATGGCATAATGATTCATTATGTTGTTTTTCTTATAATAAGTTTGGTAAAATGAGATGTTTTATGTACTTTTGTGGTTGGAAAATAATAAGTGGAATGAAGAAACTGGGAATTATTATTGTGATATTACTGCATGTAATTGTAGGATTCGCACAAAGAAGTGTTACTGTTGGTGCCAAGATTGAAACAGATTTTCAGATTTGGTACTTGGACTCTATTGTTTTAAGTAATGATAGTACAACTTTGAAATGGCATGTGGAAAGTAAGGGGAATACTTATGCTTGCATGTCTTTGCTTCCTGCCTTGGTCGATCCTGGCACGATGAAAGAATACCATATGAAACATGTTTGGGGCATTGCTAAGGAACCAGATAAAACCATCCTTAAACCGGGAGAAGTGCGCTCCTTTATTTCAACGTTCCCCCGTATCAGTAAATCAACCAAGCAGCTGGATTATCATGGTAATATCAAATTCTGGGTTAAGGGTATCAATCTGAAGAAGGGTGGATATAGTAAGGCTGCTCCGTATATTCCTGCTAAAAAAAATCTTTTATCATTTAATGATTTACTCAATAAGAATAGTTCATGGAAACGGCTTTCTGTTGAGGAACAAAAGAAAATGCTCAATTTATCAGAGAAGATGTTTGACTTAGGAATGTCTGCTTATGGCCGAGGTAAATACCAGGATGCGATTGAAATATTTACCAAGGTGAGTGATATCGACTCTATTGTTTATATAGGTATGGGTGATGGCAAGTTAACGTCTGCTCCTTATCTCGAACCAAAGCGTCCGTATTTTTCCAACTATAGTAAACAGTGGATAGCAAGTTGTTATCATCGTTTGGGAAAGGACTCTCTTGCAGAGACTTTCTTTCCTTATTACAAAGCGGTTCCTTTTGATAGAAAACTTGTTAGGAGGTCAGATTCCGTCCTTATTAATAATACTTTATTTACAATGAGGGTAAGCGATTCTTCGGAACTTGAAGGATTGTTTAAAAAGGTATGTAGCTTGGATTCTATGAACTTAGGACCCGGTAGCTATCGTTTTGCAATGGATTTAAAGAATTTAGCAAACGTATATATTATGACCAATCGGATTGATGCTGCATTGGCTCTATATGTTAGAACCAAAAATATTCTGGATTCCATTCAGCCGATGAACAATGACCAGTATTATAGTTATCTGGATAATTTGGCCAAACTTTATATTCGCAAATATGATTATAGTAATGCTTTAGCTTGTCTGAAAGAACTGATCAAAGTAGAACCTTCCGAGAAAAGAAATATTTTGGAAACGTTTCAGTATTCTAAAAAGGGAGAATTAGTTTCTTTGTATATGTCTATTGGTTATTATGATGAGGCATTGAAGATTTTGCGTGAAGAAATAAATAAAGAACTTCCAGATAAATCCAAATTAAGGGTAAAACTCATTTTTAATAGACCTTTTGCAGACTTATATAATTGGTATGCCAAATGTCTTTTTGATGCAGGTTATCATAAGGAAGCCATTCGTGTTATGAATGGAGGAGATTTCAAAAGCACAGTTTCAGATGCAGATGAATTACTGGCTTTAGGTGATTATTCGAGAAAAAACTATGATGATGATTTTGCGCTTCATTATTATAATCGTGCGGAAAAAATATTTCATCAGATGGATTCACTAAATCAAAATGTCAAGATTGATTGGAATCTTTTAGGGCAATGGAATAATCAAACTGTTACTAAAGTGTATCCTCGTAAGGCTCTGTTACTTTCCCAACGTGATATATTGTCATCAATAGCTTTGCAAAAGCAGGTTGTTGCGGAAGAAGAAAAGATGCTTCATTATACTGACCGCCTGCTTATTGGACGAATTGGGGATACTTATTCGGCGGCTATGTCAAATCTGGCGTGGTATTATTTGTTGGCTCATGCACCTGATAGTGCAATTCTTTGCGAGAAGAAGAACATTGCCGAGAAACTTAAACTCTATCCGAAGGAGAATCGTATTTTTGGCTTGTCGTATTTGAATATAGGTGAAGCTTATGCGGCTAAAGGTGATTATCGCCAGGCTTTGGAATACACTAAACAGGCCATGACTCACCTTAGGTATGATCGTGATCAGAGAAGAGTGCTGGCAAATTTGGTCAAATATAGTTATAAGTGTAGGCAGACGGGAGCCACTGGTGAGTATCTGACCAGACTCTATCGGCAGAATCGTGAAGATTTAGTGAAGTTCTTTGCGGATCTTACCTTGCAGGAAAAGAATGAGTATTTGAAAAAGAATCGTCGATTCTATCAGAACTTCATGCCTCAGTATGCAGATGTTCTCAAATCCGATTCTTTGAATCAGATCTTATATGATGCAACCATACTTGTCAAGGGAATCTTACTTGGTTCTGAATTGGGATTCAGAAAGGAACTCATGAACAATGGAAACCCTGACTTGATTCGTAAATATGAGCAGTTGAAGATCAACAAGCGTGTTTTGCTCCGTTCCCAAATGGAACCTTCTAAAGGTAAAATAGGGGATTTTTCCGCTTTAGAAAGGGAAACAAATTTGTTGGAGGATTCTTTGATAGTTGCTTTAAAAGCTTATGGTGACTATACTCGCTTCATGAATTATACCTGGAAGGATATTCAAAAAAAGTTAGGTCCGAACAGTGTGGCAATTGAGTTCCTCTCTTTTGAGCCTGTCAATTCTGGGAAGGATTCATTGGGTGTTGGAGAAAAAACTCAGCGCACCTATGCTGCATTGTTGCTTAAAAAGAAGTCTTCCGCACCTTTGATGATATCACTGGCTAGTGAGAAAGATTTTGATTCGTCCCGGGATAAGCAGGTTTTGACGGATAGTTTGATATGGAAGCCTCTGGTAGATGAGTTGGCTGGTGTAGATACTGTATATTTTTCACCTGTAGGTCGTTTGCATACGATTCCAATTGAATATTCTTCAATGTTGGAAGGAAAGGAAGTGTATAGGTTGACATCAACCCGAATCATTGCTGAGAATAGCCATTCGTGGAAGCATGGCGGAAATGCAGTTCTTTATGGTGACATTGATTATGACGCCGAACCCCTCGTGGTCAAGAAAAAGCCAGAGGTATCTGTATTTTCTGATGGCTTGAACAAAATGAGAGGGTGGGGTGATGATCTGAATGCGCGTGGATATAGTTTCTACCCTTTGGATTATTCAAAAGACGAGGTTCTCAATGCTAGGAAGGAATTGAGGAGAAAGAGGGTGCGCTGTCAGCTCTATTCTGGAGACAAAGCCTCTGAAGAGTCATTCAAGGCTTTGTCTGGACAAGAAGTGCGAATTTTGCACCTTTCTACTCATGGAGCTTATGTTCCGCCTAGTAAGGTAAAGTACAGAAAGGCAGATTATAACATGAATTTCTTGCTTGAAGATCATGATTTAGGAGGCATACCTTCTGAGGATATAGACATGACGCATTCTTTTTTAATGATGGCTGGCGGCAATAATACTTTAAACTGTGATACCGTGGCTAACAGCGATAATGATGGTATTCTCACGGCGCAGGAAATCTCACAGCTTGATTTCCGTGGGTTGGAATTGGTTGTTCTTTCTGCCTGCGAGTCTGGCTTGGGCAAAATCTCATCTGAGGGTGTTGATGGTCTGCAACGAGGTTTCAAGAAAGCTGGAGCCCAGGCTATTATCATGAGTTTGCGTTCTGTCAAGGATAAGGAAACAGCGGAGTTTATGACTTGTTTTTATCGAAACTTAGTTCATTTTCCGATACATAAATCCTTTCAGCTGACGGTCAATGAAATGAAACAGAAGTATCCGTCGAATCCTGAGAATTGGAATTCGTTCATTCTTTTAGATGCAATTTAAATGTATAAAGCTTGTATGGAAGTGGAATACCATCTTCCATACAAGCTTATCATTATTTTCGGTAATTGTTTATCTTTCTTTTTCGGTATAGCAAATATCCGCCAACACTCAGTCCTCCTATTAATATTAGTAGCGCTATATGATTGTCATCCTGGTTATCTTCAAAAAGTCTGGTTTCCGTATGATAATGTGGGTGTGGATGACGTATATGATATTTGGCAAAGAGCATGTTGCTCATTGCGAGTATAAGAACAGTTGTTAAACAGAGCCTTTTCATACGTAATTGAATGTTAAAGTACTACTTTGAATGTTTTATGAAAGAGCAAATGACAGCTACCAGCTTACCAAGTCTTTTGTTTGACTTTACTTCCTGGATGAAGAGTGTTTCTTCATGTTTGCTCATATTGTTACGGACATATTTATTCACCTGGTGAAATACATCGTCAAAAGTATATTTATCATGTTTCATAAGAATCTTTTTTATAGATCTTGACCTATTATAATATCTATCAGTTCATTATATATCTTGGAGTCTTCTGCAGCAGTCTTCTCAATTTTGCTCAAGAACTCCTCCGAAGAGATGTCTGAGTTGAAAGCATCAACCAATGAGTTGGTTTCTTGCGACTCATTTTTCAGGCGCAGATCTTTTCTTTGCATCAACTTGCGCAGAACAACCACTCCATGGAGGTAGTTGGGTCTTCTGTTTATTACATATTGCATGATGTTAAGACCATTGTCAGGAGTATGCAATTCATTGACTACACTTGCTGCAAAGAAGTATTTTGCATCGAACCTTTCTTTCAGTTGTGCAAAGATTTCACTGTGAATTTCATCTGTAGTTTTCCAATCCTCTTTCAGCGCATAAGCTCTTGCCTGAATGTACATGGCATCCTTGCACTCCTTTTTCTGTGCCAAAACTTGATTGGCATAGGAGATTGCTTCTTCATACCGGTCTCCGTAGAGGCAGATGATAGCATTGATGAAATTGGCACAGATGGAATTGTTTTCAATGACCGGAACTTCACATGTTTTGTGCAGGAGAACCGAGTCATCGATGACAATGTCGAGCAAAGTGGCAATCTTATTGATGGCTTCCTTGATTCTGCATGCCTTGGCATCCTCAGCAATCAGCTCTAAGCACTTCTCTGATGCCTCGTCATACTTACCCTGATGGAGGAGAGGATAAATGACTTTTGAGAAATCGTATTCATTTTGAAGCTGTTTCTCGTTGTTGAATCCTTTGGCAAACTCCATGATTTCTCCTGAAGGTTTGATGTGAGTCGGCTTAATGGCAGATGACAGGAACAATCCCTCCAGTGATTTTACACGGCTGAGTGCCACATACAGCTGTCCCACCTGGAATATGCCGCGATTCAAGTTGAGTCTCATCTTGCTAAAGGTGAGACCCTGGCTCTTGTGGATGGTGATAGCCCATGCCAGTCGGATAGGATATTGGGTGAAGGTACCTGCCACTTCTTTTTCTGTTTTCATCTCTTTCTTGTTATACTTGTAGTTGCAGTTTTCCCAAGTAGTCCGAGATATTTGATGTTCCTGGCCATTTTCAAACTCAACTTCAATCTTGTCGTTCTCCAGATGGGTAATGATACCGATGCTGCCATTGGCCCATCTTTTGGCAGAATCATTTCTGCACATCATGACCTGGGCACCCACTTTCAAGGTCAGACTTTTCTTTACAGGATATTTTTTCTCGTTGAATTCCTTTTCAATCAATGCCTCGTAGGTAAATGCTGGCGTATCGAGTTTGTCAAGTTCCTCTTTGTTGAGTTTATCTGCTTCTGCATTTACTGAACTCAGGGTAATGACGTATTTATCATTGCATTCTTGCATTCTGGAGTTGAGCTGGTCAAGATCTTCCTGTAGGCAGATGCCATTTCTGATACGGTTGAGGGTTGAGAGGAACTTCGCATCTTCCTGACGATATACCTTCTGGAACTCAATCGTCGGCAGGTTTTTGCCCCTGAAGGCTTTAGCCTTGAAGAAAAATGGGATACCTTCACCATACATGTCGTACAGAATTTCCTGGTCTTCTGCCTTAACCACTGGAGGAAGCTGATAGATGTCACCCACGAAAACTACCTGCTTGCCCCCAAAAGGAAGGCCGGAGTGGCAGATGTGTTTCAAGGTACGGTCAATGGCATCTATGAGGTCTGCTCTGCACATTGATACCTCGTCAATGATAAGTGTATCAACGTTTCTTAGCAGTTCAATTTTAGCACTTCTTACCTTGCCTACCTCTTTGAAGGTGATGACACTGAATGGAAGCCCAAAGAAAGAGTGGATGGTATCACCGCCTGCATTGATGGCTGCGATGCCTGTTGGGGCAAGAACGATGAAGTTCTTGTTGATTTCCTCTTGAATCTTCTTCAGGAATGTGGTTTTACCTGTACCCGCCTTTCCTGTCAAGAAGAAACTTACGTTTGTGTCCTTGATGAGCTGATAAGCCATTTCCTGCTGCTTGTTGTTTACGTCGTATGTCATGATGCTTGATTTTTATTGATGTTTATGATATGAATTATGTTAGTTCTCTGTTTGCAAAACCGGTAGGAGGTTCTGAAGATTGATGTTGTAGTCATCAGAAAGCAAACTTACATAAGTAGCTCCTACAATTTTGTCCACTTCGCTTACAATTGAATCCCTGCGGACTGGCAGATTCTGCAACTTCATCTGAGAGGTAATATAATCAGAGACCATTTCCTTGGCCTTGTTTTGAATCAGGTCCTTGTCATAGAAGGTCTTCTCGAATTTGTGGGAACCAATGAGCGTTCTTGATTTCTCGTTGAAGGTATAGACTTCAATCTCATCAATGTACTTAAAACTATGGAATAGTCCCACCTTTTCTACTATGGCAAGGCGATCTGAAAAACGCAGTCCCTTGTAGTACCAGTTTCCTTTTGCAGACTGATATTCATCACTGATGAACATCTTTTCTCCTTCGTTCCATACAGGGATGTTGCATCTTGGGTTTCCATAAACGGGCAATATGCCGTCAATGAATGATGTTGTATTGATTGAAATGTTTGCCATAACTATATTCTCCTATTCTTTAGTTCAACAATCTGGTTGGGTTATTCTTGATGGCTTCCTCTACAAGTTTGTTGGAGAAAGCTTCTATATCTTTTTTTTCAAGGGATGTATTGATGAGTTTTGCCTGACTTTCAATGTAGTCTTCCAGCATTCCGATACACATGCTCTTTGCGCTGCTTTCTGAGAAAATACAGCAATTGAGATCTTTTGTGGCAATGAGTTTCTTGTCGGTTCCATTGAAGCCGTAGATTCTGATGCCATTGAGGAAAGTGTAGAGGTAACCTTCACCAATACTGTAGCTGATGATGATTCGGTTCGACAGGCGAATACCCTGATAGTAGGTGTTGCCCATTGCACTTGTATAAGCATCTGAAAGATAAATATTATGCTGCTTGTTATAAGTAACATTACTTCCAGAAAGAGCAGGTAAAGCACGCTCTACTACTGCTGTTAAATTTGCCGCGATATTCATAATTCTATATTTTTATTGTTTATACTCTGTTTTAAAGATTCATATTGAAATCTTACACTGATATATACCATCAAGCAGGGAAAGGTAAACATCACCTTGATAAAACTTCAAAAAAGACAGAAAATGTGCCTTTTAAAGGAGAATATAAGGTTTTCTTCTCCCTGAAATGAAAAATAACGATATTCTTGACATATAATTAGAAAATATTAATTTAACGTAGTGTTGATGTGTACTTCCCTGAAAAAGGTTGTCACTTAGGAACAAACAGAAGTGACAATGAAAC
>ERZ857629.3345-NODE-3345-length-13632-cov-3.269868_pt1 | contig 13632 bp, 14 predicted proteins | sample MGYA00519700_ERZ857629 | MGnify/ENA primary metagenome ERZ857629 (study PRJEB31778, sample SAMEA3449351) | human gut metagenome | biome: human gut; feature: human-associated habitat; material: faeces | place: United Kingdom | collected 2010/2012 ... | reverse complement strand
CCGCGATTTGCCGGTGCAGGTTATTGATCTGCTGTTCACGGGTCATGGTCATGCCGACTTTCAATTCGGCCCACTTCCCCTTATCGCACCAGGATATGATCGTACGGCGACTGACTCCGACCTTTTCGGCAATCTCCGCCTGGGTTAAATCTTCCCGGATATACAGGACTTTAGCCCATTCCCTTTTCTGTTGGTTGGTTAAATCTGTCATTTTCAATGTTGATTTTGGTTATGAAATTTTCCTCAAAATTCGACTTTATATAAGACTCCGGCAACTTTTATCCGCATGATACGGCGGCGTGGCGGCATGATACCCGTGCGTGGGCGGTATGATAAAAAGTCGATTTGCAGGGGTGGTTTTTTGCCCGGAAATTTGCACCAAAACATGACGCAAATGGCAAAGCAATTTTTCAACATGATAGCTTCCGAGGACGGTACGGCCTGTATCTTACTGTATGGTGACATTGGCTGCGGCACGGATGAGATACGGAGCTCGGAGATAGTCAGGGAGCTTATGGAACTGACATCCCTTTATAAAAAGGTGGATATCCGGATCAACTCCATGGGCGGTGACGTATTTGCCGGACTTGCCATATTCAACGCGCTTCGAAACAGTGGCTCGAATATTACATTATATATAGATGGCGTGGCAGCCAGCATAGCCAGCGTGATAGCTTCCTGCGGAAAGCCGGTATATGCGAGCCGTTACGCCCGCCTGGTGGTACACAGCGTATCGGGCGGATGTTACGGGAACAAGGAAGACCATAAACGTTGCATAAACGAACTGGAATCCCTGGAAGAGACCCTGGCCGATATCTATTCCGCAAAATCAGGGAAGGACCGGGAAGAGATCAAATCTTCTTTTTTTGACGGGAAGGACCATTGGTTCACGGCGGAAGAAGCCTTAAAGGAAGGCTTGATCGATGGCATATACGATACGGAACCCGTCGAAGAGGCCTCTTCCCCTGAAGAAATATACCATGTTTTCCAAAACCGTTTAAAACCAAACCCAAATACAATGTTTACAGACGAATTAAGAAAGAGACCGTCATTCGCCAATCTGGCAAGTGACGAAGAAATGCTCCGGCACATCGGACACCTGGAAACGGAAGCCGGACGCGTATCCGGCTTGACAGCCCAAATCACCGAGCTTCAGAGTTCCCTCCAAACGTATAAGGACAAGGAAGAAAAAGAAGCCGAAGCCAAAAGGAACGCCCTGGTCGACGCAGCCGTAAAGGACGGCCGTATCCGTGAGAACCAGAGAAAGATGTACCAGGACCTTTTAGTATCCGATCCGGAAAATGCGGAGGCGGTGCTTAAATCCCTGAAACCGTCCCGCCGTGTGCTGGACGATATCCAGACTACCCGTGAGGAGGAAACCTCCGCATGGGAAAACAGAATGAAACAAATCAAAGACAACTTAAAATCTTAACAAAACGATGATTAAAGTAACCAATACCAACTATGCGGGTGAAGTGCTGGAAATGCTTCTTACCCGGGCCGCAACAAGCAATGAATTAGTAGAAAAGGGACTGATCCACATGGAACCGGGTGTGGAAAAAGCGTATTTCCTTCCCCGCATGAAGACAGGAAAGATGCTTCAAAAGCGCAAGGAAATGCCAACCAGCCAGGACAGCAAGGGGGATTTCACGTATGACGAACGTGCCTTGACCCCGGTGGACTTCATGGCATACACGGAGTTCAATCCCCGTTCCTTTGAAAATATCTGGCGTAAATGGCAACCGAAAGGGAACCTCGTGTTTTCGGAGCTTCCGGCAGAGGGACAAAACGCGTTGCTGCGTGAAATGTCCAAACAGGTAAATTTCGAACTGGGATTCCACTTCATCAATGGCGTACAGGGCGATGACGACGACCACCTCTTTAACGGCATCGTCACCCGTATGTTAAGCGACAAGGACGTCATCTATGTGGTTTCCGGTGAAACGTCCATGTTGAAGAAGCTGAAAGCCGTGAAGGACTCCATTCCGACCACCATGAGAAGCAATCCGGGACTTAGAATCCTGATGAGCGTAACGGATTTTGACCAGTATGACGAAGAATTGACCCAGCAGCCCAACAAGGGAGCGAACTATACGGACATGAACGTCGAACGTTACAAGGGCATCCGTATCGTTCCGCTTTCTTCGTGGCCGGAAGGTCTCATCGTGGCCACCGTCTGTGGAATGGATTACGATACGAACCTCTGGGCCGCCGTCAACCTTGTGGACGACATGGACGTAATCCTGATCGATAAAGTGACGAATGCCGGTGAAAAGTATTTCTTTAAAATGCTGATGAAGGCGGACACGAATATCGCCTGGGGTGAAGAAGTCGTCCTGCTGGATTCCAGGGAGGTGGAAGATGCGGAACTTAGCGGTACGACCATTACGCTTAAAAGCCCGTCCGGACAGATCGAGATCACGCCGGAAGCAGCCGCAACCTACAGTATTACCGGCGGCGGCGTTATTCTGGGCGCTCGCTTGTGCATTGCCAATAAGGCCACGGAAAAGGAAAATGTAATCACTATCGGAACATTTGACATAGAAGCGGGCAAAACCGTGACTGTCGGATATGACGGCAAGAATTGGTTCAAAGCGGCAGGAGGCGCTAAGGCGTGAAGACTTCGGAGAAAGGAAAAGCCCTGATCCGGGAATTTGAATCGCTGCGCCTGGAGGCTTACCGTTGCCCCGCCGGAGTCCTGACCATCGGTTACGGTCATACGGCAGGCGTAAAGGAAGGCGACCGGATCGATAAAAGGTGTGCCGAGTATTTCCTTGATAAAGACCTGGAAGATGTGGAAGCGGTCATAAACCGCGAATGTCCGGGGGTGAACCAGAACCAGTTCGATGCGCTTGCATCATTCGTTTTCAATCTGGGGGTAAAGAAATTTCTTTCCTCCACGCTGCTTAAATGCGTGAAGGCGAATCCTGGCAATCCCAATATCCGGGGCGAATTTCTAAGATGGGTAAAGGCGGGAGGCGTCACCCTGTCGGGATTGATGCGCCGTCGCCGTCGGGAAGCGGAACTGTACTTTTCATAAAGGAAGGAGGTTTTCCCGATGGACCATTTCCTGGACATACTGCAAACGGTATTTAGCGCCAGTGGCTGGATTTGGGGTGTCCTGTTGTTTTTCCAGACCCGCAAGCTAAAGAAGGCGCAACTGGTAAAAGATACCCGGGCGGTATGGCAGGAAATAGCCGAATCGAACAACGAGTCACTTTTAAAACAAAACGAAAGACTGATAGAATTGCATGAAGAATTTTGGAAACTTAAAGACACTCTGGAAATGGTGCTGCACAAAATTGTTGTCTGTCGCCATTATGATCGCTGCCCTGTCCGCATTCTCGTGCAGGAGCACGAAGGGAACTTCTACCATAGAAGGGGCGGACAGTCTCCGATGGGACAAAAAGGTATCCGTCACGCTCGCGACAATCCCGTCGAGCCTGGCCAGGATGGAGATACCGATCGACAGCCTCCGTAAGCTCCCCGAGGATGCCGTCTATGAGAAGAAAGAAGGCAAGGCAACCGTAAAGGCCGGTGTAAAAGACGGGACGCTTCTGGTTTCCGCCTCCTGCGACAGCCTCCAGGCGCTGGTCTACAGCCAGCAGGAAGCACTGGTGCGTATACGTGATACGCTGGAGCAGTACGAAAGCCAAAAAGGACCGGATGTATTTACATTTTGGATGCAAATCAAATGCTATTTGACCGGTGCTTTAATAGGATTTACGTTGACATATTTTATAACCAAAATCAGAAAATAACAATGGATAAGAAAAAGACACGTTCCATCGGACTCAAGAAAGCGATGTTCGGGGATGTAAATCCCGAAGGAGGAATGCCTTCGGCTGAAAACCTCCTGCAATTGGGGAATACACTGAAAGGGACGGCTTCATTCAATACGGAAGAAGACAGCGCCCAGGATTTCTACTCGGAGGAGAACGGTTCCACCCCGGAAGAATCCGTTCTGACGGAACCGGGGCTGAAGCAGGTTAAACTGAATCTTATGGAATGGGACAACGAGACGCTGAAAAAAGTATTCGGAGGTACGACCAAAACGGAAGATGTCACTGTTGAAGGCAAAACATACAGTGTCGAGAAGTTCGTAGCCCCCAAGGACATGGTCACTGTCGAAATGGCCGTAAGGGTCATCAGCCTTTACAACGTATGTATCGACATTCCCCGTGGTCAAGGCCCGTTTCGTATGGAACCTGACACGCACCGATATCGCCCAGATCGAAATCACGGCAAAGGCAATGGCGCCGATCGGAGCGAACGACGGTCCGTATGAGGTGTATAAGCTGGGTGAACCCAAAACGGAAGAAGGAGCATAAGGATGGGACGCAAACTTCGTGAATCGGATGCGGCCGGGGCAATGCTGGATGACACGATAGCGATAGACATTCCGGCGCCCTGGCTGCTCCGAAAGTTCGGGCAGAAAAGCATCCGGGCATATTTCCGTCTTCCGGTTTATGCGACTCTTTTAAGGGTCAGTAAGATGTATACCCGCCTTGGAATAGACCTGACAAAGCTTCAAAAAGGGGAACTGCATGAGGTGATGCACATCATCGCCAAACATGGAAAGAGGGTTTCCCGTATTGTTGCGACAGGGCTGCTTAGGGGCGGAATAACGAATTTTCTATTTTGCCGGCTGCTGGCCTGGTATCTTAGAAATCACATGACATCGCTCGGCATGGCGCAACTGGCAAAGATCATGTTGTTGCTTTCAGGCGGTGAACATTTCGCCAGTATTATCAAATCGGTCGGTCTGATGAGCGTGACCAGTCCGGTTTTGAGCCAGGAGGAAACGAGGAGTTAACGGTGGAATTTATTCCGCCCCATAGCCCGTTTGGACAAATAAAACAAATTATGGAGGCCGGTTTCACCTATCATGAAATCATGTATGAAATTCCCTGGTGCGTGATACTTAACATGATTAGCGACACCGGAGAAACCAGGAAAAAACAGAAAAACTCAGATTTAGAAGAAGGCGAACCGATCAGTTCCGAACAGGAGGAACTGGAGTTCCTCGGCTTAGCTTGAAAAACGTTATGAACGAGACAGTACAGGTTACATATAAATTCGGTGGGGACCTCGACAAAAAAGTCGAGGAAGTAACGCTGGGTATCAAAGGGCTGCGGGACGAGTCGGAAAGCACATTCCGCCGTTTACTGGAGTCCAGCGATAACACGTTCAATTCCATGAGCGAAAATAACCGTCGCCTTGCTGTCAGCATTCAGGAAAACATCAATACCCTCCGGCAATTATCGGCAACGGAAGAATCCCTGGAGAACAGCAGGGCGCAGGGGAACATATCGACAGCCGCCTATCTTGAAACCAAAGCCAAATTAGTAGTAAGGGAAAATGAGCTCCGTGAGGCGATCATTACCGGGACACATACTTTAAACGAACGGATAGGCAAGGAAAAAGAGGCAGTCGGTTCCTTGAACTCGTTGCGCGGTAGTATGATGTCACTCGTTGATACCTACCGGTCCATGAGCAAAGCCGACCGGGACGGGGAAGCGGGCAGTCAGCTACTTACAAAAATCCAAAACCTTGACAAGGAGATCGGCCAGGCAGAAAACCGTCTGGCCGGCCTCCGCAGTGCCGGAGGAACCACATTTAACAGCCTTAACATGTCCGTCCAGCAGGTGGCGAGGGAACTTCCCTCGCTGACCATGGGCGTGAATACCTTTTTCCTGGCCATATCAAATAACATGCCGATCCTGATCGACGATGTAAAACGGGCACGCCAGCAATATGCGCTCCTCAAAGCAGAAGGACAGGCGGCCACCCCGGTATGGAAACAACTCGCATCGTCCATCATTTCATGGCAAACGGCGTTGGTTGTTGCCATCACCATGCTTTCCATGTACGGGAAGGATATTATCGCCTGGGGACAGGATTTGTTCTCTGCAAACAAGTCACAACGCCTGTTGACCGAAAGTTTGCAGGAATTTAACGAGGAACTGCTGAAGGAACGCCAGTCACTGGAAGAAGTATTCAGCCGGCTGAACAAGACAAAGGAAGGGACGGAAGGCCGGAGAAAAGCCATCAACCAAATCAATGACCTGTATGGAAAATACCTTCCTAATTTGTTGTCGGAAAAAAGTTCACTGGATGAAGTAAACGCCGCTTATAAACGGATTACCGCATCGATCAGGGAAAACGCGGCGGCAAAAGCCCAGGCTTCGGCTACAAGCAAAGTTGCGGACAAGGCGCTCAAAACACAGGCGGAGGCTTTAACTTCCATGCGTAACGAACTGAAAGGTCAGGACACGGGGTTTATAGACCGACTGATCGGCGATATCATGGACCTGACGGAAGAATCCGAGCGTGCCGGATTAGGCTTCCAAAAAACATGGAGCACGGTCCTGGGAAAAGTACAATATGAAACGAAGGGTATAAAAATAGACAGTGATTTTTATGGATCACTCGAAGACTATATCAAAAGCTACCTGGAATCGGAAAAGAAGATAAAGGATATCCAAAAGCAGTATAACCCGTTTTTTAACAAGGAAGAGGCTGAGAAGGCGATCACAGAAAACAAAGAATACTGGGAAGAGGTAAAGAAACAGGCGGAATCCGTACTGGAAAATATATCTGCGGAACAGAAAAAATTACTGGATGCGGGAAAAACTACCGGCATAAGTGAAACGACGGTTGCAACATATAAAGAAGCGCGTAAAAATATAGAGGAAGCCACCGCCGCCCTTAAAGCGTACGATTCGTACGACAAGCAAGGGAAAGAAGCGACCCGGAGCATGAGCAAGGAACAACGGGAAAAGGAAAAGGCCAATGCTGTCAAGGCGGAAGCCGCCATGCGCCTTCTGGAGATCGAAAGAGGGGAACAATCCATTGCAGAGGCAAAAAGCGAACTTGAATTGAAAAACCAAGCTTCGGAAATAGCCAGGATGAAAGACGGGGCGGCCAAGGAATTAAGACAGATCGACCTGGAGTATCAACAGAAATTGTCCTCGATCCGGAAATATGAACAGAATTTGTTACAGGCACAGCAGGAGCTGGAGAAAAAGAAGTGGGAAATGGAAAACCCCGACTGGAAGAAAAAGGGGCTGGAATTTACTCCGAAAACGACTTCGACGGACCAGTTGCCTTCAGGGATCAGACGGGAAGTAGATGATTCCAGGGATAACGCTGCACTGGCTGCGGATAAGGCAAAGGAAGATGTCTTAAAAAAAATGCTGGAAAAATATCAGGACTATGACAGCCAGAGGCGGAAAATCGAAGAAAAATTTACAGCGGATTACCGTTTTCTTTCTTCCCAAAGGACCGAGACGAACAGCAGTGACATAGATGCGGCACTCATTCAGCTCGAAAAGGATAAAAAGAAGGCTTTATCGGCAATTTCATTCGACGAGTTGAAAGATTCCGATTTGTGGACGGCCATATTTTCCGATCTGGGTAAAAAGTCCCTGCCCCTCCTGGAAGAACTCCAGGTCAAAGCCAGGGAGGTTAATACGTCTACCTGGACACCGGAGAATGTAAAGGAATACCAGGAAGCGATCAACCGGCTGGAAAAAGAAATAAGGTCCCGCAGCCCGTTCAAGGCGATCCGGGACGATTGGAACAAACTTCTTAAAGCTATTAAAGGCAAAGACGGGAAAGTCGATAAGAATGCCATATCCGAGGCACTGAGCAATATCGATGAAGAAATACAGTCGGTGCTTTCTTCCCTTTCCACTGTATCGGGCGGAGTCGGTGATATTTTCGGAAGTGATGCCGGATATGCGGCGGAACAGACTATGGAGCTCGCATCAGCCTTGGGCGGGGTTGCCACAGGCGCGGCCCGCTTTGCTTCGGGGGATATCCTGGGAGGTGTCACCAGTGTTGTCAGCAGTATAGGCAAGGTTTTCGCCATGGGAAAGAAAGTAAAGGAAATGAACCGTCTGGCCCGGGAGGAAAACCAGAAATTCTATGACAATGCCATGGAAGGGGAAAAGGAATACCAGAAGATGGTTCGGGAGCGTTTACGCCTGGAACAGCAGATCGGGGAAACATCCTTAAAATATAATAAACGTATCACGACTGAACTCAAACAGCAATCAGGAGACGTTCAAAAGGAGTATGAAAAAATATGGGCCGAATTGCAGGGGGAAGAGTTCATTTCAGGAAAAGGTTACAAACACGGTACATGGTTCCGTAAGGCCAAAACATGGAATATATATTCTTCCCTGGCAGGCAAGAGCTATGACGATATAGAAAAACTGTATACGGAAGGCCGCCTGGAAGAAAAGGTCGCAAAGTTGTTCGAACAGCTTAAAGCCTTGAAGGAAGAAGGTGCGGATATTGATCAGATGCTCGCCGACCAGGCCGAGAGCATGCGTGAAGCCTGGACGGGAACCACCTCTGACAGTATCGCGGACAGCATACTTCAGGGATTCGCCGAAGGGAAACGCTCGGCGGCGGATTTTGCGGACAGTTTTGAGGAAATGTTGAACAATGCCGTGTTGCAAGGAATAAAGCTAAGGGCTTTGGAAGAACCGCTCCGCCAATGGTACGAAAAATTTGCCCAAGCCAGTGAAGGCGGTCTGACAGAGGACAAAATCGCTTCTTTGAAGGCTGAATATGACAAAGTCATAGAAAATGCGGCCCGGCAGTTGGAAGAGGCCGAGAAAATTACCGGACTCGATATTTCCGGTGTAACGGGAACCAGCCGGCAGGCGACAGCTAAGGGCATAGCATCCATGAGTCAGGATAGTGCCAACGAACTTAATGGTAATTTTTATGCGTTGCTTATAATGGCGGATAAGACCTGCCAGGGAGTAAATTCGATTCAGTCAATGATTACGGAAGGATTGAGCGTTCTGGGTCGGATCGAGGAAAATACGTCCCATTGCAAGCGTCTGGAAAAGATTGAAAACGATATGGAAGGTACACGTCGTACGCTTCAGGAAATATTGAATAAGGGATTAATTTTAAGGAAAGCGGCATGATCGACAACTGTTACATAGACGGGATCAGTATCTGTAACCGTTTCGGGGTATGGGTGACCAAAGGCGGGTATAACGGCCTGCTTGCCTTCCCGGCAATGAAGGAACCGGAATCGAACGACTGGCCCGAAGAGGACGGCATCGAAGTGGATTTGTCCGATCCCAAGTTGGAGCCGAAAGAGGCGGCCGTCTCTTTCCTGTCTGACACGAATGACAGGGCGACCGACCTCGTAGCCTACCTCTCCGGACCGGGTTACCACTGCGTTCGCATACCTTCGCTGGGGCGCGAATGGCAGCTACGGCTGTCGGCCCATCCGGCAAACAAAGTCTATCCGCTGGCGACCGCCTTCAGCCTGAAGTTTGTCGAGGACAACCCGGTACGTCCGGCCTTGGAGGGATTGCCCGCGCCGGGGCTTTGGATGCCGGAGAGCCGCTACAAGCTGGACGGCACACCATTAGCAACGTATGGCGTGGTGGTCGACGAAAGCCGGAACGCCCTTCTGAAAGCCCCGACGGTGAAGATGAACCTTTGCCGGAATATAGAGACGGAGGACGGGCAGATTTACGACGCCGACCATTTAGTCTTCCAAAAGAAGGAGGTAACGTTCAAATGCCATTTGAAAGCCGCTCGAATGGCGGATTTCTGGCGATGTTACGACAGCTTCCTAACGGCATTGGTTCAGCCGGGCGAACGGCTTCTCTATGTGGAGGAGATCGGCAAGGCATACCCTTGCTATTACAAAAGCGCGGCTGCCTGGAAATTGCTGACGCTGTACGGCCCCGTGGTGGCGCAGTTCGACCTGACATTGGTCTTCACCAGTTTCCGGCTTTACGAGACGGATTACTTCCTGGCTACGGAATCAGGCGACTGGATCGTAACCGAAGACGGGGAATTTTTTATAGACATGAAATGATATGACGGGACAAGAAAGAAAAATAAAGATCAGCGAGCTTCCTCCGTCCGTGACGTTCAACGGGCTTTGGACACTTGGCTATCAGGAAACCAAAGGAAAGCGGATGAGTGTGAAAGTCAACTTGAGCGAAATACAAACGGCTTATGACGATATGCTTTCCGCAACGGAAACGGCCCGGATGGCAACAACCGATATGCGCCGGCTTGAAGCGACGGTAGAGGAAAAAGAGGAAGAACGGGAAAATTTCTATTCTCGTTCCCAGGCGATGGTACAAGGTTGGAGTAATGATGAACAGGCAAGAAAAGATGCGGAAGCCTCTCGCCTCGAAGTGGAAGCTGAACGGGTGGAGGCCGAAACGGAGCGTAAAAAGGCAGAAGCTGCCAGAGTTGAAACCGAAGGAGTTCGTATTGTCGAAGAACAATTGCGTATAAGAGCGGAAGATGAACGTAAAGCTGAAGAGCTTATTCGCCAAAAGCAGGAAGAAGACCGAGAAAACGGGACATTGGAAGCGATACTCGATGCGGAAGCCGCTACAAACCGTTTGAATGCTTTGTCCGACCATCGTGACGAAATCAGGGACGGATACTGGTGGCGTTGGGACGAAGAAACGAGTGAATGGTACAATACGGGTGAGATCGCAAAAGGGAATGTCATGTTTGCAACGTTCGAACTCGACCCTTTCACCGGGATATTGACAATGTTCACGGATGAAGAATATACGGGCGCAAATTTCTTTCTTGACGAAAATGGAATATTAACAGTAGTAATTTGATTATGACACAGGTAAGAACGATACTTGGCAAGGTGGGTTTTACACCCAAAGGGGCCTGGGATGCAAAAAAGAAATACGACCGTCTGGATGTCGTGTCGCAGGCAGGAGCCAGTTTTTTGTCGCTGTTGGATGAAAATACGGCTTTGCTTACGGATGCCACGAAATGGATGGTGATAGCCAGTAAAGGGGATAAAGGAGATCAGGGATATACCGTACAGCTGAAGATCGGCACAGTCGGTTCGGGGGATCAGCCCTCTGTCAGTTTGACCGATGCCGGTGTGGATGAGCAGGGAAATCCCGTCAAAGAAATAAACTTTGTCCTCAAAAGAGGAAAAACAGGATATACCCCTATAATTGAAGTAGGTACGGTTACCACGGTTGATCCTAAAAACGAGGCAACCATAGAGTTGATCGACAATGGCCTGTCAGAAGAGGGGGTGCAAAAGTATCTCCTGAATGCCTCAATACCCCGAGGAGAGACCGGATTGCCCGGCAAAGGAGCCGGGAACGTGTATGTTATTGGTGACAATCTGGAAGTCGGGAAAAAATACTTGTTTGTCCCGGCGGCTTCCGGCAGTACGGAAGGGTCTTTTATTGAATATGTCCCACCGACCATACCGGAACATCCGTCTTTTTCCACCCGCTCTTCCGGCCTTTATAAGATCACGGTGAACAATCAGGGACATGTTACAGACGTGGCAGCAGTGACAAAGGAGGATATCACGGCCCTGGGAATACCCGGGCAGGATACCGATACCGTCTATACCCATCCCGGTTTTACGGCCCGCTCTTCCGGCCTTTACAAGATCACGGTAAACAACCAGGGACATGTTACAGGCGTGACAGCGGTAACAAAGGAGGATATCACGGCCCTGGGAATACCTGCACAGGATACCAATACGACATATACCGCCGCAACGACACAGAAAGACGGCTTAATGAGTAAAACCGATAAACAGAAAGTCGATGACTCCCTCAGGTTGAAAGAATATGCCGATGTCAGTTCTCTGGAGTCTCTTCCTGCTTCTCCTTATAACCTGCGTTTTGTCTATACCAACAATTCGCCCCAGGCGATCAATTTCGCCAATATTGCAAGTGTTCCGGAGATGCAGGAATTTTACTTATCGATTCTGAACAGTTCCGGATCGGACTTCAACCAACCGATACCCAACGGCTCCGGCTGGCAGTCGGAAGAATCGAGTGTGACGTTACCCAGCGGTAGGCCGATCGGAATAAGTATAAAGAAAGAACATGGGGTAATGGTTGTCAGGTGTTGATTTTAATATAAGTGGATAAATATAATGATACGCAGAGTCATGGGATCAAGCCCATTAGTTTTGAACTTAGTGAGAATAACAAGTACTCAGACGCTCATTGCTGGAAGCTGGCATTCGCTTGATCTGTTCCTGGTTGGTGGTGGAGGAAGCGGGGGCGGCTGGGTCAATTGGGGTTATGGCCCCGGTGGCGGAGGTGCTGGCGGAGAATGTGTAACCCAAAAAGGGATACGGGTATCCAAAGGGAGTAGGATAACAATCGTTATTGGCAAAGGAGGTGACAGGGTTGCTTATAACTCGGGCACTGACGGTAATAAGGGCGGAGAAACAAAAGTCACATTTTCAAATACAGGCGTGACATATAGAGCAAAAGGAGGAAATCCTGGATTAAAAGGCATAAATGACTCCTATCCGTCTTTACATAACCCTCATTTGGTTGTGAATGCCGTTGGTTATGATAAACGGAACGATGCCATAGGGCGTATTTATGAATCAGGCAGTACCGTTTCCGATATTTACAATATGCACGGTGATTGTTTGATACCAAGATTTGATCACGGAAAGTATCCATATTCTGAGCCATATAAGTTAAGACTGGGTGTGCCCGAATTTCACGAAGAAGGGAATCCTACACATGCCGGTGGTGGAACCTGCTTTAGTGGAATACAAGTATTGACCTCTTTTGCAGAAAAATCCGGAGGAAATTTTAACAACACTGGAGAAGGAATTCTAATTCACGGTGGAGGTGGATATGGTGGAGGTGGCGCTGGTGCATTCTATCGATCCGGATGGTCCGGTGCAGGAGGAGATGGTTGTGTGGTATTGAGATACTATACTTATAAATAATAGAATTATTAAAACTTATAGTTATGGTTTATATACACAAGGAAAACGGGTTCTGGCATCGTGAAACAGTCCTTCAACCCTCATTCAAGACAGGTACGACACTTGAAGAATATGAGAATGAAGCATATCTCCTGCTTAATGCAGAGCAGGAACAGTTTTATAATGACCATCCAGATGCGTCACAGATAGAGTGTTGGAATATGGCACTCACTCCCAAGGAAGAACAACCGGTTATTCCGGTTCCCGATCCGGTGGAAACAGCCCGGAGTCAGAAAATATGGTCAATTATAGAATATGACCGGTCCGGTGCGGTAAATGGCTTTATAGTAAACGGTATTCCCACATGGTTGACCCCTGATGTACGGGCTAACTATAAAAATAGCATTGAAGCGGCCGAGCTGTTAGGAGAGTCAAATATTACGTTCATCATAGCTGGCATAACTGCAACATCAGCATTGCAGGAGGCCCGTATCATGCTTGCGAAGATACAACGTTATGCCGATAGATGCACGATCGTAACGGAGACCCATAAAGCTAATGTCCATTCGTTATCGACTGTCCGGGAAATCGAAGCGTACGATTACATGGTCGGTTATCCGGAGAAAGAAGAATTCATTGTTACGCCGGTTCAAGGGTTCACAATTTTGAATTCAAAGGAGGAGGTAACGGTATGAAAATAAAATTGTTAATTAATGTAAACGGGGGGGTAAATTCTCCTTAATTCACGGAAAAAGTTCGCTTCTGAAAGGAGGTGAACTATGATAAGGGCCATGATGGGTAAGAAAAAGATAGAATATGTCCTTTATTGTAATCAAGGAACCCCGGACGTATTTGTGGATGGGACAAAGGTCGGAACCGTAAAGGATGGGGTTTGCAAA
>ERZ857629.3341-NODE-3341-length-13647-cov-5.159947_pt1 | contig 13647 bp, 11 predicted proteins | sample MGYA00519700_ERZ857629 | MGnify/ENA primary metagenome ERZ857629 (study PRJEB31778, sample SAMEA3449351) | human gut metagenome | biome: human gut; feature: human-associated habitat; material: faeces | place: United Kingdom | collected 2010/2012 ... | reverse complement strand
TTATTCCTTTTAAATACCATAAAACATGGCTTCTCATTTGTAATAAAGTTATTCTTTCACTATTGTTTTCTAATAAATAATCTATATGTTTAGAAATCATATTTAATCTATCTAGATATGTTATCTTAGATGGTTCAATATTATAATCTAAATAATCAATTGTTTGTTTAATTAACCAAGGATTTCCTAAAACTGCTCTTCCTATCATAACCATGTCACAATTAGTTTGTTCTAACATCCTCTTAGCATCATAACACGATTTTATATCACCATTACCGATTACTGGTATTGTAACATTTTCTTTTACTTGTCTTATAATATCCCAATTAGCTTTCCCACTATATCCTTGAGCTCTAGTTCTTGGATGAACTGTAATAGCACTAGCTCCTGCTTTCTCACAAATTTTAGCTATTTCAACAGCATTTATACTTTTTTCATCCCAACCACTTCTAATTTTAACAGTTACAGGAATTGGTACACTTTCAACTACTGCTTTTACTATTTCAAACACTTTTTCAGGACTTTTTAGTAAAGCACTACCCGCTTGTGCTTTAACAGATACTTTTAAAACAGGGCATCCCATGTTTATATCAATTATATCTGGTTTCATATTTTCATATATATATTTAGCTGCATAGACAAATGTTTCTTTGTCACTTCCAAATATTTGTTGACTAATAGGTCTTTCTTCATCTTTCATATAAAGCATATCAATTGTTTTTTTACTTCCATAGTATATTGCTTTATCACTTACCATTTCACTTACTATTAACCCACAGCCCATTTCTTTTATAATTCTTCTAAATGCACTATTACAAATACCAGCCATAGGAGCTAAAACAACCTTGTTTTTTATTTCTACATTTCCTATTTTCATTTTATTATCCATCCATTAGGAAGTGAGCGTTCACCAGAACTTGAATAAGCTACAGGATCATTTACAACTTCACCATTTATGTACAAAACTGAAGAAGCTCCGCCATCTAAGTTAGATGCATTATAAGCATTATATCTTTCAAAAATATTAACTAAATCTTGCATAGTAGCTCCACCACGGAAACCATATTTACTTCCATTTCCTTCAACTGTCAAAAGTAAAACTATGCCATCTTTTCTTTGTCCTATAGCAGTTCTTGGATGAGTTCCATAACCCCCATTACCAACTAAATTAGCTTTTTTTCCATTCATTATTAAATATGGTCCAAAACAAACAGCATCTCTTATTCCTTTTTCAATAGCTTCTTGGGCAGTCATTCTTCCTAAAATTAACACATTATTATTATTAAATCCTATTATATTTTCTGACTTTCCACCATTATTTTCGATTATTTCTCCATCTTTTATAAATATATCAGCCGCTTTAGCACCATTTCCCATACCGCCTACATCAGTAAAACCACCACCATTAATCGCTACAATCGCACCATTTTTATTTGCCATTTTTGATAAATATTCACCATTAGTTCCATAAAAACTGCTTTTCATTGTTTTTATTCTTGAAGCATCATATATTACAGTTAAATAAACATGATAATTTTTTTCATCAAACTCAATTAATTTATATAATTGTCCTTCTTCATGGTTTAATATTTGTTCCTCATATTCATTTTCATATACTTTTTCATTGCTTGGTTTGAAGGTAATATCAGCTGGTTTTGTTTCTTCTTTGAAATCTTCAGTATAATTTTTTTTAAGAACCTCTTCAATCTGTTTTTCTGAATATAGTACTCTTGCTAGATATTGATGAGATTTAGTACTCATCGCTGTAGTTATAAACATATCTTTAAATTTTTTATTAGGTCCATAAGCTAATAAAAGACAAAAAATAGCCATAACATCTAAAATAATTAATACAATCGTCTTTTTCTTCATAAAACTCACCTCACTACATAAAAATAAATAAATCTTGTTACATAAAATACAAACATACTTAAAATAAAGATTGTACTTAATATTGTAAACACTTTCTCTTTTTTGTTTTTTATTAATACTTTACCAGTCATTTCCTTTGGTATTTTTAAATTTAACAATTTCAAGATTGTTGGCGCGATGTCGGCTAATTTACCATCTTTCAATTTAACTTTAGCTGTTACAATAAAATTAACTAAATTAGTTGTATGACTAGTTAAAATATTTCCATCCTTATCGAGCATTTCTTCACAATTTCCATGATCGGCAGTTATAATCATTGTTCCTTTATAGTTTTCATATATTTTCCCAACGCATTCATCAACAACCTCAACTGCTTTTATAGCGGCTTCTAAATTACCAGTATGACCAACCATATCACCATTAGCAAAATTAAGGACTATAAAATCATAATCGTTCATTATTGGAAGTAATCTGTTAGTTATTTCATATGCACTCATTTCTGGTTTTAAATCATATGTCGCAACTTTTGGTGATGGGATTAAAATTCGTTTACAATTGTCTAGTTCTAATTCCACCCCACCATCAAAGAAATAAGTTACATGTGCATATTTCTCAGTTTCAGCTATTCTTAGTTGTTTTAATCCTTTTTTACTAATATATTCTCCTAAAGTGTTTTCTACTTTCTCTTTTTTGAACATAGTAGTACATATTACTTCATCACTAACACTTGCCATTGTAAGTAACTTTATGTCTTTTTTTACTCTTTCAAAACCATTAAAATCATCATTAGTTAAAGCACTACCTAGTTCTCTTAATCTATCTGGTCTAAAATTAAAGAATATTATACCATCATGGTTGCTTACACATCCTTCCTTGTCAATTATTCCAGGACATATAAATTCATCGGTTATTCCTTTTTCATAATTTCTTTTGATTGCAACTTCTAAATTTGGGTAAATATCATTACTAGCGCCTGTTATTACATCATAAGCTCTTTTAACTCGAGTATATCTATTATCTCTATCCATTGCATAATATCTACCAGAGATTGTCGCAATTTTTCCTTTTTTTAAATCTAATTTATTTATATACTCTAAACTACTATGTGGCAGTGTGTCTCTTCCATCCGTAAATATATGAAGATAAAATGGTATATTATTCTTATCTAAAATATCTATTAATGTTTGTAGATGTAGTAAACTAGAGTGAACCCCACCATCACTAACTAATCCCATCAAATGTATTCTTGTGTTGTTTTTTCTTACATAATCAAGCATCTCTTTTAATTCTGGATTGTTTTCAAATGTATGAGTTTTAATCGAATTATTAATCAATTCCATTCCTTGAAGTATAACTCTTCCAGCTCCGATATTGGTATGTCCTACTTCACTATTACCCATAATACCTTTTGGCAATCCTACTTCACATCCACTTGCTACTAATTTGCTATGTGGATATTTATTTATTATTTTATCTAAATTCGGAGTTTTAGCCAACATATAAGCATTGCCTTTTGAACTTTGGTTAATTCCTACACCATCTAAAATACACAATAATAGTTTTTTCATATAATCACCAACACTATTATACATTATTTTACACTTTTTTAAAAGAAAAAATATCAACAATATAAGAAAAAACGCAAATAAAAAGAGCTTTTAGCTCTTAAAATTTCCATATATCTTCTTCTGAATCAACTGTATTATTCATATCATCAGATTGTACGAAATTATTATCAGTTTCATTAGAAGTAGACTCTGAAGTATCCTCTAGTGGTTTAAACAAATCGTTGCTGTAAGATACTTGTTCATCGCTTTGTAATGGTTGATATAAATCTTCATGATTTACTTGTTCGTCGCTTTGTAATGGTTGATATAAATCTTCATGATTTACTTGTTCGTCGCTTTGTAAAGGCTTATATAAATCTTCATGATTTACTTGTTCATCGTTTTGTAATGGTTGATATAAATCTTCATGATTTACTTGTTCATCACTTTGTAAAGGCTTATATAAATCTTCATGATTTACTTGTTCATCACTTTGTAAAGGCTTATATAAATCATTATTATCAATTGCTATACTTTCATGTGTTGTTTCTGTAGGTAAAACTTGAAATAAATCTTCTGTTATTAAGTTGTCATTTTCTTCATTAACTACATCGTCAACTAAAGCATCATCTGGAATTCTTATTGGTACTTCTTCTTTAGTTACTTCTTCAACTTTTCCTTTTTTTGAAGTTTCTTTTTTAGAATCTTTATTTTTTTCTTTAGGTTCTTTTAATCTTTTTTGAAATTCTTTTCTTCCAAAATCAGTTCTATCAGCAAAAAAACCGATAATAGCCATTAAAAGTACTACTCCTCCAACAATAAACCAAATATAGTTATCAACTATAAACTGCATAAGTTCCCTCCTTATTCTCTAATAATATATTAGCATTAATTTAATTTTTTTTCAATACTATATTTACAATTCTAAATAATTTTCTCCTTTAATCAGTTCTACTTTAGATAAATCGTTATATTTTTGTTGCCTTAAAGCTTCATATAGAACTATTGCAACACAATTTGATAAGTTAAGTGCTCTTATATTTCCGTTAGTTGGTATTCTTACACATCTATTTAAATTTTTACTTAATATTTCTTTAGGAATACCAGTACTTTCTTTTCCAAATATAAGATATATATTATCAAGTTTCATATTAAACTCATCTGGAGAATGTTTTCCATATCTTGTAATAAAGAAAAATTCTCCTTTGTTTTTAGATATGAAATCATCCCAATTTTTATAAACAAAATATTCACATTTGTCTATATAATTAACGCCACTTCTTTTTATATATTTAGTATCAAGTTTAAATCCTAATGGTTCGATTAAATGTAGTCTTGCTCCCATTCCTACACATGTACGCATGATATTGCCAGTATTTTGAGGAATTTCTGGTTCATATAATACTATATTAATCATTAAAAATCGTTATTTAATGCCTCTACATCATTTATTGTTACAATTGGCAAAACTATATTTTCATCTTTACATAAATCTTTAAATTGTTCTCTAAATAAATTTAATTCTTTTACGATACTATCAGGATATATTTTTTTACTATTTCTTATGGCATTATATACATCAAGTATATCAACTTGTGTTTTATTACTAAAAAGAGCATGAGAGAAAGCTTGTGTTAATATAGATAATGATACATCAGGATACATTGCCGCAACACCATAAACTCTTTTAAATTCACTTGTCGCACTTACAATTGCTTTTAATAATAATTCAGTAACATAATCATTATACTTAAATTTAATTCCTGTTTGTTTTTCTATTTTAGGTAAACTTCCTTTTAATATTTTTACGGTTGTAGTTTCATCTGGTTCTAGAACATCAATTTTTTCAAATCTTCTTAAAAAAGCTCTATCTTTTAAAATATAGGTTTCATATTCAATCGTAGTAGTTGCTCCTATAACTTTGATATCTCCTCTATCTAGACCTGCTTTTAAAATATTAGCTAAATCCATAGGACCGGCATCATTTGCGCCAATTAGCGTATGAATTTCGTCGATAAAAAGAATCGTTTTTTCAGTATTTTTTAATTCTTTTACTAATTGAGTTGCAACTAATACTTCTTGGCCATCTAAAACGATTTTCCCTAACAATGCTGTCGATGGTATACTTACAATCCTATACCCCTTCAAAGCATTAGGTACTAAATTTTTTTGAATTAAATATGCTATTCCTTCTACTATAGCAGTTTTACCAATACCAGGTTTACCAACTAATAAAGCAGATTTTTCTGGCGTTAGTAAAATAATTATAGCTTTTTTGATTTCATTTTCTCTTGCTATAGCAGGGTTTGTAACATAATTTTTTTTCGTTAAATCAGTACCAAAATTATCAAGTACACTATACATATTATTTCTCCTTAATCATATTATATTTAATTAACGCATTTTTTACAGTTTCATAATCAGCAGCGCCAACTATTCTGTCATATGTCGTTTTCTCTTTTCCATCTTCAATAAAAATAGTGGTTGGTGTATATTGATAATAAAATTGACTTCTAAGTTTATTTCCATCTTCTTCATTTAAGTCAGCTATTTCAATAAAATAAATTGAAACATCGTAATCTTTCATGATTTCTTCCATTGTTCCTTTATATGTAGTACACGCTCTACAATCTCTTGAACCAATCACAAATACAAATGATTCATTATTATTAAGTTTTGTTGTTAATTCTTCATAACTAATATTTTTATATCCTACATACTTACAACCGGTTAGTGCAACAATCATAATTGTCGTTAATAATATTAATACTTTTTTCATAAATATCACCTATATAATTATATAACATTTTTTAACAAAAAAAAAGAGTTTAACCTCTTTTTACAATTAATTGGTCCTCTAAAAGATAAATTGTGTCATTTTGTTCAATTAGTTCTTGCCAAGTCATACCCAAACTATCTGCTACACTTTTAATAGTGTCGTTTTCTTTTGTTATATATACACTAACACCTTCTCTTGGAATCAACAATTCTTGATTAGGATATATATAATCATCTTTATTTAAACCATTAATTTTTAATAAATCTAAATAATTAACATTATAACGTTTAGCTATTTCATAAACATTATCGCCTTGTTTTATAACATAAACATTAAATAAGCCACTATCTCTTTGTGGAACTACAATAAATTCTCCTACTCTAAAAGTAGTTTGACTATTCATATTCCTTAAATCAACAGGGCTTATATTAAATTTTTCAGATATACTATCAATAGTATCTCCAGGCATTATTTGATATACACTATACATGGTCTCACCTCAGTATAGTATATGGTTTTATAAATTTTTGGTTAATCTAATTTTTTAAATAAATTTAACACTAAACCAATTCCTACTAGAACTGCAAACATTCCAAAGTATACTCCAACATAAGGGATATTTGTTAAAATTGTCATTAAACTTATTCCAATTAAACCGATTAATAAATAGTTTTCTTCTTTTTTTATTAATTTAGTCCAGATAATATAACCTACTAAATAACCAGTAAATATAATTGATAATAAAGCAGTAATTGTATAAAATGCTAGCAATAATAAAGCTAAATATACTCCTATTGCAACACTAAATAGAAGAACTGATAAAATCAATATCATAAGAGCACTTAATATTCCATAACCGGCATAAGTAACAAATTTAAATATATCTATTTCTTTGTTTTGTTTGTTAATTCTTTCAAATAATTTTGGTACGATTAAGGCAAGTGCTGCAAATAAAACTAAACTGTTAGCATAACTGATTAAAAAACTACCTATTTTTTGCATTGGCGTTAGTTCTAAAGATGTAGATTTAGTTAATGTTTTATTTACTATTTTAGAATCATCTAACATAGTTACATTAGCATTTTCATTATAAGTTAATTGATTAATCGAAACACTTTCTTTTATTTCAATTTTAGAAGCTTCAATATTAATACTTTCTATATTAACATTTTCTAATACAACTTCATTGGCTTTAACTGTGATATTTCTACTTAAGTTACCACTTAATATAACTTTATTAGCAAATATAAATCCATCTCTGTTACCTTTAAAATTGTTTTTAAAAGTTACAGTTTCTCCTGCTACTAAAAATTCTTTTAAAACTTCACCTTCCAAGTTTACTTCACTACCAGCAATAATAGCAAACTCACTTTTTGAGGTAAAATTAATTTTACTTCCAAATAATACTCCGATTCCATCAATATTTTTATTTACATCGATTGAATCACCTGCAATAACAGCGCTACCATTAACATCATCATCTAATTTTTCTCTAATAACTGTTTCATCAATAGGAGCTGCTTTAACCATAAATGGTATTAATAATAACAAAATAAACAATATCTTCTTTTTCATTTTATCTCCTCTATTCTAGTTTATTCTATCTACAATATAATTATATATTTTATTTATTTTAATGTCAAATAAATTGTGATTTACTTTGTATATATATTTTTATAAATTTGTGGTAGAATAAAAATGGAGGAGATATATGGCAACATTAATTTTGTGTTTAAAAATATTTTTTGTTAGAATTTTAGATGTATCACTTGGTACTCTAAGAACAATGATAACTGTTAAAGGTAAAAATTTATATGCAAGTTTAATCGGTTTTTTTGAAATCTTAGTTTGGTTTTTAATAGTAAAAGAAGCATTAAATACCGATAACACAAGCATATGGGTCGCAATTTCTTATGCTTTAGGTTTTGCAACCGGAACATATTTAGGTGGTATATTATCAAGTAAATTTATAAGTGGCAACTTAAGTTTACAAATAATTACCAATAAATTAGAAATTGTTAACAAATTAAGAGATGAAGGGTATGGAGTTACTGTTATGGATGCTCTTGGAATTGATGATAGTGAAAAATATATGTTATTTGTTGAAATCAATAAAAAAAGTTATGAACATGTTCATAACATTATAAAACAAATTGATTCAAAAGCATTTACAGTGGCAAGTGAAACTAAATATATACAAAATGGCTTTATTAAAAAATAAGCCATTTTTTAGTAATTATAAGTTCCGTTTATTTTATCTAGTATACTATCATCTTGTTTATCAACTTGCCATTTAGAATCTTTTTTAGTTAATGTAATATCTAAAGTATATTTTACTTTTTCTTGTGCTTCTTTTAATTTTTGAATTCTATAATCGTTAAATTTAGTAACATTATAATTTCCAAATTCATCATTAAATTCCTCTGGGTGTTCTAAAAGATAAGAATTTGCTTCATCTAAAGCTTTATTGAAATCTGTAACTACAATTTCTGTTTTAACTGTCGCTTCATCACCATTTTCAATTGCTTCTTTTACCTCATAGGTTAAATTTTGATAATGTTTTTTCATAATATCACGATATTCTTCTTTTTGGCTATCAGTTAATGTAGTATCATTGGCTAAAACATCGTTTAAATCACTTAGAACTGCATTGTCTAAAGTTTGGTATTTTTTAAAAAATGCTTCAGTTTGTTTAGTTGGTGTGTTTGATAAATCCCCACAGCCAACTAATAATAAAATAGATAATAATGCAATAATTTTTTTCATTTTTAATCACCTAGTAATATTTTGTATGATTTTTTTTAAATTATACAATTTATATTTAAAAATGTTGTTTTAATGATAAAATCTCATTTGTTATAAATTTTTACACAAATATTTTATTATTTTTATTGCAAAACAATAACTTTTATAGTAAAATGTATATAGATGCATATATTGCATAAAATAAAAAGGGAATACTTAACTTTAGTGTGTTGAGTACTTACCTTATATGATTGGTTTAGTACTCAATCAGTTTTGATTGAGTACTATTTTTTTATACATAGAATCATTAAAGAGACTATCAATAAAATGATAATTAGTATTAGAAATACGATTAATAAATCTTTTTTCTTCATAAATATCAAGCCTCCTTCCTTTAAGAAGTTGGCAAGTACTCAACAATTAAGTTTCCCTGTTTGAAATTATACTACACAAATATTTGTTTGTCAACATTTTAAAAAAAGTTGTATTTTTGTTAATACAACTTTTTGTTTTAAAATAAACTTAATTGACTTGATTCATCCATATTATCTAAAATGCCCATCATTCGCATTTTTTCAATTAACGTAGAAGAAACTTTTCCTCTTTTTTGTAAATCATCTATACTTAAAAATTCGCCTTTTTCTCTTTCTTCAACAATTGTTTTTGCAACAACATCACCTAATCCATCAATTGCTCTAAAAGGTGGGATTAAAGTTTTATTGTCTTCATCAATACCAAAAGTCATAGAATTGCTTTTCTTTAAATCAATATTTCCAAATTTTAAACCTCTTGCTGTCATTTCTAAGGCTAATTTTAAGCATTCAAGAATTCCATTTTCTTTATTAGAGGCATCATAACCTTTATTTATAATTTCGTTTATTCTTGCTTTAATTGCATCATAACCTTTAATCATAACTTCTATATCAAAGTCAGTTGCTTTAGTAGAAAACCACGAAGCATAATAATATATTGGATAATGAACCTTATAATAAGCTATTCTAAAAGCACTCATTACATAAGCAGTTGCATGGGCTTTAGGGAACATGTATTTAATTTTTCTACATGAATCTATATACCATTCATCAATACCTGCTTCTCTCATTTCTTTTTCAAATTCTGCCCAAGTATCAGGATCTTTACTTGCTTTTCCTTTACGAACAAATTCCATTATTTTAAATGCTCTAATTGGTTTCATTCCTTTGTTCATTAAATAAACCATTATATCATCACGACAACCTATTACCTCTTTAAAAGGAACTATGTTATTTTTAATTAATTCTTGAGCATTTCCTAACCATACATCCGTACCATGTGATAGTCCAGAAATTTTAATTAATTCTGCAAAAGTAGTTGGCTTAGTATCTTTTACTAATCCTACTGTAAAAGGTGTTCCAAATTCTGGAATTCCTAGTGTTCCTGTATCACACATAATTTCTTCACTAGTAACACCCAGTGGTTTTGGTGATAGGAAAATTCCCATTGTTTCTTTATCATCTAATGGTACTTTTAATATATCATGACCAGATAAATCTTGGATTAATCTTAATTGTGTTGGGTCTGAATGACCTAATATATCTAATTTTAAAACATCTTGATCGATTGCATGGTAATCAAAGTGAGTAGTTCTCCAAGCAGAAGTTGGGTCATCAGCAGGATACTGAAATGGAGTAAAATCAAATACGTCCATATATGCTGGTATTACTACAATTCCTCCTGGGTGTTGGCCAGTTGTTCTTTTAACTCCCGTACAACCTATAGCTAATCTTTCAATCTCAGCTGTTCTTTTATTAATTCCTTTATCCTCTAAATAACCTTTAACATAACCATACGCTGTTTTGTCAGCAACAGTACCAATTGTTCCTGCTCTATACACATTATCTACTCCGAATAATACTTTTGTATATTCATGAGCATCGGCTTGATTTAAATCAGAAAAGTTTAAGTCAATATCTGGTACTTTATCGGCGTTAAATCCTAAGAATGTTGCAAATGGCATATCATTTCCATCTTTTAACATTTTAGTATTACATTTAGGACAATTGTAATCTGGTAAATCAAAGCCAGAAGAATAATCTATGCTTAATTTTTTGCCATCAACCTCAAATACACTATGTTTGCAATTTGGACAACGATAATGTGCTTCTAGGGGATTTACCTCAGTTATTCCCATCATAGTTGCGACAAAACTTGAACCAACAGAACCACGAGAGCCTACTAAATAGCCATCATCGTTTGATTTTTTAACTAATTTTTGAGCGATTAGATAAATAACATCAAAACCACCACCTATAATACCACCTAAAGATTTTTTTAATTTTGCTTCTACTTCTTCATCTGATAATTCTTTTTCTTTAATTTTAATATTTTCTCTTATTACTTCTTTTACCTTATCAAAACCTTCTAGTATTGTATTATGCAATCGTTTGAATGCTTCTTCTTCTAATTTAGTTGGAGCAAAATTTTCTCTTTCTAGGGTTTCTTTAATACTTGTATATATTCCATCACCATATAACTCTTTGGCTATTCTCTCTTCAATATTATATGGAAGAGGTACACCATACCAATCGCTTGCTTTCGTATAAACTAAATCGGTTACAGTTTCAACTGATTTATCAATTCTAGGTGAGAATGGAACACCACCAGTTTCAATAATTACTTCGATTATATCAACCATATCAGCTATTTTATTTGGATTTTCAATTACTATTTCGTGTTTTAATTCATCACTTAAAAAACTAAAATCTTCTAACATTTCATCAGTTGTTCTAAAGTGTTGAGAAGGAATATTTTTTATATTATTTCTAGCCAATGGATGTCTTCCACCACCAGGAACTTTTTGATTAACAATTATTTCTCTATATATTTTATCGTCTCTAAATAAGTGATGAACATCTCCAGTAGCTACAACTAACTTGCCACTATCTCTTGTTACTTTAATTATTTTGTTAACATGGTTTAATAGTTCCGTACTGTTAGCAAAATCTCCTGATTGTATTAAATGGTCATATACTTCTAATGGTTGAACTTCAACATAATCATAGAAATTAATTATATTTGTAAGTTCTTCATCGCTTTTACTTTTTGCTTCAACAAATACTTCACTTTCATAACAACCACTACCAATTAAAAGTCCATCTCTATGTTTTATAATTTCACTTCTTAAAATTCTTGGAGTTTTATAAAGATATGTTGTATTAGCAAGTGATACTAATTTGAATAAATTTTTTAATCCAGTTTTATTTTTTACTAATATATTAACATGATAACTTCTACCATATTTATGGATTTCATTCTTGTTAACCATTTTATTTAATTGCGACATGGTTTCAATATTTTGACTAGCTAATTTTTTTAACATTTTATGTAATACAAAAGCTGTCCCTCTAGCATCATAATCGGCTCTATGATGAGCATTTTCATCCCACTCTACATCATATCTTTTAACTAATGCAGATAGACTATGTCTTGCATAATTATTGTCTAACACTCTTGATAGTTCTAGTGTATCGATTACAGGATTTTTAAATTCACCTAAGTTATATTTTTGGTAACATCTTTCCAAAAATGAAACATCAAATTTAGCATTATGGGCTACCATTGGTAAGTCAGAAAACCATTCTATAAATCTTTTAATTGCATTTTCTTCATTATCTTTATCTTTTAACATTTCGTCTGTTATATTAGTTACTTCAGTTATTTTAGTTTCTAGTTTATGTCCTGGATTAATTAATTCATCATAGGTATCAACAATTTCTCCATTAAATATTTTAACCGCACCAATTTCAATGATAGAATCTTTCCCACCAGCATTAAAACCTGTAGTTTCAAAGTCAAATACTACATAAGTATTACTTAACAAATTAGTGTCATTTTCTCTTAAAGTAATATTAACTGAATCATCAATTAAGGTAAATTCTGCTCCATAAATTGCTTTGAATTTTTCGTTTTCTTCTTTTCCTTTATTTAAATCACATACAGTGTGGTAAACATCTGGAAACGCTTGAACTCCATTATGATCAGTTATAGCAATTGCTTTATGTCCCCATTTATATGCTTGTTTTACTAATGTTTTAGCATCAACTAAACCATCCATTTGACTCATCATTGTGTGTGCATGTAATTCAATTCTTTTTTCACTTGCATTATCTTTAATTGTTACATTTTCTCTTTCACTTTTATTTACATCTCTTAAATTTAATACAATTTCATTAGAATATTTATCATATTTAGTATAACCTCTAAATTTGTACCAATTTCCTTTTTTTATTTTTTTCTTATATAAATTAAAATCTTCTTCATTTTTAACAAACAATTTGGCATACATACTATCTTTATAATCGGTTATTTTAAATGTAAATATTTTAAATACAGATTTAGTTGATTCAAATATATCAACATCAAAAACATATGCTTCAACACTTACATTGTCTTCTTCGTATAAAATGCTTGATATATCATGAGTAATACTATTTATATAACTTCCAACTATTTCAATTGGTTCTTTTTTTTCTATAACAATTTCCTTTGTTCTTTCTAGTTCAATTTGTTTTGCTATTTCTGCACTCTTAGCTTCATCAATAATTGTTTCTATTTTCGTATCAACATAACCAACTTTTTCGAATAAATCAATTAATTTATTAATTATACTATTAAATTTCATTTCTTCAGCTTTATTTGCTAATGTTACAATTAAAGTATTATTTG
>ERZ857629.3340-NODE-3340-length-13659-cov-12.044178_pt1 | contig 13659 bp, 11 predicted proteins | sample MGYA00519700_ERZ857629 | MGnify/ENA primary metagenome ERZ857629 (study PRJEB31778, sample SAMEA3449351) | human gut metagenome | biome: human gut; feature: human-associated habitat; material: faeces | place: United Kingdom | collected 2010/2012 ... | reverse complement strand
GTGTAGAGGTCGCAGTGCTCGCGCACGATGCCGCGGCCGACGACCTTCATGCCGACGCGCTTCATCTTCGGCGCACCAAGCGCCACGAGCGCGTCGCGGCCGATGAAGTCCTTGCCCGTGAGCTTGCAAGGCAGGCCCGCCATCTTCGGCGTGATCTCGTCGTTCATCTCGTGACCGTAGAGCGGCATCGAAGCTTCGAGGCGCAGCGTGTCGCGCGCGCCGAGACCACAGGGGATCAGGCCGTACTCCTCGCCCGCTTTCAGCAGGGCCTTCCACAGATCAACGGTGTCCTCGGCCTTGCAGTAGATCTCAAAGCCGTACTCGCCGGTGTAGCCCGTCTGGGAAACGAGGGCGTGGATCGTGCGCCCGCCGAGGTCCAACGGCACATTGTCGATAAAGGTGTAATATTTGGCGGGGATGTATTGCTCGTCGCAGAGCTTTTTGAGAATGTCGCCGGATCTGGGGCCTTGCAACGCGACCTGGCCCCAGTCGTTGCCCTCGTCGCGGTAGTCCACGTCGCCGGAGAGATGGCTCTCGACCCAGGCGGCGTCCTTTTCACGGTTGCCCGCATTGACGACGAGCCAGTAGTCGTCCGCTGCGCAGCGGTAGACGATGAAGTCGTCGATGATGCCGCCCGCGTCATTGCAGAACATGGCGTACTTGATGTCGCCGTCCTGCATGGACGAAATATCAGCGGTGATAAGCTTCTGCACGTTCGCCACCGCGTCGGGGCCCTTGAGCCGCAGCTCGCCCATGTGCGATACATCGAACAGTCCGGCCTTCTGCCGGACGGCCATGTGCTCTGCGAGCACGCCGGTGGGGTACTGCACGGGCATCAGGAAGCCGCCGAATTCGACGATCTTTCCGCCTGTGTCCACGTGCGTCTGGTACAGCGGGGTCTTTCTTTCCATAGCGCATATCCTCCATTAAATTCTTGAATCAATTAATTGAAAATTATTAAAATAAGGAATAACAAAAAAGCACAAAGTCCCCCTTGGAACTTTGTGCCTCCGTTTTATGACCTGAGAGTTTCCCTGATTTTGCATATCGCATCACACAGGTTGCACCTTCGGCGCGCAGACGAGAGACTGCGCTTTTCGGAGTGCCGTCCGAGTCCGGTCCTTTTGCCTGAGAGCTTTTGCGTTCCCCTTCGGCGCCGCGCTGCGCGCGGTCTCTTCCGAGCTCATCATCCGGTCACTTAATCTATTTTACTTTTTTAAGCTATCATAAGAAAACGGTTTTGTCAAGTAAAGAAAAATAGCATTTTCCTAAAAGGATTTAAGTGTGGGCTCCTTGAGCCGGAAATCACCGCAGCAGGTCAAAAGCGTGCCGGAGCACCCCCGTGTTTCGGCGTGTGGGGAGCTGTGCGAGATTTTTCGGGGAGCGCCGGTCCCCGCTTTTGCAGGTATGTAAGAATGTCTGAAGGCGGAATGAAGAGAGATCGCATAGCCTCTATTTTTTGGCCTTTTCATAAACGGATAGCGCTGCAACCGCCGCAAGCACCAAGAAAATTCCGATGCCGGTCTGCGCCGACACGGGGTCGCCAAGCACAAAAATGCCGACGATCACACTGGTGAGCGGCTCAAACGTGCTGAGCATGGCTGCGTTTTCCGATCCGCATAGTTTGATTCCCGTCTGGAAAAGAATCGTCGCCCCGATCGCAGTGCCCCAGCTCATCAAGAGCGTGTAGAACCAGCCCTCGCCGCTCATGGAAAAAGCCCATGTGCCGCACACCGCGTTAAGGACCAGCAAGGCGGCAGTGCCGGCAATGTTGAGTCTCAGCGTCAGTGAAAAGGGAGAGAATTGCTTTTGCAGTCCGCTGCGCGGGAGACAGACGACATACAGGCTGTATGTAACGGCAGATGCAAACGCAAAAGCGAAGCCGAGCGGATGGAGCGAGGTATCGGACAGACAAAGGCACCAAACGCCGGCAAGACAGACAAAACAGCAGGCGTATTTGAACGCGGGGATCTTTTGGTGGAAACACAGCTGGCAGATCAACAGGACGAGAGCGGGATATACATAGTGTATCGTTGAGGCAAGACTGCTGGCAATATAGGAATAGGAGACAAACAGAAGCAAGGGCGTGAGAATATAGACAGCCGCAATGGCGAAAAAGCTGCCGCCCAGATGCGAGTTCTCTGCCGCTTTTTCCTTCCGCACGATAAAGCAGAGCGGCGGAATGCTGAATGCAAAGCGGCAGAGAGACAGGAAAAGAGAGTTTCCCCCGCAGCCATAAATCTTTAAGGCCAGAAGAGGCATCAAGCCGAATGCAACCGCAGAGATCAAAATATAAGCGGTACCCCTTGCTTTCGGATTCATGTTGCGTCCCTCACTTTTTCTGCTCTCTGCCGCTTGAAGAAAAGAGAGATCAGATCTGATTGAAATCGGTGCTCTGGTAGGCATCCAGTGCCGGCAGAAATTCCGGCCCGTACTTTTCTGCGAGCCGTCCGCGCACGGCGGATATGATATCCTGCGCGCGGTCAGGCAGCACGGAACGAATCACATAGCAGTACATATCATACATATCCGCACAGTGATAGGCCATCTCCCGCTTTGTGCTCGCACCGGGGGCGAGACGGGAGGAGTAGGTACTCATGAAATCTGCGGCGATCTCTTTTCCGTGATAGTAAAAGTCGCAGGAACGAGTCAGGTGCATATTCTGCGTGCACTCAAACTGCAGCGTCGGGTTAAAGCCCCGCACGATCGCCCCGTCGATCTCACGACAGTAGTCCACACCGCATTGGCGGCATTCGCTGTGAAACACCTCTGCCCACATACATTCTTCCTGATGCTCATGGACAACGCCGGGGAAAGCTTCGTAAAGCTCGCCTGCATAGCCGCCCTCGGTACACAGCAGCTCGCCATACGCAAAATAAGAGGTCGTGTCCAGCGGATTGCCGTCGCGCATGGCACGCAGAGCCATGCGGCGGCCGCGGCGGCTGCCGTAGCTGCGTCCGGCGGTCATAAATACGTCATAGCCGCGCGCTTCACCGCATACGGACATCAGCTCCTTGTAGAATTCTACAAGGATCGCAGCGTGATGCGTCTCAGTCAACAACATCTTTTGCCTCCGCATCTTCTTGTACCTCGCAGTTGGGGAAAGCAAGAATGAGCACCAGCAGGATCGTCAGGATCAGGCTGATGATCAGCAGCGTCGGGCCGCCGCTCATCAGATAGTAAAGGCAGATGCCGTAGGCCAACGCAAAATTGACCACGCACAGGAGAAGCGTCAAAACTGTTCTGATCCGGATAGTCTCACCGAATACTCTGGTTTCAAGAAATTTCGACATGGTTTTGTTCATTATGCCCACACTCCTAACTTAGTCAGAACAAAGGTGACAAATGTAAGGTTCAGCACAACAACGCTGACCAGAACGCCAAGATTGAACAGATAATTCTTCGTGACGTGCTTGCCGAGGAAGCGGCGGTCATTCGACAGCAGGAACCAGGATGAGCCGCTGACCCAGGAGAAGACGGACTGGAGACCGGCGACAAAGATGACGGCCCACATGGGCTTGCCGATGTAAGCGCCAAGCAGACCCACCTGCGTGAGCAGAAGGCCGATCTTCCACGTCTTGCTGTTGGGATCGGCGGGCTTGCCAAGAGCATAGCACAGCGACTGCGCGGCAATGGTGGACATACCGATCATCGTACTTACAACGATGGCCAGAATACCGAGATAGAAGCCGACTTGGATCAGGGGGTGCGGAATGGCGCTGACCAATGCGTTGGACATGGCATAGGTGTCATCGGGGAAGGAGCCGCCGGCAAAGGTCTCTGCAAAGGCAATGCCGACAAAGGTCAACACCAGCGTTACGGGGATCAGACCTCCGACGACAAGGTCAAAGTGGGCGAGCTTCTCATGAGCGGGGGTAAAACCGCGCTGACGCATGGCGTAATGGTGCTGCAGCCAGTCGCCGACAGCGACCACGGAGATGAGCGCTGCGATGCCGGTGGAGATGCCCTCAATGCCGCTGGGAAGCGTGGGGACCAGCAGACCGCGGAACAGGGAACTCCAGTCCACGCCCGTGACAAAGAGCACGGCGCCGAAAAGGACGAGCATCAAAGCAATGAGGACCTTCGTCACATTTTCAACAAAGCGGACGGCCTTGTCGTTTTTGCCGTACATCCACGCAAACGGGAAGGAGAGCGCGAAGATCAGGATCCAGTTGATCGAACGCGGGAAGCTGATGCCGGCAAGCGCCGCCATATTCTGCAGCGCATCGGTGCCAAGTGCGTACTGGCCGAAGGTGAACGTCCAATAGCCGAGACAGGAGCCGATCACGCCGGTGACGACGGAACCGACGAGCTTGCTCTGGTGTGTGTTCTGTGCCGTGATGATATCAATTTTGCTGTGAACGGCAAAGCGGATCCCCAGTGTCAGCATGAACATGCCGAGCAAGTACGAATAGAACGGGATCCAGAGCATCTTGTATCCATAAGCGGCGCCCATCGCGGCACAGGAGGCGAAGGAACCTGCGCCCAGTGTGGTCGCAGCCTCAAGAAATGCCGGTCCGGTATACTTCGTATAGCCTTTCCAACGTTTGAAAAGAGGAGCTTTGTTGAGCTGCTCCAGATCCTGCACTTCTTGCTGCATCAGGGATAAATCTTTTGCTTCAGAGCTCATGTTTTCATTTCTCCTTTTTATACACGGTTTTTACCTCTCAGGTTTCACAAATCAGGTCTTTGACCACTTTCTTTGCGTACGGTTCCAGGACGACCTTGTTTTCCACCACCCTTTCCTTGCAGGCCAGCTTGACTTTCCCGTTCACCTTTACCATACACTTGCCGCATGCCGCCTGCCGGCAGGCGGCGTGCGAAAAGAACGAGAGTGTGTGATCCTGCTTGCTGTATATTTCCTCGAGAAGATTCATAACGGAAACGGCGGCAGTTTCGTCCACGGGGACAATATAGGTCTGATAGGCGCCGTTTCCGGTCTCTGCTCCGCGAAGAATTTTTACTTCGATTTCTCTCATGGGGCTCCCTCCTCAACTCAGCTTTTTGATGACTTCTTCGGTATAGAGCGTGTAGTCCCTGCAAGCGGGTTCGGGCTGGTAGAAAGTGTGGACCGGCGGGACCCATGCGGTATCGAGCGCTTCGTTGGTGATGGTCAGGTTCTTCAGATAATGGATGTCGTCGGTGCGGGGATAGTCCTCGCGGACATGCACGCCGCGGCTTTCCTTGCGCAGTCCGGCCGACTTGAGGATTGCTGCTGCCGTGAGCAGTCCGCCGCGCAGCTGCAGATAGTCCATCCACTCCTTATTGTAGCGGCGGTCTTTGCTTGCAAGGCTGGTGCGCGGAAGTATGCCGCGAAGCGCTGCGACCTCGTCTGCCGCCTGCTCGAGCGCCGTGCCGTTCCGCAAGACCATAAGGCTGGACTTCGTTGCGTGATGCAGCTGCTGGCGAAGCTCGACGGGACTGGGGCCGCCCTGTGTGCCGAAGGGGAGGAGCAGCTCCTGCTCCATCTTGGCAAGCAGGGAAGGCTCTGCGGTATGCAGTGCAGCCTTTTCCGCATAGGCAGCGGCGCTCTTGCCCGCGATGTTGCCCTCGATAAGCATTTCGGTAGTCGCTGCACTCACGCGGTTGGCGCCAAACATGCCGCCGGTGCATTCGCCAGCAGCAAACAGGCCGGGAACAGAGGTCGCCATGTCCGTGTTGATGCGGATACCGCCCTCGAAATAGTGGGCAAACGGAGCGACGGTAACGGCGTGATCCTTGAGAAAGAGTTCCATGATATCGTGGTAAATGCCGGTGGAGAGGCTCGGAAGATCACGGTACAGTTCTTCTTTCAGCTCGTGCGGCAAAAGCGGGAGCGTGAAATACACACCGCCGTACTGGTTTCCGCGTCGGCTGTTGATCTCCTTTTGCAGCGCGTAGGACAGCAGCATCTTATTCCATTCGGAGTCGAGCGCAAGTGCCTCCGCCTCCTGCGAGAGATGGCGGTGCGTAAAGGTCTTTCCGAATTTATTAAGGTAAGTGCCGTAGCCGATGGTGTTGAGGATGTAAGGCAGGATATTTCCCTTATACATCTGCGGGTGCAGAATGACGGACGGGCAGAATGAGATCATCTCCATATCGATCAGCTCTGCACCGGCGCGCAGCGCGGCCGCGGGGCCTTCCCCGCCGCAGTCGGTCGGGCCGCTGTTGTCGGGGAAAATGCCGTGGCTGCCGCCGGTGGCGAGTACCACAGCCTTGGCGGGGAAATAGCGGATCGCTCCGCTGAGCAGATCCACGCAGAGGCAGCCCTTGACAACACCGTCCTCCACAACGACATCGGTAAACTGATGATCCTGCACATACGCAACACCCAGTTCGTTGCAGCGCTTGAAAAGTGCATCGAGAATTGCCGATCCGAAAACGGAAATGCCGCGATCGCCCTCTGTGCCAAGAACCTCCATTCCCCAGCCCATCAGCTCGCGGATGCGGTCCGCTGCGCCGTCGGCGAAGATGCGGACAAGCTCCTGATTGCCGAGATAGAAGCCTTCGTGCACAATGTCCTGGAAAAATTTGTCCTTGGTGTCGTCCTTGTTGGCATCGGTGATGCCCATTTCTGCGAGGCTTCCTCCGTCGCAGGCGATATCTGCGCTGAGATTGGCGCCGGCAAGCAGCGTTGAGCCGCTGCGGTTGATCCTGCCCTTGGCAATGATAAGCGTTTTGCAGCCTCTTTCCGCTGCACTGATGGCGGCGCGCAGTCCGCCGCCGCCGCTTCCGACGATCACCACGTCATAGGGGCTGCATTGTTCCAGCATTTGAATATCCTCCCTGCTCACAAATTAAAGCTGCGCTTTGTTGTAAAAAATCTCCATCGCGCGGGAAATCGAAATATTGTTTCCTTGCGAAACAATATTATTATATCGCTCAAATTTTGTCAATAGAATTTGGGTAAATAATTAATATTTTCGGAAAATGAAAAAAAGAATTGACGTTTTTTGCGATATATGTATAATCATATTCGTGGAGCATCCGCAAATTTTTTGCATCGAAAAAACAAAATCGTTTATTTTTTGGTGATTTTTGTTTTTTCGAGAAACAAAAATCAAAAAGAAAAAACGAAGCGCTGTAAAGCGCTTCGTGCAGCGTACCCACGAGGCAGGAACCGGTTCAGGATGGATCATTCTTCTACCGGAACGCAAGGAAAAAGCGTGCCCTCGCGCTCGCGCTCGGCAAAACTCTTATACATATCGCCATACTGATACAGAAAATCAATGATCGCAAGCTTCTGCTCGTTCGGCAGAGCGTAGAAGTGCTCATATACCTCAACGCCGTTGCCGGGCATCTTGTGGAACTGGACATGGGATTCGTAGATCCTGCGGCCCAGCGGTGTTGCACGGTAATGCACTTCCTTAAGATTGTCCTTTTTCTTGTAGGCCGTGACCATTCCGCGGCGCTCCAGCTCGCGGATCAGCTTGGAGAGCATGCCCTTGGAAAAGCCCATTACAGAGGCGAGAGAGGTCGCGTTGATCCCGGGATGAATCACAACAGCTTCAATGGTGTGCATTTCGCGCGGCATCAAAAAAATGCCGGGATAGTATTCCTTTGACATTCTGTTATCAATGCTGATGTATTCATGTATCTGGTAGATGGCTTCATCAAGCTCGACCTTCCAGTCGTCTACGGTCCAGTTTTCTCTGTAATCTGCCACAGGGTGACCTCCTTCTCGTTGGTTTTATCATTATAGCATACGGTGCACCGCCTTGTACACCTGTTTTTCATTCTGCATCACCAGAAAGAATTGCGAAGGCAGACAAAGCTTTCGATTCAAAAAATGAAAGGAGAACAATTCCTCATGAAACCCGTTGGATTCAAGCGCCATCCGTACATCCCGAACTCCGTGCCCGAGGTAGAGCAGGAGATGCTTGCCGAGCTGGGGCTGACCTCTCTCGAGGAGCTGCATGAAGAAGTCCCCGACGAGATCATCCTGAAAGGCGAAATGAACTTGCCCAAGGCGTTCGGCTCGGAGTATGAGCTGCGCCGCCACGTCGAAAAGCTGCTCAAGAAAAACAGCTCCTGCGACGATAACCTCAGCTTCCTCGGCGCGGGATGCTATCAGCACTATGTGCCCGCCATCTGCGACGAGATCAACGGCAAGGGCGAGTTCCTCACCGCTTACGGCGGCGAGAGCTACAACGACTTCGGGCGCTTCCAGACCCTGTTCGAGTATGAGAGCCTGATGGCTGAGCTTGTCGACATGGAAGTGGTCAACGTCCCCACGATGGACTACTCCCAGGCCGCCGCCACCGCCATTCGCATGGGTTCCCGCGTGGCCAAGCGCACCGGCGTCCTCGTCCCCGGCTCGATGGACCGCGAGAAGCTCGCCGTCATCAAGAACTACTGCACGCCCGACCTTGCGATTGAAGAGGTCAAGTGCGACGAAAAGACCGGCTGCATGGATCTCGCGGACCTCAAGGCCAAGCTGAACGATTCCGTTGGCGTCGTCTACTTTGAAAATCCCAACTACTTCGGCGCGTTTGAAGTGAACTCCCGCGAGATCGCGAATGCCGCGCACGATGCCGGCGCTCAGTGCGTCGTCGGCGTGGACCCCATCTCCCTCGGCGTCGTCGCCGTTCCCCGCAGCTACGGTGCGGACATCGTCTGCGGCGACCTGCAGCCGCTCGGCATCCACATGAACTACGGCGGCGGCCAGTCCGGCTTCATGGCCACGATGGACGATCCGACCTACGTTCTCGAATTCCCCTCGCGTCTTTTCGGTATCTGCCGCACCAACACCGAAGGCGAGTACGCCTTCGCCGACGTTGCGTATGACCGCACCTCGTTCGGCCACCTGCGCGACAAGGCCAAGGAATATGTCGGCACGCAGACCGCTCTCTGGGGCATCACCGCGGGCGTTTACCTTGCGACCATGGGCCCCGAGGGCATGAAGGAAGTCGGCGAGACGATCCTGCAGAACGCCCAGTACGCCGCTCAGAAGCTCGCCGCGCTGCCGAATGTGTCGCTGCGCTTCGAGACGCCGTTCTTCAAGGAGTTCGTGCTTGATTTCAACAAGACCGGCAAGACGGTCAGGGAGATCAATAAGGCGCTGCTTGAAAAGCACATCTTCGGCGGCAAGGATCTCTCCGGCGATTTCCCCGCGCTCGGCCAGTGTGCCATGTACTGCGTGACGGAGGTGCACACCAAGGAAGATATCGACACACTCGTCTCCGCGCTGAGTGAGATCCTGGGTTGAAAGGAGAGGAAAGAACATGAAAAAGATTGATAGAAGCGCTAAGGTCCGCACCGGCTTTCATCAGGCAAAGTGGGACGAACCTGTTATTTTCGAACTGAGTCAGCCCGGCGAGCGCGGCATCCTCGTCAACAAGGCCGACCCCAAGGTCGCTGAGGCGGTGGATGGTGTGAACGCGCTGCCCGAGTTCCTCAAGCGCAAGGAAGCCCCCGCGCTGCCCGAGATCTCCCAGCCCCGTGTGCTGCGCCACTATGCGCGTCTTGCGCAGGAGACCCTCGGCGCCGATGTGAACATTGAGATCGGTCAGGGCACCTGCACCGTCAAGTACAGCCCCAAGGTCAACGATCAGCTCGCAAACCTGCCGCAGATGCGTGAGATGCATCCCCTGCAGGATGAGAGCACCTGTCAGGGCATCATGGAGATCATGTACAACACCGGCAAGTATATGTGTGAGATCTCCGGCATGGATCAGTTCTCCTTCCAGCCCAGCGGCGGTTCTCAGGGCATTCTGGGCATGGCGTCCCTCGTGTACGCCTACTACAAGTCCCGCGGCGAGGAGAAGCAGCGCAACGAGATCATCACCACGATCTACTCCCACCCCTCCGATGCGGCCGCTCCGCACGTCAAGGGCTTCAAGATCATCTACCTGCATCCCGATGAGAACGGTTATCCCGACTACGAGGCGTTCAAGGCTGCCGTCAATGAGCACACCGCCGCCTTCTTTGTCGCCAATCCCGAGGATACCGGCGTTTACAACAAGAACGTGCTGAAGTTTACCAAGCTCATCCACGAAGCGGGCGGCCTGTGTGCTTACGACCAGGCGAACGCCAACGGTCTTCTTGGCGTGACCCGCGCGCGTGACGCCGGCTTTGATATGTGCTTTTTCAACCTGCACAAGACATTTTCCACCCCGCACGGCTGCGGCGGCCCCGCCTGCGGTGCTGTCGGCTGCTCGAAGGAGCTTGAAAAGTTCCTGCCCGCGCCTCTGATCGGCTTCGACGGCGAGAAGTACTTCTATGATTACGAGACCACCAATGACCCGTCTGCCATCGGCAAGATCCGCGAGTTCAACGGCGTTGCGCCGGTCGTGCTCAAGGCTTATGCATGGATCCGCTCCATGGGCCCCGACGGTCTGTATCAGGCCGCAAAGACCGCAGTGCTGAACAACAACTATATGTTCAAGAAGCTCATGGAGCTCCACTGCGTGGACGCGCCCTACATCCCCGGCAAGCAGCGCATCGAGCAGTGCCGCTACACGCTCGAGACACTCGCCAAGGAGACCAGCGTCGGCACCGCGGACGTTCAGCGCCGCATGATGGACTTCGGCATGCATTACTGGCAGAGTCATCACCCGTACTACGTTCCCGAGCCGATGACGCTCGAGCCGACCGAGACCCCGTCCAAGGAGGACATCGACGAGTACATTGAGACGCTCAAGTATGTCTTCGACGAGGCCTACAACGATCCTGAAAAGGTCAAGAACGCGCCGTACCAGAGCGTTTGCCACCAGCTCGACGAGTCCAACATGGACGATCCCGAGCAGTGGGCTGTGACGTGGCGCTGCTATCTCAGGAAATTCCAGTGAAAACATTAGGGCTGATCGTAAATCCCATTGCAGGGATGGGCGGCAGCGTCGGACTCAAGGGCACTGACGGCGTGGCAGCGGAAGCTGCCCGCCTCGGCGCCGTCCGTCATTCCGGAGATCGTGCGCAAAAAGCCCTGTCTGAGCTTCTGCCGATCAAGGATGACCTCTGTGTGCTCTGCGCAGGCGGGGAGATGGGCGAGGCGCTCGTCAAAGGCTTAGGCTTCCCCAACGTGCAGGTCGTTTACCGCAGCGAGGGGGAGACGACAGCCGACGACACCAAACGCGCCGCGCAGGCGATGAAGGACGCGGACCTTCTGCTCTTCGCGGGCGGCGACGGCACCGCGCGCGATATTTTTGCCGCGCTCGGCGATAAGGCCATTGCCATCGGTATCCCAGCGGGCGTGAAGATCCACTCGCCTGTGTATGCCATCCGTCCCGAGGCGGCGGGCAAGCTGGCGCTCCGGTATCTGGAGGGAAAGTGCCGCCGCACCTATGAGGCGGAGGTCGTGGACATCGACGAGGCGGCGTACCGCGACGGGCGCGTGAGCACGAGCCTGTACGGCTACCTCACGGTGCCCGACGAGCGCGACTATATGCAGCACGGCAAGGCGCCCTCGCCCGTGAGCGAGCGTGCCCAGCAGGAGAGCATCGCCTGCGACATGATCGAGCGCATGGAGCCCGACGTCTATTATCTCATCGGCCCCGGCTCGACGACGCGCACGCTGATGGACGAGCTGGGCCTGCCTGATACGCTCATCGGCGTGGACCTTGTCTGCAACAAAAAGATCGTGCAGATGGATCTGAGCGAGCGGGAGATCTTAAAGCGGATCGACGAAAAGCCGACGCACCTCGTCTTAACGCCTACCGGCGGGCAGGGCTACCTGCTTGGCCGCGGCAACCAGCAGCTCAGCGGCGGGGTCGTGAAAAAGGTCGGAAAAGAGAACATCCACATTCTTGCCACGAAAGAAAAACTGTTCCACCTGATGGGCCGCGCCCTTCTGGTGGATACCGGCGATGAAGAAGCGGACAAGCTGCTCTGCGGCTATACCCGCGTGATCGTGGGCTATCACGAAGAACAGATGTGCCGCATCGGCGGGATATGAGAGCAATCCAAACGAGAAATAGATATGGGGGCATTCTTTTATGGAGCGCACATCTTCTACCTATCAGGCCTATCTTCGCGTTCTTGAGCGCGAGCTGGTGCCCGCGCTGGGCTGTACCGAACCGATCGCCATCGCTTACTGCTCGGCGAAGGCAAAAAGCGTGCTGGGGGCAGAGCCGGACAGGGTGCTGGTTGCAGCAAGCGGAAATATCATCAAAAATGTAAAGAGCGTCATTGTCCCCAATACCAACGGGAGAAAGGGAATTGCAGCGGCAGCGGCGATCGGGATCGTTGCAGGAGACGAATCGCGCGGGCTGGAGGTGATTGCCTCGGTCAGTGAGGATACAGAGGAGCGGCTTGCCGCCTTTCTTGCAGACACGGAAATCAAAACGGTGGCGGCGGAGTCCGACTACCCGCTGGATATCACTGTAACGCTTTGGCGCGGCGGCAGCAGCGCTTGTGTGCGCGTCGCCTGCGAGCATACCAACGTGGTGCTGATCCGGCGCAATGAGGACGTACTGTTTGAAAAAGAGGTAATGGAGCCGTGTGCGGAGAACGGTACGCCGGACAATGCGTTTTTGTCGATGGAAGAAATCTACAACTTTGCAGATACGGCGGATCTGTCTGATGTACGGGAGCTGATCGGACTCCAGATCCGATATAATACCGCCATCGCGGAAGAAGGCCTGCGCGGGGACTATGGCGCAAATATTGGCAGGATGCTTCTGCGCAGCGACAACAGCGTCCGCACTCGCGCGAAGGCGTTGGCTGCCGCGGGGTCTGATGCACGCATGAATGGCTGCAGTCTTCCGGTAGTCATCAACTCCGGCAGTGGCAATCAGGGCTTGACGGCATCGCTGCCGGTAATTGCGTATGCGCAGGAGCAGGGCAGCAGCGAGGAAAGGCTGTATCGAGCGCTGCTGCTGTCAAACCTTGTCACCCTGCACGAGAAGGCGGGCATCGGCCGGCTTTCGGCGTACTGCGGGGCTGTCAGCGCGGGAGCCGGTGCCTGTGCGGGGATCGCCTATCTTCTTGGCGGAGATTATCAAGCGGTCATCCACACGGTTGTAAATGCGCTTGCGATCTCCTCGGGCATCGTTTGCGACGGGGCAAAGTCCTCCTGTGCGGGGAAAATTGCTCTTGCGGTCGAGGCGGGACTGATGGGCTATGAGATGTACTTAAACGGCCGGCAGTTCTATGGAGGAGACGGTATCATACGCAAAGGAGTAGAAAATACATTGCAGAATATTAGCCGCCTCGGCAAAGTCGGTATGCGTGAAACGGATCGGGAGATCATTCGCATGATGGTCGAGGAATCCTGAACAGATCATGCTGTGCACCGCTGAGGGCAGCGGAAAGTCTCGCCGATGTGAGACTGCGGATAAATCAGGCATGAAGCGGCACGGCTGCGGTGCCGAAGGGAACGGCGTGACAGAAGCGCAGAAACAGCTTTGCCGCGACGGTGTATCAGCCCTTGCGGCCTTGAGAGATTAAAAAAGGGGGCCGTTCTTCCGGTAAGAACGGCCTCCTTTTCATCGTGCCGCGTCCCGTGCGGCGCTTTTTTGCTGCAAAACGGCGTGGACGCAAAAACCGTGTCCTCCATGTCGGGCTGCTGCTCCGCGAGCTTCGCGCTGGACACCTGTGCTCATGTAACGGCCGCAGCCAAGCGTGAAGCGGCAAAACCAATGGGCAGCATTCTCTCTGGTGCGGTATAGACCTTTCTGCTGTCCGCTTAAAGTGCTCCCCAAGTCAAGGACATTTTCATTTGACCCATAGCGGCAGCATACC
>ERZ857629.3336-NODE-3336-length-13675-cov-3.240822_pt1 | contig 13675 bp, 10 predicted proteins | sample MGYA00519700_ERZ857629 | MGnify/ENA primary metagenome ERZ857629 (study PRJEB31778, sample SAMEA3449351) | human gut metagenome | biome: human gut; feature: human-associated habitat; material: faeces | place: United Kingdom | collected 2010/2012 ... | reverse complement strand
GCCTGCTGGGGCTGGCGGTGCCGTCCGCGTGTCTGATTACAGTCACGGGTGCCATGCTGCAGGCGGCGGGACACGCCGCCGCACCGGTGGTTTCCATGCTGATCGGCACATCGGTCAAGGCGGTGCTGGCGTACAGACTGCTGGCTCTGCCGGATTGGGGGATGCTTGCCGCACCGGTCAGTTCTCTGTGCTGTGACATGCTGATCCTGCTCTGCAACTGTATTCTGCTTGCCCGCTTCGCGCCGGATATCCTGCCGCCCGGGCGGGCATTGGCGGGATTGTTTATTCTGCCTATTGCGCTGGCTTTGCCCGCGGTGGCTCTGGCACCGCGCCTGTGTGCCTGCGTGGGATTCGGCGGGGACAGCGTGCCGGATATTCTATGCCGCATAGGGGGCACCGCTCTGCTGTACGGTACGGGCGCGGCGGCGGTCTGTCTGCCCGCCGGACGATACATCAAAAAAGGAAGGAAAACCGAACATGATATCTGATATGCAAAACGCAAGCCGTGAGGAGAAGATCGACTACCTGCTGTCCCGGGAGAAGGGGAGCTACACGTTTGACGATCTGGTGCTGATCATGGAGTTGCTGCGCTCTCCGGGCGGTTGCCCGTGGGACATCGAGCAGAATCATCACAGCATCCGCAACGATCTGATTGAGGAGACTTACGAGGTCGTGGAGGCGATCGACCGGGATGACCCGGTGCATCTGCGGGAGGAGCTGGGTGACGTACTGCTGCAGGTGGTGTTCCATGCGCGCATAGAGGACGAGGTGGGGCGCTTCACGGTATACGATGTGGCAAACGACATCTGCGAGAAGCTGATATACCGCCACCCGCACGTGTTCGGGCAGGTGCACGTGGACGGCAGTGAGCAGGTGCTGTCAAACTGGGAAAAACTCAAGGGCGTGGAAAAGCAGGCGGAGCGTGTCACGCTGACGGATCAGTTGCGCGCGATCCCCGCCATGGAGCCGGCACTCATGCGGGCGCAGAAGGTCGGCAAAAAGGCGGCTTGCTTTGATTTTGCCGATGCGGATGAAGTGTATGCCAAGCTGGCGGAGGAGATTGCCGAGGTGCGGGCGGCGTCTGCATCCGGCGACGGTGCGGCGGTAGAGGAGGAACTGGGCGATCTGTTGCTGACTGTGACCAGCCTTGCACGCAAGCTCGGCGTCAAGTCGGAGGAAGCCCTCATGCACGCAACGGACAAGTTCATTGACCGCTTTGAGCGGGTCGAAAATGCGGTTCGGGCGCGCGGACAGAACATGGCGGATCTGTCCATGACAGAGCTTAACGCCGTGTGGGACGGCATCAAGCACGCACCGGAGGAAGCACAGGCGTGAGCAGTGCCGCTTTGATGTCTCCGCCCCATACCGTCCGCGTGGGTGATGCCGTTACACTGCACATTCTGCAGACCGAGCGATTCAAAACCGCCCGCCTGGGCATTTCCGCCATCCTGCCGGCGGATCAAGTGCTTTCGCCGCGCATGACGTTGCTGTTCGGTGTTCTGCGGCGCGGGAGCAGCCGGTTTCCCAGTCAACTGCACATCAACCGGCGATTGGATGAGCTGTATGGCGCGACGCTGACCATCCGTAATTTCCACGCGGGCGACTGGCAGGTGCTCGGTTTCACCGCCGAGATGCTGGATGACTCCTGCCTGCCTGCCGCCGACCGGGGACTGGATATTTTGGGCGGCGTTGCCGACCTGCTTGCCGGTCTTATCCTGGAGCCGCTGACCGATGAGGACGGCGTTCTGCGCCGGCGGTCTGTGGAGCAGGAGAAGCAGGCACTGTGCGATGCTATCCTGGCGGATCGCAATCAGGCGCGCAGTTACGCCGAGGGGCGGATGCGGCACATCCTGTACGGGCAGGAGCCGAGCGGCGTGTCGCTGTTCGGGCGCCCGGAGCAAATCCGGGACGTGACGGCAGAGCAGCTGACGACGCTGTGGCAGTCGTTTCTCGCCTGCGCGCGGCTGGAGGTGTTCTATGTGGGCAAGGCTTCTCCGGAGACGCTGGAGACACACTGGCGGGCGGCGTTTGCCGCTCTCAAGCCAGCCTGCCGCACATTGCCGCCCACCTTGCCTCATGCTGCGCCGCTTGTGCCGCGCCGCGTGGACGAAGCGCGCAGTCTCTCACAGGGGCGGCTGTGCATGGGGTGGTCATCGGGTATCACCCAGTCCGAAAACAGGAAACTGCTGCCAGCCGCCATCCTGTTCAATGAGATGCTGGGCGTCATGCAGGACAGTCTGCTGTTCCGCCATGTGCGGGAGGAACTGGGGCTTTGCTACTACTGCGATTCGGCGTTTTTCGGTTCCAAGGGCGTGCTGACCGTGTCCTGTGGCGTTGCGCCTGCCAACCGGACGGCGGCAGAGAACGCCATCCGCACGCAGGCGGAGGGCGTCGCGGCGGGAAGCTTTACGGCGCATGACCTGCGGCTGGCAAAGGTGTCCTACGGGAATGCCTTCCGCCAGATACCGGACAGCCCCTGCGCGTTGGAGAATCTGTGGTTCGGGCGGGTGCTGAACGGCACCGAGTCTGCGGGTGCCGGATTTGCCGACGCATCCGACACGCCGGAATCCCGTCTGGCACAGGTGCTGGCGGTGGACAGGCGGCAGCTGATGCGTGCGGCGGCACGGTTTGTGCCCGACACGGTGTACTTTTTGGGGAGCGAACCCGGCGCGGCGCACGGCGCGGAGGACGACGGACTGTCCGACTGCGACTGCCCGGACGAGGACGAGGAGGACTGAGTATTGGAATCTGCATCATTCCGGTTGCATGAATGCCCGGAGCTGGGTGAGCGCTACTACGAGACGCGCCACCCGTCCGGACTGCGCATCTTGGTCTGCCCGAAGGATATGTCCACTGCGTATGCCGCGCTGGGCGTACCCTGCGGTTCCTTCGACCGTGCCCGCGGCGAACCTGCAGGCATTGCGCACTTCTTGGAGCATAAAATGTTTGAGACGGCACGGGGCGGGGACGCCGAGACGGCGTTTGCCGCGCTGGGTGCGGAGGTCAACGCCTATACGACCTACGACCGGACGGTCTACCTGTTCTCCTGTACGGAGGGCAGAGCCGGCAGCTTTGACCGGGCACTGGGTGCTCTGCTGCGCATGGTCTCGGGCTTGCACATCACGCCTGACTCGGTCAGAAGGGAGCGGCGCATCATCCGTGAGGAGATCCGCATGGGCGCGGATGATCCGTGGGAGGTGTGCGCCAATCTGCTGCTCCGGTCGCTGTACCGTTCCCACCCGATCCGGGGCGATATCTGCGGGACCGAGGCATCGGTCGGGCGCATCACGGCAGAGATACTGCATACTGCCTTTTCCGCCCGCTACGATCGGGGCGGCATGACGCTGGCTGTCTGCGGGCAGGTCACGCCGGAGCAGGTGCTGGCGGCAGTGGATGCCTGCCCCAGTCTGTCGCGGAAGCCGGGCGGGCAGGGTGGTACATTGCCTGCTCCCCGTTCGGTACGCGAGCCTGCCGCCGTATGCCGGGAACGCGCCGTGCGGGATATGCGGCAGGTTGCAGACGGGACACATCCCGGTGCCGGAGCGTCTGCCTCAAAGCCGGTGTTTTCCCTGGGCATCAAGGACGCGGATATTCCGCCCGACCCGCGCGGAATGCTCCGGCGTGACCTGTGTATGTGCATCCTGTCCGAGATGCTGTTCTCCTGCTCGGAGGACTTCTATAACGGACTGTACGAGTCGGGGCTGGTCACGCCGGGCGTGTCCTACGGCACCTCCATCGGGCGCGGGTACGCCTTTTACGATTTCACGGGTGAATCCGATGACCCCGATGCGGTCTACCGTGCCTTTCTTGCCTGCGTGGACAGGCTGTCGCGCGAGGGACTGTCCCGCGCCGCCTTTGAACGCAGTCGCCGCATCCAGTATGCCGATTACGTGACCGGCTTTGACTCCACCGAGAGCATCGGCGGTTCGCTCCTGTCCTACGCGATGGACGGGCTGTCGCTGTTTGACTTTTTGCCGACGGCTGCCTCGATTACGTTTGAGGAGGTGGAGGCACTGTTCCGCCGCACCTTCCGCCCGGGGCAGTACGCGTTGGCGGTGGTATATCCGCCTGAAACATAGGGGAATACCGCATATCGCATAGTATCAGGGAAGCACTGAAGAAACGAGGAGTAAACTATATGGCAGTCATTCTTGACGGAAAAGCAACCTCCGCGCAGGTGCGTGGGGAAATCGCAACGGCGGCACGCGCCCTGACCGAACGCACCGGCGTTGTGCCCGGTCTGGCAGTGGTCATCGTGGGCGACGACCCGGCTTCGCAGGTCTATGTCCGGAACAAGCGCCGTGCCTGCGAGCAGGTTGGCTTTTATTCGGAGGGCTTTGAACTGCCCGCCGACACGACGCAGGAGACACTGGAGACGCTGGTGGACAGACTGAATGAGGATGACCGCATCCACGGTATCCTCGTGCAGCTGCCCCTGCCGCGCCATCTGGACGCCGGGCGCATCCTGCTCCGCATCCGTCCGGACAAGGACGTGGATGCCTTCCATCCCTACAATGTCGGCAGGCTCCTGACGGGGAATTACAGTTTTCTGCCCTGCACGCCTGCCGGGATCATGGAACTGCTTGCACGCTACGGCATTTCCTGCGACGGAAAGGAGTGCGCTGTGGTGGGGCGCTCCAACATCGTCGGCAAGCCCATGGCAATGCTGATGCTGCAGGCGAACGGCACCGTGACGGTCTGCCACAGCCACACGCGGAATCTCGCCGAGGTCACGCGCCGGGCGGATATCCTGGTCGCGGCGATCGGGCGCGCGGATTTCTTTACCGCCGATATGGTCAAGCCGGGTGCCGTGGTGGTGGATGTCGGCATGAACCGCCGCGCGGACGGAAAGCTGACCGGGGACGTGGATTTTGCATCGGTCGAGCCGGTCGCGTCCGCCATTACGCCGGTGCCGGGCGGTGTAGGACCTATGACCATCACCATGCTGCTGCGCAATACCCTGACTGCGGCGGAGTGCTTCGCGCGGGGCGGGAACTGAGCAGGGAAGGGGAGCGCTGTCCTTCGGGCAGGCGCTCCCTTTTTCGGTGCATCGGACGGACGCCTGCAAGCATCGCACCCCATTTCTTAAGATTTTTTTAATTCTGCGCCGTCCTCTTGCATTCAGATACGGGATGTGATACAATATGAAAGCAAATTCAGAAAACGAAGGGAGATAAAAATGCCGACACCGTTGCTGGAATTGAGAAATATCGGGAAGATATACGTGTCCGAGGGGAATGTGGCAGTAGGCATACGCGGGGTGAACCTGTCCTTTGACCGGGGCGAGTTTGTTGCGGTCACAGGCAAATCCGGCTCGGGTAAATCCACGCTGCTCAACGTGCTCAGCGGGATGGACACCTATGAGGAGGGCGAACTGCTGATCTGCGGGGAACCGACCTCGCACTATCTGCAGAGCGATTGGGAGGAGTATCGGAAGCAGTATATTTCCTTCATTTTTCAGGAATATAACATCATCGAAAGCTTCACGGTTCTGCAGAATGTTGAGCTGGCGCTGATGAACATCTCCGACCGCCGGGCGCGCCGGGCGCGCGCGCTGGAGCTTCTGCGCCGCGTGGGACTGGAAAAATTCATTCACCACAAGGGAAGCAAGCTGTCCGGCGGGCAGAAACAGCGCACCGTCATCGCTCGCGCACTTGCCAAGGACAGCCCCATTATTCTGGCGGACGAGCCGACCGGCAACCTGGACAGCCAGACTTCAGAGGAGATCATCTCGCTCCTGCGCGAGGTATCCCGCGACAAGCTGGTGGTGGTTGTCACGCACAATTTCGAGCAGGTCGAGCACTGTGCCACGCGGCATATCCGTATTTTTGACGGCGCCGTGGAGTCGGATCAGGTCATTTCCAAGCCCGCACCTGTCCCGACCGAGGCACCGCCTCCGGAGGCGACCGAGCAGCAGAAGCCGTTTGCACGGCGGCGTGAGCAGCTGCGCAACGGACTGACGCTGGGGCGTGTCCGCTTCGGTGCCATGCCCAAGCTGTCGCTGTTCCTGTGTATGCTCATGATCGTGACTGCGTTGGTTCTGACGGTGGTCACGTCGCTGTCCTCCTCCGCCGAGAGACTGTTTGACAAGAATTATATGTTCACCCATATGCAGGGGCGGACCGTCATTGCGCGGGCGGACGGCGGCATCATGACGGCGGATGAACTGGCAAAGCTGGCAGCAACAGTCGGGGCGGAGCGCACGGTCCGCTACGATTACCTGATGGATCAGACCGTCACACTGTTTTTGGGGAAGAATTGGCAGGAGGACGGTCTGCACTACCTGAACTTCCGCTTTGCCTATGCGAACGGTGTCACGCCGGACGGCGGTCGCCTGCCGGAGACTGCGAACGAGGTTCTTCTGGAACTGCCGATTTTCATGAAGAGCAGTTATGGGGCGGGTGAGGAGTTTGAGCCTTTCGTCCTGTCATCGGATACGAGCTATAACAGCGGCGTGCTGAGCAATACCAACTACACCGTTACCGGTGTGCGCTACTTCTACGACAACACGAGGAATTCCCGGATGCTGTTTACGGAGGAGGGCTACCGGACGGCGACTGCGGCGGTATTCTTCCAGAAGCAGCAGTATAACTTCTCCGTTTCGGTCGGGCTGAAGTCCAGCCAGCCGGGCAACGAATTTTCACGGGAATACCGGCTGGAGGGCGGCGGCATTATAGTGGATTTCGGCATGGAGCCGGGCACCTACACGTTGGCGTCATTGGTGAATGGCGATACCGTCTACGATGCCGCGAATGTCAGTGCAGACGTGTCCCTGACGGGCACATTTGTCAGCTACCGGAAGAATCAGTACGGGTACCGTACAGGGTATGCGGATGACTTCCGTGGTTCGGGGTATGGGCAGCGGAGCGACGTTAATATGGATTTCTCCGGTTATCGGCTTGTCACCTCGGTGAGCAAGGAGACGGCGGTGCTTCTCCGGCAGACATATAACGAGATGGCGCTGATCATTGCGCCGGATATTCTGACTTCCTTCGTGGAGAACGAGTATTTTACCAAAGCGTATACCCAGGCGAGCCTGTTCTTTGACAGCGACCGCGAAGCGCACGCAAAGGTAGACGAGCTGCGCGAGGCAGGATACGTTGCCGTACCGTCCGATGAGACGGTGGATGAGGATGTTCTGGAACGACTGGAAAAGGTTATTACGAGCGGATTCCTGCTGGTTGGCTGGGTGCTGGCTGTTGTGTTCATTGCACTGTTTTTCGGGCTCTGCACCTCGCACGCCATGAATGCATCGCGGGGCGATATCGCCATCATGCGTTCCATGGGCATTCCGACGCCGGTTGTGCGAATCAGCATCTACGTGCAGACGCTGACTGCTCTGATTCCCGCCATACTCGTGACGGCGGTCGCCTGCACCGTGGTATATTCGCTTCCGCAGACCAATGAGCTGTTCAGCTTCCTGCACGCGCGGGAATATATCCTGCTGGCGCTGCTCCTGGTGGCAGTCGCACTGCGGCTGTCCCGCCGGTACGTGCGCAAGATGTTCAGCCAGTCGGTCAAGAAAACGCTGAAGGGAGGAAACAAGGCATGAGCGAGAAAGCTATCCTGAGAATAGACAACGCCCAGAAATACTATAACCGTGGGCGCGAAAACGAGATCCACGTCATGAACGGCATCAGCCTGTCCCTGCCGGAAAGCGGCATGATCGCCATTTTCGGCAAGAGCGGCTGCGGTAAGACTACCCTGCTCAATACCATCGGCGGACTGGACAGCCTCGCATCGGGCAGTATCGAGATATTCGGAGAAAACCTTGCGAATGATCCCGATATTATCCGCAACCGGTATACGGGTTATATCTTCCAGAATTACAATCTGAACGTCGGGGAAACGGTGTTTGAAAACGTCGCGGACGCGCTGCGCCTGTGCGGCGTAGAGGACGAGCAGGTTATCCGGACGCGCGTCCTGGCGGCGCTTGCCGACGTGGACATGGACAAATTCCGTGAGCGCACGCCCGACACGCTTTCGGGCGGTCAGCAGCAGCGGGTCGCCATCGCGCGCGCTATTGTCAAATCGCCCGCCATTATCCTGGCGGATGAGCCGACCGGAAACCTGGACGAGAACAATACCGTGCTGGTCATGGACATCCTGAAGGAGATCTCCCGCACGCGGCTGGTACTGCTGGTCACGCACGAGGCGAACCTGGTGGATTATTACTGCGATCGCGTTATTGAGATGGCGGACGGGCGCATCGTCGGCGACCGTGTCAACACCGGTGCGACCGGATATGTCCAGCGCAACAAGAACGACATTTTTCTCGGTGATCTGGCTACGCGCACGGATAATTTGCCCGGCGTCAGCCTGACAACCTACGGCGACCTGCCCGCCGATCGCCCGGTACACATCCGGCTGGTCAGCGAGGGGGGGAGGCTGTTCCTTGCCTGCGATACCCCCGGTGTCCGTTTCCTGGATGAGACTTCCGAGATCCATCTGCGGGAGGGCAGCTTCCAGACTACGGCGGACACGGCGCACGCCAACCGGGGCGGAAAGCCGCTGGATATGTCGGCACTGGGACCGATTGAGGGCGGGCACTTCGGGCGGCTGTACCATTTCCGCAACGCGCTTTCCTTGGCGTGGCGGGAGAACTACTCGCAACGCCGCAAGAGGGGCAAGCGGTTCCTCCGCGTGTGTCTGATCATGCTTGCGATCGTCATGGTGTTTACAACGGCTTCCTCCGCCGTCGATCTGAAGGGCTATATCACGTCCCGGAAGGAGTACGATCCCGATCTGTTCTTTATCCCGGTCGAGGCGGACAAAGCCGGCAATCTCGGGCATGACTACAATGCGTTGGTGGGCGATACCATCGGACAGAACGGCATCAACGGCGCACAGCTGGTCACGCATCCGAACAACGTCCGGGGCAAGGTGCAGTTCCGCACCGCCGGGTTCATGACCGCGCAGAGTGAGCCGACTTTGAGTGCGCAGGGATACACCCTGCCGCTGTCCATGCTGCGGGACGCGGAGCTGGTCTGCGGCAGAAAAGAGGTCGCGGGTGTTTCGGAGATTCTTATCACGACCGCCATGGCAGATGATCTGCTGGCGAGCAGTGAAGCCAGCTATATCAAGAGCTATGAAGACCTTTTGGGGCTGACGATGATGACTGCCGGCTCGACGGGAGATATGGACACCATGTTTGGGTCGATGGATATGGGAATGGGTACCTCGTCGGCACTGTTAAGCATTGCAGGCATTGTCCGTTCGTCGGAGAAAGCGTACCTGCTTTCCGATCTTGCGGCGGCACGGCGCGTTCTGCGCGACAATATGGATCTGCCTGTGACCCCGCTTTCGCTGCAGACCAGGTACAAGGGCGAGCTGAAGAACGGCGAGGTCGCAGTGCTGGGGGACGGCGTTTTCAAAGTGGGCGAAATGCTGACCGTGCTCGGGCGCAGCTTCACCGTGCGGGAGATCATAACGTCGTGGGCAGACCTGAACCTGTACCCGCAGTATGTCCTTTCGGTCAAGGGTGAAACCCTGCTGTCGCTGAGGGACTATATCGGGACGCAGTCCGACAGCGGACTGTCAGAAGGTCAGCTTCTCTGGCAGTACCTGTTCGAGTATTTCCCGCGCTACCTGCCGGAATTTCTCCGGGAGGGCGCCGAGATGACAGACTCCGCCCTGTGGCTGTACGCGGAAAAGGAGAGTATGGCATCGCTGTACTCCTACCTGTATGGGTGTGATTTCAATGCATTCGGCTTGCCGAAGCTGATTGGCGAGATGGCACCGGATGCTATGACGGCGTGGGAAGCGTACTGCTTCCGGCAGGAAAACGGGCGCTGGCCAACGATGAAAGAGTTGGAATCGGTGGAGTACGACAATTGGAAGAGCGAGCACGCTTGGATGGAGGAACGGTATATCGATGAAATAAATCGGCAGTATGACGATACGCAGAGCAACGGATCCCTGGTGGTGAGCGATGCGGACTACATTGCCCTGTCGTATTCCGTAGGCACAACTGACGGGCGGTTGGACGTGATTCCGTTCGGAACGGAAGGGATCTACGGTCAGCCATACCGCTCGGCTTACCTGATGGTACACGCCGCAGACCGTGCCGCCGCCGAAGAATACCTGCGGGCTCAGTTCGGGGACGCGCTGGTCACGCGCGACACGCTGCTCCGTCAGAATGCCGGCGACCTGTCCGAGAGCTTTGTTACCGCCGGTATTTCGCTGACGGTCATACTTGCCTTCATGTGCCTGTGCGTGTTTTTCATCATGCGTTCGTCCTTCATGAGCCGGGTGCGCGAGGTCGGCATTCTGCGTGCCATCGGCGTTTCCCGGAAGAATCTGCTGTACCGATTCCTGATAGAGACGGTTATGCTGACGCTGTTGACTGTGTTTATCGGCTTCCTTGTGGCGTCGTTGCTGATGATGTACCTCTCCGGTGCGGCATTCTTCAATCAGCTGCTGTACTTCCCGCTGTGGCTGGCGGGTGGACTGCTGGCTGTCATCCTGACGGCGTGCATCCTGTTCGGACTGCTGCCTGCTATGCTGCTCCTGCGCCGCACGCCCAGTGAGATTCTATCCAAGTATGATATATAACGGGTGTGAGATGCCCCCCGAGGCAACGTCGAAATCCGCGCTTCCTTCACATTTTTTGCCGAATCCTGTATTTGACGCTTGACGGCAGCGCAAATTTGTGGTATGATAGGGGTGCAGTCTTGTTTGTGTCCGAGATGGCTCTTATCGATGCAGCATACTGCAACAGTCGGTTTTGGCTTCCCCGTCCGCGCAGGACGCGTTCCGGAACGGTTCCGTCCGGCGTGCGGGGTGTCCATTGGCTCTGTGACATACCTGTACCCGGTCGGTGGCGCAACGTGCGCGTCCGGCAGGAGGAGAGAGCGGAGCCGACTGGGAGGTCATCGCAGTTCTGCGGTGGCCTCCGATTTTGTTCTGAACGGCTCTGTCGGAGCGGATGACCGGCGGACGTGTCGAAACAGGGCGGAAAAAAGTGCCAGATGTGACCTTGACTTTCGCCCTGTAGCATGCTATAATACACGTATTCATCAATGAATCTGACGCAGAAGCGGAGGGGAACGCCGGAATGAGCATCATGCAACGTGCGGCACGCAGGCGGGCACGTATCCGTCGCGCTGCCTTGTCGGGCGCGGTACTGGCTGTTGCCGTCTGCCTTTTTGCGGGTTGCCGCGGGATCCCGGACGGATTTGTTGGCGGCGAGACATTGACACCCGAAAAGTTGCGGGAGATTTCCGCTGCTGTATTTACTGATCCCGTGGAGCCGGATACCCAACCGCCCGTCGCAGATCCCGCCCTGGCGGCATATGCGGGCAGGGTCTACTGGCTGGAGGGTGGGACGGTCGCGCACACCGACCGGAACTGCTATCATATCAACCGCTCGGAGGATGTCCGCAGCGGCAGTCCGGCAGATGCCATGGCGGCTGGCAAGATGACGCTTTGCGCCGCCTGCCAGAGACACCTGACGGGTGCCGGAAGTGAAACGGCTGTCGGTCACACAGAATAGGTAGACGATAGACGAGAGTTGAAAGCTGAGAACTGAGAACTGAGAACTGAGAGTTAAGAGTTAAGAGTTAAGAGAGGAGAACAGTTTCCATGAACCTTCCCCTTCCTGATGACGCTTCCGTGCGGCGCCCCCGCGTACACCGCTCCCCGGCACGTCTGACCGTATGCGTTCTGTTGCTTTTGGGCATTCTTGCCGAAATGGTCATGATATTTCTGTTCTCGAACGAGGACAAGACGCAGTCGGGCGACCGGAGCGACAAGGTGACGGAGGCTATCGCTCCGGTTGTCGTTCCCGGCTACGAAAAGCTCCCTGCCGAGGAGCAGACGAAGATCGTGGAGCGTCTGGGAATGCCGGTGCGCAAGTTGGCGCACATGACGGAGTATGCAGTGCTTGCCATCCTGCTTGGCGCCCTGCTGGTAGCATGGGAAGACAGAAACTGGCGGCGCCCTGCCATCCGCTGGGCTGTGCCGGCTGTGTTCTGCCTGCTGTATGCCACCTCTGACGAAATTCATCAGATATTCTCGAACCGGGGCGCGTCTGTGCTGGACGTCATGATTGACGTTGTCGGTGCACTGCTGGGACTGTGCCTGCTTTGGGGCATCAGCGCACTGGTGCGGCGCCTACGCCACAGCACGTATTCTTAAAAACAAAGGAGTTTTTCCATGCAGATCACGTACAGGCGGCTTCCCTGCGGTGCGGTTGTGCCTCATACAGGCTGGGAGGAACGACACCCCGGCGTTCATTTCCGCGCAGCCGTGGTCGCTGATTTGCATGATGAGCCTTACGGAAAGCTCATGGAAGCTCTGCGCCGCATCGCGCCGGATCTTATCCTGATTCCCGGAGATCTGACTGAAAATCTGACGGTGCTGACAGACGAGTCCGGAAAGTCTGACCGCCCGGGGCTTGGCTTCCTGGCTGAAGCGGCAGCCCTTGCGCCGACCTTTTACGCATGGGGCAATCACGAAACCGGCGCAGGACACATCAACCTGGGAAAACCGATGCGGGAGTCGGTCGCGCAACGGTCGATCCTCCCCTGTTGGCAGGACATCATCCGTGCAAGTGGCGCTGTCCTGCTGGATCAGAGCTATACGGTCTATCGCGGACTGGTTTTGGGCGGTATGCGCTCCGGCTTGCTTAATCCCGGGCGAATGCCGGATCTCGGCTGGCTGGACGGTTTCTGCCGTACGCCAGGCTACCGGATTCTGCTCTGCCACCAGCCGGAGTATTTTGACCGTTACCTGCGGGATTATCCCATTGACCTGTTTGTTGCGGGACACGCACACGGCGGGCAATGGCGCCTGTTCGGACGGGGCGTGTTCGCGCCGGATCAGGGGCTGTTCCCCAAGTATACGAGCGGCGTCCATGAGGGGCGTCTGGTCATCTCGCGCGGGCTGTCCAATACCGTGACACCGATTCCGCGCCTGTTCAATTCGCGGGAGTTGGTGGTCGTTGAGGTGTAGTGCGGTGCGGGTACGCGGAAGCAATCGCTTTTCCGCGACTCCGGGGTGCACTTTGCGGCGGTGTTTCCGGTACGTTTGCGGACAGTCGAAGCAGGTCCGCAATCCGCCGGGAAATTACTCAGCAAAAAATCTTGACAAAGCCGGCAAACTGTGATACAATGTCACCGTTGTTATTGGGGTGTAGCCAAGCGGTAAGGCACGGGACTTTGACTCCCGCACGCGTCGGTCCGAATCCGGCCACCCCAGCCATGATGACAAGTCAATTTAGATCCGAGCGAGGAAAAACGAGAAAACGGGAGATTTCGAGAGATTTCTCCCGTTTTTTCGACCCTGCATTTTTTCTGAGTTTCATAGATCCCTTTTGCCCTTTTCGATGCTGTGTCCGGACTCGGACCCACGAAAAGGGCTTTTTTGCGTCTTCCCGAAAGCAATCGACTCTGTGGCTGGATTCGGACTTGCGAAAGCGGAGTCTGACAGTGTGAAAAAGCCGCCGCTTCACAAATTGTTTACAAACACATTTGATCCCTCCTCAAATTGTCCGGATTTGAACTCACGAAATTAGGCAACCGGCAATCCGATGAATTATTTCTCTTTCAACAGATAAAGACAAACAAGATCCCCCTCCCCTATTGTCTGGATTCGAACCCACGAAAGCGAAAAATCTGTTTGTTATCAGTTTGTTTTCTGGACTTTCCGGTATTGGTGTGGTATTGTGTGTGGT
>ERZ857629.3331-NODE-3331-length-13681-cov-17.756201_pt1 | contig 13681 bp, 20 predicted proteins | sample MGYA00519700_ERZ857629 | MGnify/ENA primary metagenome ERZ857629 (study PRJEB31778, sample SAMEA3449351) | human gut metagenome | biome: human gut; feature: human-associated habitat; material: faeces | place: United Kingdom | collected 2010/2012 ... | reverse complement strand
ATGTTTGCGAGGGACAGAACATAACTTCGGAGATTGCAAAGCTCTTGATATCTCGCGTTGGAGAGGGCTCAGAGCTTTGGATAAATGCTGATACTCATCAGACGGATAATAAAATCTACGATAGAGATAATGGCATCATCAAGATGATTGATAGATTAAAAGATGACCCGCTTTTTGGAATGGTTTATTTGGATAAAACAGAGAGAGGTCCAATCGCAAACTTGGCAAATAAGCTTGATGATTGAGTTTTAGTGGGCTTTGCCTACTTTTATATATAAGAGAGGGGAGAAAAAAGAAAAGTTTTCTCCCCTTTTCTATTTTTGGAGGGAGGTTTTGCGTGGAAATTTATCTTCATACTAAACCAACTGCTTGGTATCAAAGAGATAAAAATCTTGTAGAAGCATTGGGTGAACAAGGCGCGGCGCAGTTTCTTAAAGAAAATTCAGAAGAAAATCTTGACCGACAAATAGATTTTTTAAAAACTAAAGAAGCTAATTTTTATGGGCGTTTTTTTACCAACTGTTCAACTTATGAGGACTTTATAGAACAATTTAGAAAGCTGTTTAATAATAGCCCTCAAGACATAGAAGTATTAAAAAACTTCACTTCAGCCAACGTTCGAAAAATTCTTACAAGCACTTATGGTACTCATTGGGTTGGCGCGTCAAAAGATTCTTCTATTGATTTAGATATTGAAGTAAAAAACCCCGAGCCAATTGAGATAAAACTTAAAGATAAAAAGGTAAAGGGTATAGAAGAAATCAGTCTTTCGGGCAATTCAATTAAAATTAATGTAGGTGTTAGCGACGAAGGAATTAAAAAGTTAAAAACCTATTTTAACACTGTTTTTAAGACTCAATTTCATACAACATCTGCTAATCCAAAGGCTATAACAGAATTTATAGCCAGTTTGACGAACAATGGGCTTCAAGAACTTGATAACATTGTAGAAGTGCGGGGCGGAAAAGAACATTTGCAAAACACTTTTGAGACACTTCAAAAAACCCAATTGGTTTTAGGCACTGCCGATAAATCTACACCTTTTGATTTCAAGAAAGAAGATATCGATAGCGCTGTGGTTTCAGGAAATGACGCGCAAATAAAGCAAGCTTTAAAGAGTATTCAAGAATTTATTTATCTTAAACTGGGAATAGTAAATGGAAGCCAAGAATTAAAAACGGCATACAGCCAAACTTGGAAAGATACAATTGAGGGAGATTTATATAAATCTGCTTTCTTTTTAAAGGGTGGAAATCTTAATTATTTGACAGGCGCTTTTGGCGAATATCAAACTGCTATGCTTTTTAATTATTTGGCGTGTAAATGTCCTGATCTAAAAGAAGGAGTAAAAGCTACTATATCCACCACTATTTTTGAGCAACAAAAGAAAACAGACATTACCTTGTTTGAAGATATTGGTGTACAGGTTAAAAACTATACAATGTTTAAACCCGAAAAATTTTCAAGAGTCATGCCGACTACAATATCACCAAGACGATTTCTTGACAAATTACAGCATGAAAATTTAATTGAAAAAAATGCTGCAATGTCTTTAGAGTCTTTTATTGCTAATTATGGATTTAACGAATCATTTAGACAAATTGATGGTATAGATTCAATGGAAAAAGCACTTGAAAAAACTTTTTCAACATACTACGCTGAAATGTATCATTTAGCGGTAGAAGATAGTCTATTAGATGGAAGTAAAAGCCTTAACGATACCGTTCTTTTTTATAGTATTGGTGGAAAAGTTATATTGCCCGCATCGGTTATATTAGAAACAGCTAAAAATATGGGGGATTTTCGAAGCAACTTTATTATTAGCTGGCCCACTGCTAAAGATGAAGCTTATTTCTATTCTCGGAGCAATAAGGTGCCCGCGAAAAAATATTGGAGAAGGCTTAGTGGACCATATAAAGAGGGAGATCTGTCAATATGGCAACGACAGCCAACACAAGACACTAAAATTGATAATTTAATGAACAATATAAGTATGCAATCAGGGTTTAAGGTGTCTTCAAGTTTTATTGATTTAAACAAGTACAAAATATTTGACTAAACTGACTTTTTAACTGAGAATTGGGAGAAATAAAAGTCAACTAATTGGAGGTTACTATGAAAATGAAAAATCTTCTCTTTCTCGGAGTGTTTTTACTTATCTGCGGATTTATGTCTGCGGCGACCGTAAAAACTATTCCTGCGGAGCGGGCGGCGAACGGTGTAATCAACACTACAATAGTTGAAACCACCACTACAACAGTTCCGCAAGAAGAAACTACCGAGGAAGAGACGGTTATAATTGAAACTGAAACCGAAATTATAACCACGACACAAGCAATTACTACAACGCGCGCGGCGGTTAAACCTAAAAAGGTTTTAAATGTACCAACCGAGATATCAAACTTTAAGTCTTATATGGATTATCGTATGATAACAAGGGGCGCGCAGTTTGAATTGCAACAACAAGCTTATACCGATAGTAATGGTTGCCGCAAGGTAGGTAATTACTTCTGTATAGCATTGGGGTCTTACTATGGAAGCGAAATTGGCGCGAAGTATCGTATTCATCTCTCTGATGGAACAAGCTTTCTTGGAATCCTTGCAGACCAAAAAGCAGACAAAGATACAAACTCAACAAATCAGTATACTATCTATAACAAAGATATTATTGAGTTCATTGTTGATACCAATAAACTTCCCGCCGCAGTTCAACTAAGTGGTTCGCTTAGTTCTTTGGAAAAGTTTGAGGGGAAGGTCGTAGGAATCGACAAACTTTGACTTTTTTAGATTTTTTTAGTATACTATAAGTATAGAATATAGGAGGTAAAAGGAAATGCTTATGGGTTTTAATCTATTTAGCGAGTACATGAGGGACATAGAGGATTTTGAGACCAAGAGAGATTTACTCTATGAAGTTGGTATTGAGCTTTCAGAAGATTCGATTTTTGAAAAGATTGAACGAGACTTAATCAATCTTATCGAGACTTGCGCGGTTGATCATATCGAAAAAAAGGGAGTAATTTCTTGGTGGATGTGGGAAAACGGTTTTGGAAAAAATCAGAAGCCCTATGTCTTTCATGGCGATAAGTATTATCTTAATACTGCGGCAGATTTATGGAAGTTTTTAACAAGGTGAGATAAGGGAGATAAAAGAGAAACATGGGGGTGTTTCTCTTTTTTCTTTCTATAGGAGAAGTGATATGAAACGAGTTAAAATTGCTTTAGCCTTTGTTTGCGCGGGACTGTTAGCAATTACCGTGTGGGCAGGCTATGAAATGGGGAAAAAGAACTGCACAATTGAAAAAGAAGAAGCTCCCGTGGTTTACAGCATAGTTCAGTACACTGATTTATTTATACTGGATGGCGCGCCGCACACAAAGTATTTCTTCGTAGATGTAAACTTAAATGGAAGATTAGTCCATAAAGATGATGAAACGCATACAATTGTCTTACAGGACCTTGACAATAAGAATCGATACTTGCGCGCAGATGTACCCGAGGAAAAGTGGGCAAAAGTCAAAACGCTCTCTATAAATCAAGAGGTCTATATCATTGGATTTGCAACAAAATTAACCTACTTTAATGACCCGATAGTAGAGGTAAGAGACATAGGAAAAATTTGAATTTTTCCCTTTCCTTTGATATAATATATATAGAAAGTGAGAAAGGAAGAGAGCAAATGACGAGAGGAAATAGTTATGTACTCAACCTTAGAAACGGCAAGCAGATAGCCAAAGAAGCGGGCAGCCTTTTAGATATGTATGATTTTGAATACAATTGCGGCGGCTTCGCACTTGGACTTCCTTATTGGTATCTTCCCTATGATAATTCGGATTACGATACCGATGAGTCAATGGAGCTTGATGATTATGCATGGGCGCATCCAGAACTTTTTGATGATGAGGAAAGAGGTCTTGACTACTCAAAAGCTTGTACGGGTCGCGGCAGAATTATGGTTGACTTTATGGTTTCGAGTCTTGACTTTGTGAGGGAGATTCAGAAGTCCAGCGAGGTTCAGGATGATGAATATCTTGTACTCTTCCGTGCATCAGGATGTGACTTCCACTTTATTCGCCGTATGAGTGATGGGTCTTGGGCGCATAAAATGGGCACTCAGAAAATCCAAACTCTTGACCGAAAGGAAATTGAGCCTACGTGGCATGGTTATTCCAATAACTATGAGGGCAAGGTTTTTCTTCTCGCGGTTAAAAAGACCCACAGTTTAAAAGACCCGAGCCTAAAAGTTTGAAAGCTTAAAAAATTTTTAGTATAATATATATAGAAAGTGAGAGAGAGAAAAAAAAGAAAGGGGCTTCTGAAATGTCTGAAATGACTAAATGTTATCCTTACTTCCGTACAGATGTGTCTGCTGATATGGATGCGCTTGGGCTTCAGGACAATATTGTCTATTGTGAGAGAAGTGACTATGATAGAGTCCTTTATAACGAGGATGCTGATATAGCGGTTTGGTCAGGAGCCTCTCGTCTTGTATTTCCTTATCACAATCTCGTTTGTAAACTTCCCATAACTAAGATAGCTCGTTGGGAAGAAAATGAAGAGGGCGAGTGGGAAGAAGAGTCTCGATGGGATTTTGATGACCATTGTGCGGTAGAGTTAGAGAAATATGAGCTTTCTATTAAGGAAGGACTTGATGAAGCTTTCGCACCCTGTGAGTTTTATGGTACGGTGAATAGTATTCCCGTCTATGTTATGGAACGGGCAGAAAGAATGGAAAAGGGTTTAACTCCTTCGAAAGTAACCTCCGAAGCTTGCGAGAAAGATGAGCTTGATTACTCTTGGGGTCCTTCGCTTTGGGAAGTTTTTGTCCAGTATTATGGTATTGAGTTCTGCAAGAAACTGACCACTTTTCTTCAAGATAATTATATAAATGATATTCGTTTGGATAATTGCGGAATGATTAATGGACGACCTGTTCTGATTGACTATTGTGGATATTGAGGGGATTAAGAATGGAAGATTTAGGTACGGTTTCTTTTAGTAATAAGGAAAATTTCCATAGATTTATGGATATCGCACTTAGTGAACATTGGGAATGCATTGTAAGGGCTGACTGTGAAGGAGTTCCAATGGTTGAATTTTCCCCTACTTGGGTATATGGTGGTCCTTACGCAGTCTGGCACTCGGAAACCGAAACAGAAGAAGAAGATTAAAGATAAAAATAAAGGCGGCTTCAGCAAATTTAACTTAGTTGTTGTGGTCTTTTGAGCCTCACTTAATGCCGCCTTGTTCATACGCCTCCTTAGCTCAGTTGGTGGAGCATGCGACTGCTTACTTGACCTTATTACTCTTTATGAAAATAAAATGAATACTAAACAAAAAGGAAATATTACTGAACTCGAAGTAATGTTAGCATTTATCAAATTAGGCTATAATGTTTTAACTCCTTATGGTGACTGTGAACGTTATGATTTTGTTGTTGATATTAATGGTAAATTTATTAGAGTCCAAGTAAAGACATCACGAGTCCAAGATGAAGGAGCATCTTTTTTATTTTCTGGAAGAAGTTGTCACAGAAAAGATGGAAAAATTGTTCATCATCAGTATACCAATGAAGAAATTGACTATTTTGCAACCGTTTTTAATGGAGAATGTTATTTAGTTCCAGTAAATGAATGTGGGGCAGATAAGCGGCTCCGTGTTCTCCCAACAAAAAATGGCCAAGTCAGAGGTATTACTTGGGCTAAAGATTATAAGCTGGAGGTAGTAATAAAGAGTTTAATAAGCTGATGTGTAAGCAATCGTGGGGTCATTGGTTCAAGTCCAGTAGGAGGCGCCACGCAGAGTAGAGCAGTTGGTAGCTCATCGGGTTCATAACCCGGAGGTCGCAGGTTCGAGTCCTGTCTCTGCACCCAGAAGGTCGGTTCGATTCCGACTCGGTGGTCGAGGTCTGGTGAGAAGAGAGGTGGGTTCGATTCCTACAAAGCACTGGTGAGCAAAATGACCAATAAGTGGTAGCACTGCTCGTGCGAGCCAACATCCTTGCCGCCCTCGCGGGATGAAAAAAGAGCATTTATGAGGCTGTAATAGCTTCTGGGGTAGGATTAATTCCTACGAAGGTTTGAGGTGTGTTGCATTTGGATGGTAACAACCTTCGCGTAAGCGAAAAAAAACCTCATTTTACTTTTCTCCCTAAAGATAAGGGTAAGGGCTAATACTTGGAGAAAGTACCTCGAGGATTGGAGCAACGAGTATAAATAAGGTCTCCAAGATGTTTTTCGGTATCAGAACCATAACCGGCGTTTAACGTGTTCCTACCCGCGTTAATTGAGAGCAGAAGGGTTTGTGAGGTCGTATTGCCAATTAGCTGGCAAGTGGTAAGAACCATGCATGGAAATCTGCGGAAGTGCGGAAAACCTCACCCAAATTTAAAAGGCTCTTACAGCAAATTTTTTAATATAGCTTAGACTAAAAAAGTCACAGAGCCTTGTCTTTAGAAAATAATATGTATTAAGGAGAGTATAAAATGGCTGATTTTCTTGAGATGCTTAAAACTGAAGACAATTTTACTACAACTGAAAATGGTGCTGTTGCACTCAAGTCAACCAAAAATGCTTGCCTTGATGCATTTAGCACGCTTCCTGCTGCAAAGGGGATGCCCGAGGATTATATTATTAGATATTTCTCCAAGGCTTTTTCCGAAGACCGTGCGCTTGCAATGAGAATACTCTTTTATGTGAGAGATATCCGCGGCGGGCAGGGTATGAGACGGGTTTTTCGAGTTTGTCTCAAGTGGCTTGCAGACAACTATCCTGAGTATGTAAGGTATAATATGAAGCTCATAATGGAATATGGTAGAGCGGATGACTATCTCTGCCTTGAGGGAACTCGCGTATGGATGTATGTTATAAATCGATTTTATCATATTCTAAACGACGATTGGGTGCATATGGAGAGAGGGGAACCCATTTCTCTTCTTGCAAAATGGCTTCCCTCTGAGAATGCTTCTTCGAAAGAAACGAAGAGGCTCGCCGCAAGAGTGAGAAAAGGACTTGGTTTCTCTTCTAAGGAGTATCGTCAGATGCTTTCAAAGCTTCGTGCTTATTCTCATGTAACCGAAACCTATATGTCTGCGCGCGAGTGGGGTGAAATCGATTATGAAAAAGTGCCCGCACGAGCATCTTTGAACTATTCTGATACTTTTTATCGTCACGACAAAGAGCGTTATATCGATTTCATCGAGGGGCTTGCAAAAGGACAGTCCAAGATAAATGCAAAAAGCCTTTTTCCTGTGGACATTACAAAGAAAGCCTTTGAGAAGAGATATAAGTGTTCGGCAAAAGACCGTATCATTCTCAATTCAATGTGGGAAGCTCTTCCGAATTACTTGGAAGGAGTTGATGAGACCGCACTTTGTATGGTAGATACCTCTTGCTCAATGTGGGGAACTCCTTATGATGTTGCTGTATCTCTTGGTATCTATTGCGCCGACAAGTGCCGCGGACCGTTCCACAACCATTTTCTTACCTTTGCAGAGCGTCCCGCGCTTTGTGAGATTACCGGTAAGGACATTGTTGAGAAAGTGGCTAATCTTCCTTGTATAAATGCAGGTAACACTGACTTGGAAGCGGCATTTGACCTTATTCTTAGAACGGCGGTTGACAATAACGTTAAGCCCGAGGACCTTCCGTCCAAGCTCTACGTTATCTCTGATATGCAGTTCGATGCGGCGCGTAGCAGTTATACCTATAACTATCTTCGTCCCAGTGTTCGTACTCCTTTGAGACCGTTTATGCAGACAATGAAAGAGAAGTTCACCGCAGCAGGTTACACTCTTCCGTCAATTGTCTACTGGAATGTTAGAGCGGGAGAAGGTATGTATCAGGAGACTTTCGAGGGTGAGAGCTGTGCAATTGTCGGTGGATATTCTCCTTCCCTTTTCGAAGCGATTATCAAGGGAACGACCTATACAGAAGAGACGATAGAAGAGGATGGGGTCGTCCGCACGGTTGAGAAAACTACCATTGACCCAATGGCAGTTATGTATGCGGTGGTCGCCAGTGAAAGATATGCCCCAATTTATCCCTCGCTTGAGGAAAATTGATTTAGGGTTAAAATTTTGGTATAATATAAATGTAAAAAGGCGCTAACAGCAAATATATTGTTTATTTGATGAAAAATAAAAGATTAATTGCTTTTCTTCGGTCTCGCGGTTGGTAGAACTGCGAAATACTGACTAAAGGCACACCTCGGCGCCTTGATTTTTTTGAGAAGAACGGGTGGGTGCCGGCAAGATATTGGTACTGCAGGCTGATATCTCCTGCCCGTTCGATATGCACTCTTAGCTTAGTTGGTAAAGCAATCGACTTTGTTATGTTAATTTAATCGGAAAAAATTTGAACAGAGACTTAAAACTTTATATTTTCTATTTAATATTTTTACTTATAGTTAGAAATAAAAATGGAGGATATAAAATGACTAACTCAGAAGCTGTATGCAATCATGTTAAGAAGAGGAAAAAGGATTTAATAAGTATCTTTGATAGTAAATGTTGTATTTGCGGATTTGATTCTTTTCAAGAAGGACTGGACTTTCATCATGTAAATCCCGAAGAAAAAAGTTTTTCTTTTGGTTCACAAGCGCCGACTAAAGCATTAGAAAAGCAATTAGAAGAATTGCGGAAATGCATTTTAGTTTGTGCTAATTGCCATAGAGGGATACATGCTGGGAAAATATCACTTCCAGAAAATTGGAATACGTTTTTTAATGAAGAAAGAGCTAAAGTTTTAATTGAAGAGAACGAAATGATTCGCAACGGAAAATTGCATTACTGTCAAAGATGCGGAAAAATTATTACTCGTAAAGCTACACATTGTGTTGAATGTGGTCGATTAATTTCAAGAAAAGCTGATAGGCCATCAAGGGAAGAATTGAAAGAGTTAATTCGTTCAAAACCTTTTACTCAAATTGCATCAATGTTTAATGTCAGCGATAATGCTATTCGACGTTGGTGTGATTATTATGGTTTACCAAGAAAAAAAGCTGAAATTATGAAAATATCTGATGAAGTTTGGGTTCAAATATGAGTTCAAATCTCATGCATAGCACCTTAATCGATAGACGGTGAGTTCGAACCTCACAGAGTGTACCAGTTTAAACAATAGTATAAATAAAAGGAGAAGAAAAATGGTTAGATATTATTCAACAATGGCTGAATCATTCTTTGATTCTCTTGAAGAAGCAGTAAAGGCAGAAAGGGAACTTCTTACCGAAAAAGAGGAAGCTCTTCAAGACCTTATCGCTACAATCAAAGATATCTATCAGCTCACCGCAGAAATTGAGCAGGAGCAGACAGCCAAGATAGATGAAGCCAGAGAAGAGATTTACACGGCTTGGGAACCTTATTCCGAAGTTTATAGGTGTGCAAGAGATAAGATAGCCAAAGTGGAAAAAGAGAGAAAAGAAGTCAAAAATAGTATAAAAGATATGATACAGGACGTCTTTGATGCTTATGAAGAGGTTTGGGGCATGCTAACTGAGGATGAGATTCATTCTCTTTGTGATGAATTTGATTTATTTGAAAACTAAAACGAAGCCATACGAGTTAGTTCGTATGGCTTCTCTTTAGTAAGAATACCTTATACAATTTTAAAATCATTTACTTTGTGCGCTATAAAGGCTAAAAAACCAGAATATTGAAAGGAGGTGGTGATAATGTCAACAAATAGAAAAATTTACGCTGTTGGGGATACTCATGGAGATATTGGCCTTTACAAGCTCAACTCAAAATTCTTTCGAGAAGGAAAGAAACTTACAAAAGATGATTATGTGATTATTTGTGGTGATTTTGGCGGAGTTTGGGACAAAGGTGAATATGATAAATATGTCCAGAACTGGTATAATGAGCGTCCTTGGACTACTCTGTTTGTTGATGGTTAGCAACCACGAGAACCATGATGCACTTGATGCATATCCGGTAGAGTTTTGGAATGGTGGAAAAGTCCATAAGATTTCTGACTCTATCATTCACTTAATGCGTGGACAAGTTTTTACCATTGAAGGAAAGAAATTCTTTACAATGGGCGGCGCCGAATCACACGACAAAATTTATCGGAAAGAGGGAATTTCATGGTGGCCGCGCGAAATGCCTTCAAATGATGAATATGAAGAAGGTTTAGCAAATCTTGATAAAGTTAATAATCAAGTTGATTATATTTTATCTCATTGCGCGCCAGATCAGTTACAATCACAAATTGCATATTGGTATGAGCATGATAAACTTACAGGATATTTAGAGATTGTGCGACAGATTGTTAAATTTAGATGGCATTATTTCGGTCATTATCATATCGATAAAGATTTTTTAAATCATAAGGCTACTTGTCTTTATAATAACATTATTGAAATTTAAAGCTACCATATAATTGTACAACAATTTATAATGTGTGGTGTTGTTTACCAAAGGAAAATTGATTTTTTCTTTTTTATATAGTATAATATATATAGAAAGTGAAAAAGAAAAGAAAAATAATTGCGCGCAGACGAAAGGAGAATTAAAATGAAATTCGTTGTTGATGAGCTTCCGTATTATGATGAGTATTGTCCTTTTTGGAAAACATGTTATAATAGCGCAGGCGATGATAAATGTCCTCGACATTGGAGTAAATATAAAATCTGCTCTGATGATAATCCGCATGAGTGTTGTCTTCTTATTGAAGCGTGTTTGATGACATTTGCGAAGCCAGAGCAGGAAAGTAATCATTCTGATGCTCTTTTTTGTTCAACTTGTAAACACTTTGAGAATACAGATATTTTGAAATCCCCGTGCCCTATTTGCATTGGGTTTTCTAACTGGGAGGAAAGATATGAGAGACCCAAAAAGAATTGATGAGTTTTGCGATTTATTGAAGGAGTTTTGGAAAAACGTACCCGACTGGCGTTTTGGACAATTAATAAGCAATTTGGGTAGACAGTTTGAATGGACTCCGGGTGGATTCTTTTATATGGAAGATGAGGAGTTTATGGATGAGCTTGAGGGAATTTTAGCTAAGCTTAATAGATATGAGTGAGTATTTACAATGCGCGCGACCGTAATTTTTAATGGTTGCGCGCATTGTAAGCATTTACATAGGTCTTTTTTATTGATTCGTTTACAATTCCACCTATACTTTTGACTTTTAGAAGTTTTTTTGCTATAATATATATAGAAAGTGAAAAGAGAGGAAAGCAAATGAACGAACAGGATTTTGTAACCACCGTTGGTATGGTAGACGGAAGCTATGAGATGAAGACAACTTGCATCGGACTTGTTAGAGAGGCGGTTAAGAAAGGCTGGAAAATAGTTGAGTATAAACTTACCAATACTCCGGAATGGACTTTACGAACCGACGCGCGCAAATGTAAGCATTATATATTTTTAAATAAAAAACACCCTATTGTTAGAGTCTGGTATAAAGAAACACCTATAAATAAATTTTGGGAGGAAGATATATGAGCAAGATATATACGCTGGTTCGATTCTCAAAAACGGGTAACATTTACTATGGCTCTTATGATACTGTTGGACAGAGAGCACGCAACTATATCTGTACTCCAAAAGAAGCTTATGATGCGGCAGATGATGTTTACGATATGACTACTTTTTGGAGAGAGAAAGAAAAAAGAGATGGTTGCAATGCTTACACCCATGAGTGTCTTGCTGGCACAGAACCAGACTGTGATGACGTTGAAGTTTATGTACCGAGTCTGCGCATGACCTTTCTCTCTAAAGGAAGCGAGCAGAGAAAACTGATATCGGGTTGGACCAGAGGAAGTTCTCCTATCAAAAAAGGGGTACCCCAATGGGTAAAGGGGTTTGAATATTGTTACACCGAAAGAAAAAGAAAAGAGCGAATAGGCGCACTTAAAAAATTCGACGAGCGAATGATGGAAGTTAATTCAAAACCTCTGCCAGAGCCTATAAGAAAGCAGCGAGAAAAAGAGGCTTTTAAAAAGAAGTTCAAATCGGCAAGAGACGCCAAAAGAATTGAAGAGTTTTGTAAAGTCTTTAAGGAGATTTTGTTGAGAATGCCTGATTGGCGATTTGGGCAATTGATTTTAGAAGATGATAAGATGTTGGAGATGCTGAAAGAGATTATCGCCACTTATGATAAATATACTGAAATCTGAGTGTGCGGCGTACCATAAAAGTTAATGGTTGCGCGCAAGAGTAAGGAGGAAATACCATGGAAGTTATTTATAGAGCATTTACAGGAACAAGACTTGAAAAGATTTTTACTTCTGAGGAAGAATGTAAGAAGTACGAAGAACTTAACGGTATTGAAATGTGGGATTGGACAGGAGAAAGAACGGATGAGCTTAGTGAGGCTATGATTCTTTTTATGCCTTTACGAGGTGAACAGCTTCTTCGTGAGCGATGGGGAGACGAGATAGTTTTTGACCCCGAGAGCCGTTTTAGAGGACTTATTGATGAGGACGGCTATCTTGTTTGTACACCCGGATTTTATTTTTATGACACCGATCACGAGCAGTTCTTCTATGCAGGCAGTTTCTTCTTTCGTTCAATTAGGGCTTTTTTTAGAAAGAACGCTGATGAAATTAACGATTTCTTTCATGAATCAATAATTACCAAGGATGACTAAATTTTAACTTAAAAGGAGATAATAAAATGGAAATAAGAACCGTGTATGTGGCTTTCCCGGGAACCGATTACGAAGTAGAGTTTAAAACCGAAGATGAATGTCGTAACTATGAGCAGACAAAGTGCGTACAAATGTGGGACGAAAAAGGCAATCTAACCCTAAATGGAGAGGAAGCAATGTTTGTGAAGGTAGGAGAAGGTATGATGGAACTTCTGTTTGAGAAGTATGGAAAAGATAACTTCCCCGGACTTTGTGAAGATGATTATGGATATTTCTATTGGGATGATTGGGATGAGATTTTTCATCATCTTGATAAGGGAACAATGGAGAGAGTTCAGCATTTTATGGAAGAACACGAGGTAGCGTATTGCTCATAATGCGGGTGAGGTTGGATTAATGGATAATGAGAAGCCAATTAAGGTAATATTAAATGAAGTTGTGATTGTTTTTGATAATGCGCGCGAGGCTATTGACGTGAGTATGGCGGCGCTAACAAAGGCAGTTGAGTCGGTTAAGGTGGTTAATGATAAGTTTTACGAGGTTACTTATAAGGACGGTAATCTTGAAATGGAAGAAATAAAATGATGGTTGCGCGCAGATGTAGGTTTGGGAGTAAGCGGGGAAAGAAAATTTTTTGAAATTCGAAAATTGGACGAAAGTTGTAGAGAGGATTGTAGGGTTTCTCTACTTCTTAATGTAAGTAGAAAAATAGGTAGAAGTTCAAGAGTAACCTAAGTAATAACCTAAGTAGAAATGTAAGTATACTTGTAAGTATACTTACATTTTTTTATAGGTATATTTACAAGTATACTTACAAGTATACTTATATTTCTACTTACAAGTATATACGGCTTTCTTCCGAAGAAATAACCCCTTTTTCCTTTCGCACATTTAGTACCGAAGCGCGTAGCGCGAAGGTACGGTATGGCGCGAAAGGGGAAAGGGCTTGTAGGCGGTAATGTAAGTTTTAGTATAGGTTTTAGTATAGGTTTATACATAAGTATATACGAGTTGATTGTAAGCATACTTACAAGCATACTTACAAGCATACTTACAAGCATACTTACAAGCATACTTACAAG
>ERZ857629.3326-NODE-3326-length-13689-cov-6.734341_pt1 | contig 13689 bp, 11 predicted proteins | sample MGYA00519700_ERZ857629 | MGnify/ENA primary metagenome ERZ857629 (study PRJEB31778, sample SAMEA3449351) | human gut metagenome | biome: human gut; feature: human-associated habitat; material: faeces | place: United Kingdom | collected 2010/2012 ... | reverse complement strand
TGCATGGCGCCTGCGGGCGCACAAGTCAGCCCTTGCGGGCTGCCAGCTCCCCCATCGGGGAGCCAAGGGACGTATTATCTTTCGCAGGGCAGCAAAAGGGGGCCGCTTCGCGGGAAGCGGCCCCTTTCAAAATTACTTGTTTTCCATTTCCTTCAGGGCGTCCTTGCGGCTGAAGTTGGCGCGGCCCTTCTCGTCGAAGCCCATGAACTTCACGTAGGTCATATCGCCCAGGTTCAGAACGTCCTCTACCTTCTCCACCCTGCGGTTCTCCAGCTTGGAGATGTGCACCATGCCGTCGTGGCCCGGCGCGATCTCCACGAAAGCGCCGATGGGCAGAATGCGCACCACCTTGCCGTAGTAGATCTTACCCACCTCGGGCACGAAGCAGATGTCGTCCACCATCTTCTTGGCGGCGTAGGCGGCGGCGGAATCCACAGCGGAGATAAACACGGAGCCGTCGTCGTCAATGTCCACCTTGGCACCGGTGTCGGCGCAGATCTTCTGAATGGTCTTGCCGCCGGAGCCGATGACCTCGCGGATCTTGTCCACGGGGATCTTCAGGCTGAGCATCTTGGGCGCGAACTCGGAGACCTCGGGCCGGGGCGCGGCGATGCAGGGCAGCATGATCTCATTCAGGATCTCCAGGCGGGCCTTGCGGCAACGCTCCAGGGCGTCGGCAATGATCTCCATGGTCAGGCCCTTGTTCTTCAGGTCCATCTGGATGGCGGTGACGCCCTCGGTGGTGCCGGCCACCTTGAAGTCCATCTCACCGTGGAAGTCCTCCACGCCCTGAATGTCGGTGAAGGTTCTCCACTCGCCGGTCTCCTGGTCGGAGATCAGGCCGCAGGAGATGCCGGCCACAGGCCGCTTGATGGGCACACCGGCATCCATCAGCGCCAGGGTGGAGCCGCAGATGGAGCCCTGGGAGGTGGAGCCGTTGGAGGACAGCACCTCGGAGACCACCCGGATGGCGTAGGGGAACTCCTCCACGCTGGGGATCACGGGCAGCAGGGCCTTCTCGGCCAGCGCGCCGTGGCCAATCTCCCGGCGGGAGGTGGAGCGGGCAGCACGGGCCTCGCCGGTGGAATAGGCGGGGAAGTTATAGTGGTGGATATACCGCTTGGTATCCTCCTGATAGATGGTATCCAGCTTCTGGGCGGCGGACAGGGTGTTCAGGGTGCACACGGACAGCACCTGAGTCTGGCCGCGGGTGAACAGGCCGGAGCCGTGCACTCTGGGCAGTACGCCGACCTCGGCGGCCAGGGGACGGATCTCGTCCATGCCGCGGCCGTCCACACGCTTGCCCTGGAGCAGCCACTTCTTGACCACCTTCTTCTGCATCTTGTACAGGCAGACCTCAATGTGGGTGTCGAAATCCTCATACTTGTCCGCGAACTTCTCGGCGAAGTCCAGCCGGGCGGCGGTCAGCCGCTCCTCCCGGACATTCTTGTCGGGGGTATCCAGGGCGTACTCGATCTGATCCAGGCCGTAGTTCATCAGGTCGTCCAGCAGCTCATGATTCACGGCGGCCTTCTCGAAGGTGAACTTGGGCTTGCCGATCTCGGCTACGATGCCGTTGATGAACTTCACGATCTCCATATTGGTCTCGTGAGCAATGCGGATGGCCTCCAGGACCACGGACTCGGGGGCCTCGTTGGCCTCGGTCTCGATCATGACCACCTTCTCGAAGGTGGAAGAGATGCACACGAAGCAGGAAGAAGCCTCCCGCTCGTCGGTGGAGGGGTTGATGATATACTGGCCGTTCAGGTAGCACACGTTGGTGGTGGCCACAGGCCCGTTCCAGGGCACGTCGGAGGAGGCGATGGCGATGGAAGCGCCCAGGGACGCCACGATCTCCACGGGGTTGTCGTAGTCGTTGGCCAGCACGGTGCAGGTGACCACGGTGTCGTTGCGCAGCTCCTCGTCAAACAGGGGACGCATGGGCCGGTCGATGATCCGGCTGTTCAGGATGCCCCGCTCGCTGGGCTTGCCCTCCCGGCGGTTGAAGGAGCCGGGGATGCGGCCCACGGAGTACATCCGCTCTTCAAATTCGATGGTCAGGGGAAAGTAGTCGATGCCCGCCTTGGGGATGGGGTTGGCGGTGCAGGTGGTCAGCACCACGGTGTCGCCGTAGCGGCAGATGCACTCGGCGTTGGCAAGCTCTGCCACCTTGCCGGTCTCCACGGTGAAGGGGCGGCCGCCGATCTCCATTTCATAAACCTTGTGGTTCGGGAACTGTCTGTGAGTTACCATTGTTTTACCTCCATATAATATAATTTGTTTTTCGGGAGGTTTAGCCATTGAAACTGTCTCCAAAATCCTATTGGGGGACACTTTCAATCGCTAAAACAGCTCCCGTGAAAAAGGCGACAGGTTGCCCCGTCGCCTTTTGGTGAACTTACTTACGGATACCCAGCTTGGCGATCAGGGCACGGTAACGGTTGATGTCCTTGTTGGCCAGATAGTCCAGCATCTTGCGGCGCTTACCAACCATCATCAGCAGACCACGGCGGGAGTGGTTGTCGTGCTTATGCACCCGCAGATGCTCGGTCAACTCATTGATGCGGGCAGTCAGGATGGCAACCTGAACCTCGGGGGAGCCGGTGTCGCCTTCGTGGGTCGCGTTGTCCAGGATGACCTGGGTCTTCTTTTCCTTCTGAATCATTGTGTTATCCACCTTTTCATAAATTACCCGTCGGCCAAGTAAGGGTCGGTGAGTCCCGAAACTGAGCCGCAGGCCATAGCCAGCCATAGCCAGCCCATCCAATATAACATAAGTTTATCCAAATGTAAAGCATTTTCTCACAAAACAAAGATATTTTCTCCCCTCGGTTCCCCCTTTCAGGGGAGGTTTGGGAGGCGCTTACTTCACCTTCAGGATAAATTTGATCACATTCACCGCGCAGCGCTGGGCCTCGGCTCTGGTGACGCCGTTGGGGTCTGCCAGGGAGGCCACCAGGGTACGCTCCTGGATCTCGCCGGGCATCAGTACGTCCACCTGGGCGCGGATGCGGCAGGCATCGTTGGTGATGGCGGGAAATTCCGGGGCCGCGCCGGGCTGCATCCACCAGTCGGTGATGGTCAGGCCCCGGTAGCCCCATTCGTCGTGGAGAATGTCGGTGACCAGCTCATAGTGATAGTGGCTCCACACGCCGTTGACCAGATTGTAGCTGGTCATCAGGCACCAAGGATCGGACTCCTTGACGGCGATCTCGAAGCCCTTCAGATAGATCTCCCGCTGGGCCCGCTGGGACAGGCGGGAATCGCACTTGTTGCGGTTGGTCTCCTGGTTGTTGCAGGCGAAGTGCTTGGGGCAGGCGGACACGCCCTGGCTCTGGATGCCCCGCACCATGGCGGCGGCGATCTTGCCGGTGAGCAGGGGATCCTCGGAGTAATATTCAAAGTTCCGGCCGCACAGGGGATTGCGGTGGATGTTCATGCCCGGCCCCAGCAGCACCTGGGTGCCCTGCAGAACCATTTCCCTGCCCAGAAGCCGGTACAGCGCCTCCACGCCCTCCGGGTCGAAGGTGCTGGCCAGACAGGTGCCGCAGGGCAGCAGGGAGCAGGTGCGGCGGATGCGGATGCCGGAGGGGCCGTCGGTGGTGATCACCGTGGGAATGCCCCGCTTTTTCAGCGCTTCGGTGACGCCGCCCAGGCTGCCCGCGTTTCCGGCAGGGCCGGATGGATCGTTCATCAGCCCGAAGCCGTGGGTAATGTCGTCCAGCTCCTGGTCGGACAGCTGGGCCACGAATTCCTCCGGGGTGCAGCGCCCCGCCTTTACATCCTCAAAGGTGAATTCCGCCTGGCCGGGGGTCAGCTCCTGGGGCAGGTGCGCCAGGATGTCCTGCTTCAGGTTTCGGTTGGCGGTGGGCACCATTTCCATGTCCAGCGCGCCGCCCTTGTTCACCATACGGCAGAAACCGTGCTCCGGCCGGACGGCGTTGCATTCGTGCAGCTGCCGGACGACCTCCAGCCCCTGCTTGACGATGCACACCACCGCCTTCACATCCCGGATGCTGGTACCGGCCTGGACGCAGTAGCTCCCCGCCTCCAGCACGAAGGCGTCCTTGTGCCCGGTGCAGCCGGTGTCGTCGAAGCTGGCAAGGGAGGCAAGGTCAAAGGAGACATCCACCACCTGCTGCTGCCCCGGCTGGAGCAGGCCGGTCTTTTTGAATCCGGCCAACACCCGCTTGGGATTTCCCAGCGCGCCGCAGGGCAGGTCGACATAAACCTGCACAACCTCCCGCCCGGCCTCGTCGCCCACGTTCTCCACGGTGGTGTTCACCGTGACGAGATTGCCGCTGACGGCGGCCTGGCTGCTCAGGCGGAAGCGGGCGTAGCTCAGGCCGAAGCCAAAGGGATACAGCACCCTGTCCGGGGCGAAGGTCTCAAAATAGCGGTAGCCCACGTAAATATCCTCGGTGTAGGCGTTGAAGGCCATGGCGCCGAAGCTCTGGCTGGAGGGGTAGTCCTCATAGTTCACGGCGATGGTGTCTGTCAGCTTTCCGCTGGGGTTGACCGCGCCGGTGAGCACGTCGGCCAGGGCCGTACCGCTCTCCATGCCGCCCTGCCAGGCGTACACGATGGCAGTGATCTTATTTTCGTAATTTCTGACCCAGCTCATGTCGATGACGTTGCCGCAGTCCATCACCAGGCAGATGCGGTGGAAATAAGTGGCCACCACATCCAGCATGGCCTTTTCCCGGTCGGTCAGATAGTAGCTGCCGGGCTTGAGTACGTTTTCCCTTGCCTCTCCGGCGGCCCGGCCGATGACCACCAGCGCCATGTCGCAGCGCAGGGCGGCAGCCGCCACGTCCTCGGCCTTCAGGGGCATTTCGGGATTGCTCATGGGCCAGTGGGCCCAGTAGCCCTCATCGGGCACGTTCCGGGGCCGGCTGCACCAGGTCTCATACTGGGAGGCCAGAATGCCGTCCACCTTCACGCCCCGCTCCAGCAGTCCCTCCATCAGGTTGCGCCGGTAGGGAGACACCACGTCGCCGCCGCTGCCGTAGCCCACGGTGAAGTAATTCACCGCGCTCCGGCCAAACACCGCAACCCGGGTCCGCCCGGTAATGGGCAAGGTCTTGTCCTCATTTTTCAGCAGCACGATGCCGTCCGCCGCCATGGCCCGGGCCTGCGCGGCGATCTCCGGTACCGCCAGCCTGCTGCTCCCCTCCGTCCGATTCAAGTCCTGCTCCAGCCCCGTCCTGTGAATCCGGCCCAGCACAAACCGCGCCGCCTTATTGAATAATTGACTCATATCAAAACACCGATCCTTTCCTGGGTGTGGATTGCTTCACCCTCTCATTTTACCGTGAAAACCCGCCCAGGTCAACCGGGAAAACGCATTCTTCACGACAATTGCAGATGGAATGCACCCCGTCATGATCGTAGGGAACGATGTACCTCAATCGTCCCCACAAACAAATTCGCAACGCCTTCCAAAAAATGCTTTACAATTCCCGAGGCATTTGATATACTCGCCCTGATGAAAGGGAGTAAAGGGCGGCGTCCTGACCCGGTGGGGTGGGGGAGCCGCTGCATGGCAGCGTCATCACGGCAGGAATGCCCGATGCCATGTGTTCGCTTGAGACTTTTGTCGCAGACAGAGTGCTGTGGCAAGAGTCTTTTTTTCTTGCCTCGGCGGAAAGATCGCTTTATAAGGAGGAAAGAAACGGCATGAATTTTTTAAACGCTTTCGTTGGTTTGTTTTCCAATTTTGGGAACCTGACCTGGCAGATGGCGGTGATGTGGGGGATCGGGGCCTTGCTCATCTATCTTGCCATCGCAAAAAAGATGGAGCCGAGCCTGCTGCTGCCCATGGGCTTCGGGGCCATCCTGGTCAACCTGCCCCTCTCGGGAGCCATCACCCAGGGGGTCGTGGTCGGCCCCGTCTCCGCCCTGTTTGAGGCGGGGATGTCCAATGAGCTGTTCCCGCTGCTGCTCTTCATCGGCATCGGGGCCATGATCGATTTTGGCCCGCTGCTGGAAAAGCCGTGGCTGATGCTCTTCGGCGCGGCGGCGCAGTTCGGCATCTTTTTCACCCTGTTCCTGGCGGGCTTCTTCTTCGACCTGCGGGACGCCGCCTCCATCGCCGTGATCGGCGCGGCGGACGGCCCCACCGCCATCTTTGTGGCCAATACCCTCCATTCCCGGTACTTAGGGGCCATTATGGTGGCCGCTTACAGCTACATGGCGCTGGTGCCCATCGTTCAGCCGCCGGTGATCCGGCTGCTGACCACCAAAAAGGAGCGCCTGATCCGGATGCCCTACCAGAAGTCCAGCGTCAGCCGCCTGACCAAGATCCTGTTTCCCATCGTGGTCACCGTGATCGCGGGCATGGTCGCCCCGTCCAGCGTGGCGCTGGTGGGCTTTCTGATGTTCGGCAACCTGCTGCGGGAGTGCGGCGTCCTGAACGCGCTGAGCGAGACGGCCCAGAATGTGCTGACCAATCTCATCACCATTGTGCTGGGCCTGACCGTGGCCGGGCAGATGACCGCCGACAAGTTCGTCCGCCCGGACACCCTGCTGATCCTTGCGCTGGGCCTGGTGGCCTTCGTCTTTGACACGGCGGGCGGGGTGCTGTTCGCAAAGCTGCTCAATCTCTTCCTGCCGGAGGGCAAGAAGCTGAATCCCATGATCGGCGCGGCGGGCATTTCCGCATTCCCCATGAGCGGCCGCGTGGTCAATAAGATGGGCTTGCAGGAGGATAACCAGAATTTTCTGCTGATGTATTCCATCAGCATCAACGTTTCGGGCCAGATCGCCTCCGTAATCGCGGGCGGTCTGATCCTGACCCTGATGGGATAAGAGGGGAGGTGTCGTTATGCTGCATCTTTCATCGTGGAGGGCCACGCTGCCCATAATGGCCGCCGGGATGGCCGGTACCGTTCTGGTCATCGGCGTCATCGTGCTTGCCGTGATGCTGCTGAACAAGCTGACCCGCAAGGAGTAACAAAAGGCCCCATGTCCGTTCACCCTCCCGGTGCGGACATGGGGGCTTGATGTTTAAGTGACGCGCCTACCTTGCTGCCCCCCTCTGGGGGAAGTGCCGCGGAGCGGCAAAGGGGGTGTCGTTGGTGACTTTGAGCTGCTACCATTCATCGAACAGCACCCCCTCAGTCAGCCCTTACGGGCTGCCAGCTCCCCCATCGGGGAGCCAAGAGGGCGGTCACACCTCCCGGTTGAGGACCTTGTAGACGAAATCCATGTCCAGCCCGCCCCGGACGGCGGCGGCCAGGCGGTCATATTGCTCCTGCTTGTAGGCCTCCGGGTCAAAAACGGTGAGCCTGCCGGGGTCGATGCCCTTTTTGGCGGCCAGGCCGCGCACCAGGGCCTGGGCGATGCCCGCCCCGTCGAAGATGCCGTGGATGTAGCTGCCGTAGACGTTGCCGCTGCACTGGATGGCGTCGCCCCCGCGCTGGCTGCGGCCCATGTGAATTTCATAGCCGGTGTAGCCCAGGCCCGTCAGGCCGTGAAGCGCGCCGGGAATTTCTCCAAAGGTACCGCTCACCTGGCGCTGCACCTTTTCCCCCGCAAATACCGTATCCATATCCAGCAGCCCCATGCCCTGAATCTCCGTCACCCCGGCGGCCTCCACGCCCTCCGGGTCCCGGATGGTGGAGCCAAGCATCTGGTAGCCGCCGCAGATGCCGAAGAGGATGCAGCCCCTGGCGACCTGCTGGCAGATGGCCGCCTCCAGGCCGGACTGGCGCAGCCAGAGCAGGTCGGCAATGGTGCTCTTGGTGCCGGGCAGGAGGATCATATCCGGCTGGTGCAGCTGGTCCGGCCGCTGGATGTAGCGCACGGACACATTGTCAAACCGCTCCAGGGGGGACACGTCGGTGAAGTTGGAGATGCGGGGCAGCTTGATCACCGCAATGTCAATGTCCTTGCGCGCGTCCCCGGTCTGGAACCGGGTGGACAGGCTGTCCTCGTCGTCGATGTCCACGTGGACGTAGGGCACCACCCCCGCCACGGGCACACCGCAGATTTTTTCCAGAATGTCGATGCCCGGCTGCAAAATGGCCCGGTCGCCCCGAAATTTATTCACAATGGTGCCCTTGACCCGCTTCTGCTCCTGGGGCTCCAGCAGGGCAATGGTGCCGTACAGCTGGGCGAACACGCCGCCCCGGTCGATGTCCCCTACCAGCAGCACCGGGGCGTCCACCAGCTCCGCCAGGCCCATGTTTACAATGTCCGTGGCCTTCAGGTTGATCTCCGCCGGGCTGCCTGCGCCCTCGATGACGATGATGTCGTATTCCTGTTCCAGGCTGCGGTAGGCCTCCATCACCGCCGGGATGAAGTCCCGCTTGCGCCGGTAGTATTCCATGGCCCGCATGTTGCCCTGTACCCGACCGTTGACGATCACCTGACTGCCCACGTCCGTGGTGGGCTTGAGCAGGATGGGGTTCATCCGCACGTCCGGCGCGATGCCCGCCGCCTCCGCCTGCACCACCTGGGCACGGCCCATTTCCGCACCGCTGTCGGTGATGAAGGAATTGAGCGCCATGTTCTGACTTTTGAAGGGGGCCACCCGGTAGCCGTCCTGCCTGAAAATGCGGCACAGCCCCGCCGCCAGCAGGCTCTTGCCCGCGTTGGACATGGTGCCCTGGATCATGATGTTCTTAGCCATTGAGGATCTCCTTTATTGCGTCCAGCAGGCGCTGGTTCTGCTCCGGCAGCCTTACCGCCGTGCGATACCAGCCCGGCTCCAGGCCGGGATAATTGGCGCAGTCCCGGATTTGCAGCCCCCGCTCCAGCAGCGGCTCCCCCAGCGCACGGGGGGAGAAAAACAGCAGAAAATTGGTGCGGGAGGGGATCACCGTCAGCCCCAGCGCCTCCAGCCCCGCTGCCAGAAGCGGCCGCTGGGTGTGGATGATCGCCCGGGCCCGGTCCAAAAATTCCCGCTGCCCCAGGGCGGCGATTCCCGCCATCTGGGCGGGAATGGATACGTTCCAGGCCTGGGTGGCGCGGCCCATCCGGGTCAGCAGCGCCGGGTCGGCGCACAGGCAGTAGCCCAGCCGCAGCCCCGCCATGCCGTAGCTCTTGGTAAAGGCCTTCAGTAAAAGCGTCCGCTCGCCGTCCCGCAGCCGCCGCGCCAGGCTCAGCCCCTCGCCCCCCTGGGTCAGGTCCAGGAAGCACTCGTCGATGAACAGGAAGATGCCCTTCCGGGCGCAGATGTCCCGGATCTCCTCCAGCAGCGCCGGATCGATCACCTGGCCGGTGGGATTGTTGGGGTTGCAGAGCAGGAGCATATCCCCGCCGAAGCCCTCCAGCACGGGCAGGAACCGCTCCGTCAGGGCGAAATCCTCCGATTGCTCCATGAAATAGAATTCCGTCTCGCATCCCGCTGCCTCCAGCGCGGTGCGGTACTCCGAGAAGGAGGGCACGGGCAGCAGCGCCCGCTTCGGCCCCAGCGCGGCGCACAGGGAGAAGATCAGCTCCGCCGCCCCGTTGCCGCAGAGCACCCGCTTCGCGGGCACCCCCTCGAATTCCGCGATGGCCCCCACCAGCGCCCGGCAGTAGGGGTCCGGGTACTGGCTCAGCAGGGGAAGGGAATCCCGCACCGCCTCCTTCACCGCCTCCGGCGTCCCCAGAGGGTTGATGTTGGCGGAAAAATCGATCTCCACCGCCTTGGAATAAACCTCACCCCCGTGGGGGTTGGGAATGTTGTACAGCATGCAGTTATCCTTTCAAAAAACCAGGCAGCGTGCCCCAACGCACAGGAGCAGCATCAGGATGGCGGCCCCGTACATCAGGCGGCAGCTTTTGGGGATGTCCTCGGGGGTGATTTCCCGCAGGGGGTCGCCGATGTATTTTTTGCGGTGCAGCACCCCGTGGTAGCTGGCGTCCCCGGCCAGCCGCAGGCCCAGCAGACCGGCGCATACGGATTCGGTCTGGGCGGAATTGGGACTGGCGTGGTTATAGCGGTCCCGCCGGAAGATTTTCCAGCCGTTTTTTACGTCCATGCCCAGAATGCCCCCGGCGGCCAGCATCAGCAGCGCGCACAGCCGGGCGGGGATGAAATTAAAGATGTCGTCCATGTGGGCGGGAATGCACCCCACATTTTTGTAGGGCGGCTCCACATAGCCCAGCATGGAATCCATGGTGTTCACCGCCTTGTAGACAAAGCCCAGCGGCGCGCCCCCCAGAGCGATGAACAGCAGGGGCGCGATCACCCCGTCGGAGGCGTTCTCCGCCACCGTCTCCACCGCCGCCCGGGCCACGGCGGCGGCATCCAGCTGCTCCGTGTCCCGTCCCACGATCATGGAGACCGCTTGACGGGCCTGCGGAAGGGTGCCGGTTTTCAGGGCGCGGTAGACCTTCATGCTCTCGTCGCGCAGCGACCGGGGGGCGATGATCTGCCAGCACATGATGCCCTGCACTCCCAGCGCCAGCCAGGGGGAAACCAGGCCGCACAGCCGCAGGATGCTCCAGGGGATCAGGCCGCTGACCGCCGCGGTGACGAGCCAGATCAGCCCGCCCGCGGTCCGCTCCCCGGCCACGGTTTTGGGCAGCAGGCGGCGGAAAACCCGCTCCAGCCCCGAAATAAGCTTCCCAATGAGCACCACCGGGTGGGGCAGCCGGTGGGGGTCGCCCAGAAAACAGTCAATGAAAAATCCGATCAAAAGCGCCACGGCAATATGGTCCATTTGCAACGCCTCCAAAGCATGAAAAAGCGGGGGGAGTGGGCAAACTCCCCCCGGAGGAAATCACGCAGCCTGGTCCCCGGGAGGGCAATCCGGGCATTGGCAAGGGGGAACGCCAATACCGGCACCCGGAAAACAAAAAGCCGCGGCAGCACCAAAGCCGCCGCAGCCGATTTTCTGCGCCAAAAGCAGCCGCGCTCCGTACTTGCAGAGCGGCAGCACATCACCCATCCTTAGCAGTTATCCTGACTTCGCGCATCCATGGCCGCCGCACCGCCTTCTCAGGAAATTCCCAATGACCGGCTTTCGCCCTGTGCGGCCGCCTCCTCGCTTACAGTGGCGGTACCGTTCGGGATTTGCACCCGATTCCCTATTCTCCCCCAAGATCTGCCCGACATTGGAGGCACTAAGATGGTTATTTACTTTCCCTGTAACCATAGCACAATTTGCCGCCGATGTCAATTAAAAATCGGGAATAAAGCCCCGGTCCGCCGATTCGGCCTCCTGGGTGAAGCCCTCCAGCTCGTTCAGGTACATCCAGCTGAGCACCGCGTCATATTCCTCGTCGGTAATCCGCCGGTCATAGGGCGCGCCCAGGCCGCCCATGGGGGTGTACTGCCGCATCAGGCTCACCAGCACCTGGCCGGGGCGGAAGTGCTCCCCGATCCAGTCCAGCACCCGCAGGGAGTTTTCTACCTGCCCCGGCAGGATCAGATGGCGGATGATCACCCCCCGGGTGACCCGCTCCCCCTGCCACTGGACGCTGCCCACCTGGCGCACCATCTCCCGGATCGCCCGGGCGGCCACCGGGAAATAGTCCGGCGCGCCGGAGAGCGCCCCTGCCAGGGCGGCATCCGCATATTTCAGGTCGGGCAGATAGATGTCGATTTTCCCCTCCAATGCCCGGAGGGTCTCCACCCGCTCGTAGCCGCCGCAGTTGTATACCACCGGCACCGGCAGCGGCCGCTCCAGCGCGGGCAGAATGGTGGGCAGGAAATGGGTGGGGGTCACCAGGTCGATGTTCTCCGCCCCCTGGGCGATCAGCTCCTCCATGATCTGCCGCAGCCGGCCGCCGGTCACGGCCTTTCCCGCAGGCACGCCGCTGATGGCGGCATTCTGGCAGTACCGGCAGCGCAGGGTGCAGCCGCCGAAGAAGATGGCCCCGCTGCCGCCGCTCCCGGCCAGCGCCGGCTCCTCCCATTGGTGGAGCATCCGCTTGGCCACCAGCGCCACCCCCGGGCATCCGCAGAACCCCAGCTCCCCCGCCCCCCGGTCCACTCCGCATTCCCGTGGACACAGGCGGCAATTTTCATAGCTTATTTCCATGGGCACCTCTTTTTACACATCAAACACGCCGCAAAGCGCCTCAGCCGTCCTCTTCGGAGGCACTGACAATACCAGGAGTATACCGACTCCGCCAACGGAAGTCAATCCCCACTGAAAAAAAGTGCAAAACTGCCCTAAAATTCAATAGAACATCCCGCCAGTCATGAATGTAGACCAACTTCCTGCTTGACTTTCCATAGTTGGTCTACAAACAAAGTGTTTCCGATCAAAAGCCTTGTTGAATCCCCTTTTCCGTGATATAATCATTCAAAACAGGAAGCAGCGAGGAGAATCGACGTGCTGGAAAAGAATGCAGTTTACGAAGCCCTGGTCACCGACTATACCGCCGAGGGGCAGGGGATCGCCCATATCGACGGCGTGGCGGTGTTCATTCCCAACGCCATCGCCGGAGAGCGGGTGAAGGTGCGCATTGACATGGTGCGCAAGACCTGGGCGGCGGGGAAGATCACGGAGATCCTGGAAAAATCTCCCTACCGGGTCAACCGGGCCTGCCCCGTGGCCAAGCTCTGCGGCGGCTGCGACTTCTGGCACATGGACTATGCCGAGGAGACCCGCCTGAAGGCCGCCCGGGTGCGGGACTGCCTGAACCGGCTGGCCGGGGAGAAGCTGGATGAGGTGCCTATCCTGGCCGCGCCGGACTGCCGCGGCTACCGCAACAAGGCCCAGTATCCCGTGGCCAGCAAAAAGGGCCGGGCCTACGCCGGGTTCTTCCGGGCGGGCACCCACGACGTGGTGGAAAATTCCCGCTGTCTGATCCTCCCCCAGGAGACGGACCAGGTGAAGGATGCGGTGATCGACCATGTTAACCAGTTCCGCGTCCCCGTCTATGATGAGACCGCCCACACCGGCCTGCTGCGGCACATCTATGTCCGCCGGGGGGCGGTATCCGGGCAGATTTTGGTATGCCTGGCGGTCAACGGCCGCACCCTTCCCCATGCGCCGGAGCTGGTGGAGCGGCTGAAGAAGATCCCCGGCTTTGCCACCCTGGTGCTCAGCGTGAACACCAAAAAGGGCAACGCCGTCCTGGGCGATGAATTCATCACCCTTTATGGCCCCGGCTTCATCGAGGATACCCTGTGCGGCCTGAATTTCCGCCTGTCCCCCCGCTCCTTCTACCAGGTGAACCACCACCAGGCCCAGCGGCTCTACGAAACCGCCATTTCCCTGGCGGGTATTACAAAGGACGACCTGGTGCTGGACCTGTACTGCGGCGTGGGCACCATTACCCTGGCCATGGCCGCCTCCGCCGGAAAGGTGATGGGGGTGGAGGTCATTCCCCAGGCGGTGGAGGACGCCCGGGACAACGCCCGGCGCAACCACATTGAAAATGCCGAATTCCTCTGCGCCGACGCCGGAGAGGCCGCCCTGCGCCTGGAGGAATCGGGCATCCGCCCGGATGTCATCACCGTGGACCCGCCCCGCAAGGGCCTGAACGCCGCCGCCATCGAAGCCATTGCCCGCATGTCCCCCCAGCGCCTGGTCTACATCTCCTGCGACCCCGCCACCCTGGCCAGAGACCTCGCCCACCTGAAAGCCCACGGCTTCCGCATAACCTCCACCACCGCCGCCGACCTCTTCCCCCGCTGCGCCCATGTCGAGACGGTTGCCCTTTTGTCCCAACTGAAACAAAAGCCGAAAGAGAGGTGCATATGCTATGCCAGGTATACTCGTGGTTGAAGATGATGAAAAT
>ERZ857629.3324-NODE-3324-length-13690-cov-11.326879_pt1 | contig 13690 bp, 12 predicted proteins | sample MGYA00519700_ERZ857629 | MGnify/ENA primary metagenome ERZ857629 (study PRJEB31778, sample SAMEA3449351) | human gut metagenome | biome: human gut; feature: human-associated habitat; material: faeces | place: United Kingdom | collected 2010/2012 ... | reverse complement strand
TGGCCTCGTAGAAGCGGCCGGTACCGGCGGCGCACTTATCGTTCATGGCAAAGTTTTTGACCGTGCCGTCGGTGTCGATGGAGATGCCCTTAACGTCCTGACCGCCGATATCGATGATGGCCTTAACGTCGGGATTGGTGATGTGCACGCCCATGGCGTGGCAGGAGATCTCGGAGATGTTTTCATCGGCAAACGGGACCTTGTTGCGGCCATAGCCGGTACCGATGAGGTACGTAAGGTCCTTGGAATCGTTCAGGCCCGCCTTTTTGCAGACCTCCTCCATCGCCAGCGTCGCGCTGACCTCGGAGTTGATCTTGGAGCGCAGGGTGGTGTCGGCAACGATCTTGCCGGTCTCGTCGAGGATCACTGCCTTGGTGTAGGTGGAGCCTACGTCACAGCCGCCGAAATACTTCATAGTTATTTTCCCCCAAATGTATTGTATAAATATAGATTCAGAATCACATTGCGTTTTCATCGTCGAATTCGACGAGCGTCGGGTCGACAGGCTCCGCCTTCATGACGGTGCGCATATACTCGTTGACCTTGCCGCGCATGGTCTTGCGGGACACGGTGCGCGGATCCATCAGATCATGCTCGATCCAGATCATGTGGTAGCCCTTCTGGCGCGCCTGCTCATCGAGGATGCCCTGGAGCGTGGCCATGTTCTTGCAGGCAACGTTCTGGTACATGATGATGAGGTCGACGTTCCAGATCTCGCACTGGCGCCACAGCTCGTTGACAACGTTCTGATAACCGCCGTTGGTGTGGCGGCGCATGACCATGCGCTCGTACAGGCGGGCAAGATCCTCGAGCGCCCTGCCTTGATCCTCGGTCTCGAGCGGACGGGTGAAGTTGAGGCTCTCCATCTCGACAAGAATGTCGACGCCCCAGCAGTTGGCGATCCAGTTGGAGAAGTTCGCGTAATAGTGCGCCGGACAGGACCAGACGATGCCGCGGTACTTCATCTTGCCGCGCCAGGCCTCTTCCTTCTTCTCGTAGGCCTTGAGCATGATCTTGTTGACCTTCTCGAAGGTCTTTATCACGCGCGGGTCGCTGCCGCCGTCCATCTCGTAGTTCCACTTGCGGAACAGCTCGTAGGCAGGGCCGATGATCTGCGGATAGCGGGTCTGGTTGACCTCCCACTTCTGCAGCTCAAAGCTCGTCTCACGGTTGAAGCGCTTCATCGCGGCAAAGTAAGCGTCCCAGTTCCACTTTGCGCCGGTCTGCTCCTCGATGAACCTGATGCAGTGCCTGATATCCTCGGCCGCGTCGGACACGGTCTCCTCGTACTCGTAGCGCACGGGGAACGTGAGGTGGAAGACCGGCAGGTCGGGGAATCGGCGGGACATGTATTCCGACGCCATCGTCGAGCCGTCGCACGGCATGGAGGAGGAAATGAAGCACGTGCCCATATGAGGCAGCGCGTCGAGCACCAGCGCGCCGCATTCGCTCGAAGGAACGGGGCAGGTATCGGCGGGCAGGCCGAAGGATTCGACCGCGTCGATATAAGGCACGCAGGTGAGCTGGTCGATCTCGGAAACAAGGAAGACCGGGAAAAGCTGGTACGGCACGCCGACAAGGTCGGGGAAGCCGGCCATGATCTGGCCCATGGTCATCTCGTCGAACAGAACGACCTTCTTGTTCAGGCTCTCGCTGTTGCCGTTCTTGTGGTCGCATTTTGCCATGATGACGAGGTTCTCGGCAACATAGCGGAAGATGTCGTAGATCATGAGGTGGCTCATGCGTAGCGCGCTGCCGCGCTGGCCGAGCGTATTCTTATCCAGGAAGCCCACGCAGCACAGGTAGGACATCATCCAGCGGTAATAGAGCACGCTGTTGAGCGCGGGGACAAGATCCCTGGAGAACGTGGCCAGCAGCATCCCCCACATTTTGCACCAGTAGTAGAAGTCCATCGCCGTGGAGCCGACGCCGCGCCACTCGCGGCGCACCGTCGCCATCGCGCCGCTGCGATAGAGCTTGCCGAGCTGCTTTTCGCCGTTGACGAGCAGATCCCAGCGCTCGGCATTGCTCATGCCGGCGATGGCCTTCGCCTCGCCGACAAGGCGCGCGCCGGTATCCTTCAGGTTGCTGAGCTGACGCGCTTTGAAGGCGGACCAGTCGGTCTCCTTGAAGAGATCGACGGCGATGGAGGCGACCTCCTTGAGATTTTCGCCCTGCGCCTTCCAGTCCACATTGTCCTTATGGCGCCAGATCGCGGGATTGGGATATTTCTGCTTTGCCATCACTGCTTCCCTCCCTCTTTATGGATGCGCTTGATCTCCAGCGACTCCACAAACGCCTGGAAGCGCGTGCGGAGCTGGCCGGAGGAGCGGGCGTTATAGGGCCTGTCGATCGACAGCACCGACCAGCCCATCTCCTCGTTCATGATATGGCTGACGAGCGCGCGCTCGAAGCCCCAGTAATCGCAGAACTTCATCTGCTCGTAGATGATGCCGTCGGCGCGGAACTCGCGGGCAAGACGATCCGCCGTCGCGCGGCGCTGGGCGACCTTATCGTCGGCAATGTAGCGCGCGCACTCGGAGACCTGCATACAGTGGCGGCAGATCTGCGTGAGCGCGTCCTCCTCGTCGTTCAGCTCGATGACCTCGCGTCCCGGCGTGGAGCCGAAGCAGTAGCGGTCGGATACGACGAATGCGCCGACCTCCTCGATCATCTTCGTCAGGCTGGGATCGTCGATCTCGCTGCCGACGATGGAAACGCGGGCGCGGTACCACGGCTTTTCATCCACCTTGCGCTTTTTGATCTCGGCGAGCGTTTCGCGCAGCTTCGGCAGGATGAGATACTTCGGGCAGCAATAGGTCACAAGGTTGAGCACGTGGAACTCGTAGCCCGTGATGGGCGGGTTGTCCTGCTTGCGCAGCTCGCCGATCTCGGTGATGATGCGGCAGACCTCGTTGTGCTCCTCCACCGCCTTGCGGATGGCCGCGTCAGAGGTGTCGATCCCGTAGCTCTTTTCCATCACGTCAAGCAGCCGGATGCGCATCTGCTTGACATACTGGCGGATGGTGTAATCCTCCACCTTAAAGGGCATGTCGGTGTGCGTGACAAAAAAGTTGGGCTTTTCGTTGAGCTTGAGTATCTCAAAGTGCTCGTAGAAGCGGTTCATCATCGAGCAGGCGTCCACACCGGCGAGACCGTCGAGGAAGTTGTAGCCGCCCTCCATGCCGCGCTCGAGCAGGGCGCGGGCGAACTCGCAGGTGTAGTTCGACATGTAGTAGGTCGCCATGTCGATCGAACCGGTCCTCGGCGCGCGCAGGCGCACGGAGAAACAGTTGTCCAGATTGAGCAGTACCTCGGGAATGTGGAAGCAGGTATAGCCGATGGCGAGCTTGCCCTCCGCCTTTGCCTGCTGTACCAGTTCGTTGTTCGCTTCGTCGAGGAGCTGTTCAAAGTAGATCAGATGCTTGAGATCCTTCAAATGGTACACCTCTTTTCATATTGTTTCTTCCTTTGCCTGAGAGGGCGCTGCCGCCGCCTCAGAGCTTTATCTTTGAGAGCGCTTGCCACGCCCCTTTGATAACGTTGGAATCGTCCGACAGGTCGAAAACGCTTTTGCCCTGCACGTCGTTTTTCGCCTGCTGGGCGTCCGCGCCGATCACCGCCAGCACTGGCGCGCCCGCGATCTCAGGATCGGTGACGAGCTCGGGCCGCGTGGCGCGGTTGATGATCACGCCGCATTTTTCATACATCACGAGCTCGTCCGCCACGCGCTTGATCGTGCCGACGACCTGATAGCCCTTGCGGCTCTGGTCGGTCACCAGCAGCAGATGCGTCACCCTTTCCATCACGCGGCGGTTGATCTGCTCGATGCCGGCCTCGCCGTCGATGACGACATAGTCGAAGTCCCCCGCCAGCAGCGAGATGACCTCCTTGAGATAGCCGTTGACCGTGCAGTAGCAGCCCGCCGTCTCCGGCCGCCCGATGGCGAGAAAGGCAAAGCCGCGCGTCTCGCACATCGCATCGAACAGGCGGAAGCGCGCCTCGCTCAAAAGCTCGTCCGTCTGCGTTTTTGTGGAAGAGGAGGCCATGGACTTGCGGATATCGTCCAGCGTCTCGCGCACCGTGACGCCCAGCGCCGTTGCAAGGCCGACGGCGGGATCGGCGTCGATGGCGAGGATGCGCGCGTCCGGATGCTGCTGCACGAGCAGCCGCACGATCGCCGCCGAGACCGACGTTTTCCCCACGCCGCCCTTACCGGCGAGCGCGATGATCCTTGCCTGACCGGACATGAATCGCATCCCTCCCTTTCCTGCAATTTCACGATTTGTTCACAATTTTCATTCTACCATAGTTCTTTTCGTTTTACAATCATTATTTGACATTTTATTCTAAAATTCCCCGTCGTCCGTCAATTTTTTTGTTGATTCTTCCGCTGTACTATGGTAAACTGTACCCAGCATTATGCAGGAGCTCCCTGCCCGTTTTGGATCATGGCACGATGTTGTGATCACTTTTTAGGAAGCGAGGAAGACCCCATATGAAAACTGACGCATTGGTACAACAGCTGATCGACAGCTACGGCAACTGGTTCCAGACCAATTCCGGCAACTGCGCCGGCGGCGCCGCGCGCATGACGCAGGAGCTGTATCCCTACGACAAGCTCTTCTCCCCCATTCAGATCAATAAGCTCAAGGTGAAAAACCGCCTTGTCATGGCGCCGATGGGCAACTGCCAGATGGCCGAGGAGACCGGCCGTCCCAACGACAAGATGCTCCAGTACTTCTTCGCCCGCGCCGAGGGCGGCGTCGGTCTTTTGACCACGGGCCTCATCCCCATCAGCCATCACATCGACTCGACCGTCACCGAGAAGGGCAACTTCTCCTACTTCCCCCGCATCGACGGCACGCGCACCAACCACATGGGCTGGCGCGATCTTGCTCAGGGCGTTCACGCCCGCGGCAGCCGCATCTTCATCCAGCTCACGCCGGGTCTCGGCCGCGTCGGCGCGCCGACGTGCCTGCTGAACAAGTATCAGCTCCCCGTCTCCGCCTCGATCAACCCCAACTTCTATCTGCCCGAGGTCCCCTGCCGCCCGCTGATCGACTTTGAGTGCGACAAGATCATCCGCAACGCCGGTCAGGCCGCGCTGGACGCCAAGGTCATGGGCATGGACGGCGTGTATCTGCACGGCCACGAGGGTTATCTGCTCGACCAGCTGACCTCCCCCGCGTTCAACCGCCGCAAGGCCGGCAAGTATGCCGACTGGCAGCGCTTCGGCATCGACCTTATCAAGCAGATCCGCAAGCGCGTCGGCCCCTACTTCCCCATCATGTACCGTATCGACCTCTCCCTCGCCCTGAACGAGACCTACGGCGAGCGCATGGAGAAGGTCAAGAGCCTCAAGAACTTCCAGAACGGCCGTTCCGTTGCCGATACGCTGGATTACATGGAGAATCTCGTCAAGGCGGGCGTCGATATGTTCGACGTTGACCTCGGCTGCTACGATAACTGGTGGCTGCCGCACCCGCCCGCCGGTATGCCCGCCGGCTGCTTCCTCGATATCTCCAAGGTCGCCAAGGAATACTTTGCCGCGCGCGGCGTGGAGTCCAACGTCGGCGTGGAGGTCCCCGTCGTCGCCGTCGGCAAGCTCGGCTATCCCGACCTCGCCGAAAAGGCGCTGCGCGACGGCAAGTGCGACATGGTCATGCTCGGCCGTCCCGTGCTGGCCGATCCCGACTGGTGCAACAAGGCCTATGCCGGCAAGGTCGAGGACATCCGTCCGTGTATCGGCTGTCAGGAGGGCTGCGTCAACGAGTTCGTCGAGGGCGGCCATCCCCAGTGCGCCGTCAACCCGCGCACCGGCTTCGAGGACGTCATGCCCAAGGAGTTCCCGAAGGCTGAAAAGGTCAAGCGCATCGCGGTCGTCGGCGGCGGCAGCGCCGGTATGAACTTTGCCCTCGTCGCCGCCAAGCGCGGTCACAAGGTCGAGATCTACGAAAAGACCGACAAGCTCGGCGGCAAGCTCTGGCCCGCCTCCAAGCCGCTGGTCAAATTTGACATGATGAACTACACCCAGTGGCTCATCGCTCAGGTCGAGAAGGCCGAGGGCGTGACCATCCACCTGAACAAAGCCGTTGACAACGACTTCCTCAAGGCCGAGGGCTTCGACGCCATCGTCTTCGCCGTCGGCGCGCAGGGCAGCGACAAGCTCCCGCCCATCCCCGGCATTCAGGACGCCAAAACCGTGGACGGCGTCGACCTGCTCAACCATCCCGAAAAGCTCGGCGACGCGAAGAAGATCGTCGTTATCGGCGGCGGCAGCGTCGGCATGGAGACCGCCTACTGGCTGGAGTATGAGCACGGCTGCGACGTGACCGTCGTTGAAATGCTCAAGTATATGATGGACGGCGCCTGCACCGCCAACCGCGGCCACCTGATCCACTACTTTGAAAAAGCCGGCGGCAAGCTCATCAACTGCTCCAAGGTCGTTGGCTTCGGCGGCGACAACTCCGTCAAGATCGAGCGCAACATCTCCAAGGGCGTGCCCGATCCCTACTGCACGTGGACGCCCGTTATCCCCAAGAACATCGACAATCCGCTCGCGCCCAAGATGGGTCCCGAGAGCCTGATCGAGAGCCTGCCCGCCGACCTTGTGGTGCTGTGCATGGGCCGCGCCGCCAATCAGGATCCCTACTACAAGGCCGTCGAGGAGCGCATTGCGCCCGAGATCTATAACATCGGCGATTCGCTTCAGGCCGGCAACCTGCTCACCGGCAACCGTGCCGCGTGGAGCACCGCCGCGATGATCTGAGTCTTCCAAAAGGAAGCGTCGTTCTCTTGCAAAAAGGAGGCGGCAGTCCGCACGGACTGCCGCCTCCCTGCTTTCCCTCTCCCTCCACAGCCTTCCGCGTGCTGTCTCAGCTTTGCCTCTGAAACGGCAAAAAAAGCAGGCTCCCCATTCAGGAAGCCTGCTTTTTCAACGCTTTGACAGGTGAAATTACTTGATCTCGACCTTGGCGCCAGCCTCTTCGAGCTGCTTCTTGAGCTCCTCGGCATCGTCCTTGGACACGCCTTCCTTGACGGTCTTGGGAGCGCCTTCGACGAAAGCCTTGGCCTCGGCCAGACCCAGACCGGTCAGCTCGCGGATGACCTTGATGACCTTGATCTTGGCAGCGGCGTCGAAACCGGCGAGGACGACGTCGAACTCGGTCTTCTCTTCGACGGCGGCAGCAGCAGCGCCGGCAGCGGGAGCAGCCATAGCGGCCGCGGAAACGCCGAACTCTTCCTCGAGGGCGTGGACGAGCTCAGAGAGCTCGAGGACGGTAAGGCCCTTGATTTCTTCGATCATAGCAGTAACTTTCTCGCTCATTGTAATGATCCTCCTGAATAAGAATTTGTTTTAATGGTTGTGGTTGGTGCCGCGGCTTATTCCGCAGCGGGAGCTTCGGCGGCCTCCTCGGCGGGAGCGCCATCCTTCTCGGCGATCTGCTTGAGAACGCAGGCCAGCGCGGAAATGGGAGCCAGCATGGTGCCCAGGACCTGAGCCTGCAGGACCGGCAGCGCGGGGATCGCGGCCAGCGCGTTGATGGTGGCCATGTCGACGACTTTGCCTTCCATGAAGCCGCCCTTGATCTCGAACTTACCGTTGAGCTTCTTGGCGAAGTCGGCGATCACGCGCGCGGGCGCGACGGGATCGGCGGCGATGGCCAGAGAAGTGGTGCCGTTCAGCTGATCGTCAAGCTCGTTGAGACCGACGTTGTTGAAAGCAAAGCGGAGCAGCGTGTTCTTCACGACCGCATACTCGACCTCGTTCTTGCGGCACTCGGCACGCAGAGCGGTGTCCTCAGCAACGGTGATGCCCTTGTAATCAACGATCACGCCGGCAGCCGCGCCCTGCAGCTTCTCGGTAAGGGAAGCCACGATCGCCTGCTTTTCAGACAGAACTTTTGCGTTAGGCATTTCTTGATTTCACCTCCGTTGGATTTTGCGGCACACACCCGTGTGCCTGGGGAAACGAGGCGTTCTAAAAAAGGAAACCGTCCTCATATCAAAAGACATGAGGACGGTAAAGCAATCATAAAATGTTTGCCATCCTCGGCAGGGTTTATGAGGCATAGCCTCACCTGCTGTCTTTGGAACGCTCTAATAGTATATCCAAGGCTGACAGGCTTGTCAACCCCAAATATCGTTTTTTCCGCAAATTCGCCCCATTTTTGCGCCGCGCACGGCGCAAATCATTTCGATGATCATTTGCCGCGGCATACGCGCGGCAAATGATCCCTCTCGCGGAGCGAGTGTCGAGCCGCGCACGCGCGGCGAGGCACAGAGCGGAGTGCGATCCTGAATCAAAAAAGCCCGAACGGGCTTTTTTGAAATCTTTTAGATCTTCGCAGCGTTCATCTTGACGCCGGGGCCCATGGTGGAGGCGACGACGCAGGACTTGATATACTGGCCCTTGGCGGCGGCGGGCTTGGCCTTGATGATGGCGCCCATGAGAGCGTTGAAGTTCTCGGTGAGCTTCTCGGGGCCGAAGGAGACCTTGCCGATGGGGCAGTGGATGATGTTGGTCTTGTCGAGACGATACTCGACCTTACCGGCCTTGGACTCCTGAACGGCCTTGGCAACGTCGGGAGTGACCGTACCGGCCTTCGGGGACGGCATCAGGCCCTTGGGGCCGAGCACCTTACCGAGACGGCCGACAACACCCATCATATCGGGGGAAGCGATGACGACGTCAAAATCGAACCAGTTTTCCTTCTGGATCTTCTCGACCATGTCCATTTCGCCGACATAGTCAGCGCCGGCAGCCTTGGCGGCCTCGGCCTTGTCGCCCTTGGCGAAGACGAGAACGCGGACGTTCTTGCCCGTGCCGTTGGGGAGGACGATGGCGCCGCGGACCTGCTGGTCAGCGTGACGGGAGTCGACACCCAGCTTGACGTGCAGCTCGACGGTCTCGTCGAACTTCGCGGAAGCGGTCTTGCAGATCAGGCCGAAGCCCTCTGCGGCGTCATACTGCGTATTCTTTTCGATCTGCTTGGCAGCATCCTGATACTTCTTACCTCTAAACATTGTTCACACCCTCCTTATTCTTCGACGACAACGCCCATGGAGCGTGCGGTACCGGCGATCATGCTCATCGCGGACTCGAGGGAGCCGGCGTTGAGATCGCGCATCTTCATCTCGGCGATCTTCTGAACGGATGCCTTGGAAATGGTGGCGACCTTCGTCTTGTTGGGGACGCCGGAGCCGGACTCGATGTTGCATTCCTTCTTGATGAGAACGGCGGCGGGAGGCGTCTTGGTGATGAAGGAGAAGGAACGGTCGGCATACACCGTGATGACGACGGGGATGATAAGACCCATGTCATTCTTGGTGCGCTCGTTGAATTCCTTGGTGAACGCAGCGATGTTGACGCCGTGCTGACCGAGCGCGGGGCCAACGGGGGGTGCGGGAGTTGCTTTGCCTGCAGGGATCTGCAGCTTGACATAACCGGTGATCTTCTGTGCCATGAGAGGCACCTCCTTAATATTGATGTGGTAACGGCCGGCGATTCCGGCCGCCCTTGGCGAGACGTGTTCCGTCTCTCCCACGTTTGCCGCATACGCGGCTCATCGCTTTTGGCGGTGATTACGGTTCCACCACTTCGACCTGATCGAGCTCCAGCTCGACCGGCGTCTCGCGCCCGAACATGGACACGACCACGCACACCTTGTTCTTCTCCGCGTCGATCTCTTCGACCGTGCCGAGGAAGGACGAAAGCGGGCCGTCGGTGATCTTGACCTGATCGCCGACATTGTAGCGCACGACGATCTCGCGCCGCTCCATGCCGAGGGCCAGGACTTCCTCCTCCGTGAGGGGGATGGGGGTGTTGGCGCTGCCGACAAAGCCGGTCACGCCGCGGATGTTGCGGATCAGATGCCAGGTATCGTCCGTCATGATCATCTTCACGAGCACATAGCCGGGGAAGACCTTGCGCTCGACCTCCTTGACGTCGCCCGAGTCGGTCACCTCCGTGACGGTCTCCAGCGGGATCTGGATGTCGAGGATCTTATCCTCCAGATGGCGGTTTGCGACGAACTTCTCGATGGCGGTCTTGACTGCGTTTTCATAGCCCGAGTAGGTATGCGCGACATACCACTTAGCGTTATCAGCCATGACTGCTCTCCTGTCAGCCCGCAAGACCGATCAGCAGATGCACTGCGGATACGGCGACATAGTCGAAGATCCAGATGCACGCGCCGACGACGAGGGAGCACAGCAGCACAGTGCCGGTGTTCTTCGCGGTGGCGGCGGGCGTGGGCCATACGACCTTCTTCAGTTCGCTTCTCATTTCACGGAACCATTTGGTTCTGTCTTTCTTCTTTTCTTCTGCCATGTTTCAAACAACCTTTCCTGATTACTTGGTTTCGGTGTGGACGGTGTGCTTCTTGCAGAAGGGGCAGTACTTGTTCAGCTCGAGCTTGTCCGGGGTGTTCTTCTTGTTCTTCATCGTGTTGTAGTTTCTCTGCTTGCACTCGTTGCATCTGAGCGTGATCTTAATGCGCATCTAACGGCACCTCCTTATTTGGTCAGTCCCCGCAGAACGGGGCTGGCGATTGCCTCCCTGCTCTCAAATTTAAGGGGTGCTTTCCCCGCGCGCCGAGAAGCAAAAGCGCGCAAAAAGAAAGCCCTCTTTCACAGGTAAGTAAAATAGTAACACACGGCAAGTCCGCCGTCAAGCACAAAATGCTTGAAAAATGAGATTTTTTTTGTATAATGGGGTCACTACGGATTTTGAGAGGATTTTTGTATGAAGATCATGGCCATCGACTACGGCGACGCGCACACCGGCGTCGCCATCTCCGACCGCACGCTGACGCTCACGGGTTTTTCTACCGTCATCACCGCCTACCGGCCCGAGGCGGTCATCGAAAAGCTGCTGCCGCTCATCTCTGAACACGAGGTGGGCGAGCTCGTGCTCGGCCACCCGCTCAACATGGACGGCACGCGCGGTCCCCGCGCGGAAAAGGCGGAGGGCTTTGCCGAAATGCTGCGCGCGGCCACGTCGCTCCCCGTCACGCTCTGGGACGAGCGGCGCACGACCGTGGACGCGCACAATATTCTATTGAATAACGGCAAGCGCGCCAAGGAGCGCAAAAAGACCGTGGACGCCGTGGCGGCGAGCCTGATGCTCGAAGGGTATCTGACGTTCAAAAAACGTCAGGGCTGACAGGATTTTGCGGTACCTCGGTGCCGCAGCAGGAAAAGCAGCGCTAAAGGCGCTGCACGGGTAAAGAGGGCTGTTCTCTTTCGCAAAAGAGAACAGCCCCCTTTTGATCCCCCAAGAGAACGCAAGGGGCTCTGCCCCTTGACCCCGCCATTGCAAGCGAGCAGCTCGAAGAGCTGCAATGCTTGCCGATTGCACTTCCCTGCGCGCGGCGTTGCCGCGTTAGCACTGCAAGACGATTTGCCCCTGCTTCTATCATCCGCTGCTGCGCAGCCGTTGGCGGCTTTGCCGCCTTACGGATGCGGTGCACCCCTTGTGGGTGCCGCTCTGCCTATCTTGTTAGGGTGCAGCCTAATTTCCTTCTATCGACAATACGCACATTTTCGATAGTGCCTACTGCGGCGAGCGAAGCAATGCCGCCTCGGCAAGCAGTAGCAAGTTTGTAGAAATTTGTAGTAGGCGGCGATTGCTGAGACTTTCGATGAGATTCAAGAGCGGCAGCGGAGATAGAAGATAGTCAAGTCGTTTAGATACAAAACTTAGCCGGCACTTCCACTCCAGAGGTGCCGCACGCCTTCAAGCTCGAGACTTCCGATCGAGCCTTTCTCTGGGGGTTCCAAAGGGGGTGTTCTCTTTTGCGAAAGAGAACACCCCCTTTGACCTCCGTCCCCTGTATCGCACAGGGGATAAATCTCAAAAAGTATCACTTTTTGAACTTCTTAATCGTATCAGCAATGATATTCTGCTTCAACGCCATGCTGACCAGCACGTAAACAACGCAGCCCACAACGCCCGTCAGGCCGCACTTGACGACGAGCATCAGCTTGCTGTCGTCCGCCGTGACGAGCAGCGAATGTCCGCCGTAGAGCACGACCGCCATCGCCGCCGTGGCGGCAAGGCCCTTGAGAAGCGGCATAAGGCGCACGATCTTCGTCCCGCGGAAAAGCTGAACGGTCATTGCGACCGCGCCGATGGTCAGCGCGAGCGACGTTGCCAGCGCAACGCCGGTGTCGGTGTAGAACACGCGGTTCAGGATGATATTCAGCGCCAGCACGCCGAGGTTGATGAGCAGCGGCACCAGCGTCTTTTTCATCGCGTAATAGGCCTTGTTCAGAAGGTCGAGCACGGCAAAGGCGCTCATGCCGAGCGCGTAGCGGGCAAAGATGCTGCCCGTCATCTCCGTCGATTCGGCGGTGAAGCTGCCGCTTTCAAAGATGACGCGGATGATATCCGTGCCGAACGCGCACATCATCGCGCACACGGGAAAGATGAACAGCAGCGTATTTTCCGTCACGTTCCAGATATAGCCGCGGTAGCCCGCCGAGTCCTCCTTTGTGAACTCGCGATTGAAGCGCGGGAACATGACCGCGCTGATGCTGTAGAGCACGCTCGTCGTAAGCGGGGTGAAGAGCTTGTCGGCATAGTAGAAGGCGCTCACGGCGCTGTCGTTGAAGGCTGTAGCGGTCGCCGTGTCGATGAGATAGCAGAAGAGGAACACCGAGGTCGTGAGCACCGTGACGAGCGCCGTCTTGAAGTAGGTGCCGACATAGTCCGCCTTGCGGTCAAGCATCGGGCGGTAGACATAATGTTCCTTCCGCGCATACGGGATGCTCATCGCGAGCTGTAAGAGCCACGCGCACGAGCTTGCGATGACAACGCCCAGAATACCCCACTTTGCTCCCAGCGTCAAAAGGAAGACGGCGAGGAAGGCGTTGTACGGGATGCTCATGCTGCCCTGCAATTCATAATGGTCGGTCGCCTGGAAGATGGCGACGTTCAGATACGCCGCCGCCACGACCGGCAGCGCGCAGGCCATGATGCGGATGTAGCCTGCAAGGCGCGGCAACTCGGCGGCCTCCAGATCCCAGATTGCGCCGACGAGCGGCGTGGAGGCGAAGACCTGCCACAAAACGACCACGGCAAGCGCGCCGAGCAGCGTGACGGTCATCAGATTGTTGGCCGCGCGCTCACCGCGCTTTCGGTCGGCGGCAAATTCTTTCGTCAGGATCGGCACCGCCGCGATGCACAGCGCATAGCACACCGTTGTAAAAAGGTAAAGCGTTGAATTATAGGACGCGGTGTAGAGGTCGGCATCGATGCCGGTGCCGAAGATGTTCGCCTGCATCATCTCGCGCACAACGCCGAGAAGCTTTGCAAACAGCGTCAGCAAAAAGACGACGCTGATCGCGCCCGCCGTGCGCACGCCGGATTTTTCCCTGTTTTCCCTGTTCTTTTGCGGGTCCTGCATGGTATGTTTCCTCGATTTCTCCATGATCGCGCAGATCATTTCCTCGTTGGTGTCGAGCTTGCGCGAAAGCTCGGCCATGTGCGCTTCGACGCACTGCACCTGCTCTTTGCCCGTTTCGAGCACGCGCGCGGCCTCGGGCGCAAAAAGCTCTGCCGTAAAGCCCTCCTTCGTGCTGAGCCTGTCTAGCCCCACGGAGTTCAAAAACGCCGTACACTTGGGATCATACGAAATGCCGATGAGCGGCACGCCCATGATGGCGGCATAGATGAGCGAAT
>ERZ857629.3323-NODE-3323-length-13694-cov-17.994208_pt1 | contig 13694 bp, 9 predicted proteins | sample MGYA00519700_ERZ857629 | MGnify/ENA primary metagenome ERZ857629 (study PRJEB31778, sample SAMEA3449351) | human gut metagenome | biome: human gut; feature: human-associated habitat; material: faeces | place: United Kingdom | collected 2010/2012 ... | reverse complement strand
TTGATTATTTAACGTTTATGCGACTGCGTCGCATTCTTCTGCAAACTTAGAGTGTAAATCTGTGTGATCTGTGGGAGAATCTTCCTCGGACCCCGTAATCTGTGGGAGATTCTTCATCGTAAATCGTATTCCGTGGGAAGCAACTCGCTACTTCTTTGTGGGAGCAAGCGTTTTGCGATACTCCTCGGGGTTCTTCAGCAGTTCGGCAGCCTTGGCAAACTGCTTGTCGTAGCGCAGCGAGTTCTGCAGCGCGCCTCGGTCGAAGTAGTAAGCCGACATGATGTCGTTGGCTATGATCTGCTTCAGCTGCTCCTTGTTGTACGGATAAGCCAGGTCCTTCTTCAAGTCGTGCTTCAGCTTCGCCTTCAGCGCCTCGAACTCAGGCTTCGCATCCTCGTAGTAGCCCTCGAAGCGCGCCAGCTTCTCCAGATCCTTCAGATACTTCTCGCTCACCTGGTCGTACTCGAAACCACTCTTTATGACATAAGCGCAGAACTCGTCGTAGTCCTTGTCCGAGAACTCGAACTCCGACGGCTCAGCCACCGTACGGTGCTTCGCCATGTACTCAATCTCGTAGTTGAGCAGCAAGTCGGTAGTGTCGGCGAACTGCAGGTAGTAGGCGATGTTCGGCATCGAGTCGGGGAGCACCTCGATGTCGGGCTTGATGCCTCCGCCGTCGCGCACGATGCGGCCCGCCGCCGTGCGGAACTCATGCGTCAGCGAGTCTGCCACATTCTCGCTCGCCAATCCCTTCTCCGTGTGCTTGTACTTGCGCGCCTGGATGCAGCGGCCCGACGGAATGTAGTATTTCGCGGTAGTCAGCTTCAGCTTGCCGTTGTAGGGTAGGGGCACGTTCGGCACCTGCACCAGTCCCTTGCCGTATGTGCGTGTGCCCATCACCACGGCGCGGTCGAGGTCCTGCAGCGCGCCCGACGTAATCTCGCTGGCGCTCGCCGTCTCCTCGTTCACCAGCACCACGATAGGCATCACCGTGTCAATCGGTTCCATCGTCGTAGAGAACGTCTTGTTGGAGCTCTTCACCTTGCCGCGCATCTCGAGCAACTGCTTGCCCTTCGGCACGAACATATTCAGAATCTGCAGCGCCTCCTGCACCGATCCGCCTCCGTTGGAACGCAGGTCGAGCACCAGTCCGCGCATGCCCTTCGAGCGCATCTCGACGAATGCGCGGCGCACGTCCTTAGCCGAGTTCTCGAGGAACTGGTTGTAGCTGATATAGCCGATGCCGTCGGGCTGCAAGCCGTAGTACGTAAGGTAAGGCATCTGAATGGCGCGTCGCTGCACCTTCAGCGTTAGTGTCTTGCCCGTAGCCGGGCGCTTCACCTTCAGCACCATCGTCGTGCCGGCGTCGCCGCGCAGATGCTCCGACACGTACGCCGTCGTCTTTCCCTCCATCGACTCGCCGTCGATAGACAGAATCATGTCGCCCTTGCGCAGACCCGCCTCCGCAGCCGGCATACCCTCGTACGGCTTGTTTATCACCACGTTCTTGCGTGTGAAGCTGTACGAGATAATGGAGCCGATGCCCGCATACTTGCCCGTGAGCATCTGCTTGTATTCGCCCACCTTGTCCTCCGGGTAATACTCCGTGTACGGGTCGAGCGATCGCAGCATCTGGTTGACGGCGTCGCCCACCACCTCGTCGGCGTTCAGCGAGTCGACGTATAGCAGGTCGAGGTTGCGGTAGACGGCGTTGAACACCTCAAGGTTCTTCGCCACGTGGTAGTTATGGTCGCTGCTGTTCTGCGCCGCCGCCAGCATAGGCAGCAATATCAGCGCAATGATTATGAGTTTTCGCATTTCTTCTATGTTTTTGAGTTCGTTATAAATCTTTTTCGGTTCGATGTCACGCTTTTCGGGCGCATCGTCATTCAGCCTACAAAAGTACAACATTAACGCCAAATACATATAAATAATGTAGAGTTTTTAAGCCCGCACACCTTTCTGTGTCAGCAAAACAGCCCCATTTTTAATTTTTTTGCCATATTATAACAAAAAAATGCTGAAAAATTTTTGAGTTACGGAAAAACTTATTACCTTTGCATCCGCAATCAGACAACAAGCCAAGTTGTCACAAGAAAAATGCTTCAATAGCTCAGTTGGTTAGAGCACCTGACTGTTAATCAGGGGGTCGTTGGTTCAAGTCCATCTTGAAGCGCAAACATCGGATTGCTTCAATAGCTCAGTTGGTTAGAGCACCTGACTGTTAATCAGGGGGTCGTTGGTTCAAGTCCATCTTGAAGCGCCATTTAAAAAGCCTCGCAAGTTTTCACTTGCGAGGCTTTTTCTGTTAGGGGGTGCAGCAGTCTCTGCTGCACCAACAAAGCTATTGATGCACTTCTTGCTTGGTTGGTGCAGTGGGGACCACTGCACCCCCTATTGGGGCATATTATTTTTGAGGCTGTTTTTTTGTTGCTGCGGAGGCCGGAGACCTCCGCTACTAAAGCAACTCTATTTGTATTTTCTGAATCTCCACCACATCATCACGCCCGCCGACGTCAGTCCGAACGGGAACGCCATCCACACGCCCATCAGTCCGTAGCCCAGCACGAAACCGCAGAGATAGCCCACTGGCAGTGAGATGACGAAGAAGGCGATGAACGCTATCAGCATCAGCGGCTTCACGTCGGCGATGCCGCGCAGCGCGTTCGCGTAGTTTATCTGCATGCCGTCGCCGAACTGATAGATGAAGAACGGCAGGAGCAGCGAGAGCACACCCGCCGACACCTCGGCGCTGTCAGTAAACCATCCGCCGATATGGTTGCGCAGCAGGAAGATGATGCCGCCGAGCACCACCTCGAGCATCACCATAAGACGCAGACCCGCCGTCACCGTGTGGCGCACGTTCTGCACGTCGTGCTGTCCGTGGAAGTAGCTCGTGCGCACAGCCACCGCAGCACCCAGTCCGTAGTAAACCATGAACGTGAACTGCGAGATGGTAGACATCACCTGATGCGACGCCAAGGCTATCGTGCCGAGCCATCCCACCATGATGATAGAGAGCGAGAACGACGCCGTCTCCATGCCCATCTCCAGCGCTATAGGCGTGCCGAGCGAGCCGAGGCGGCGCAGCAAGTCGCGCGACCAGCCCAGACGGAAGAAACCCTCTCTGTATGAAGCGAAGCGGCGTGCGCGCAGGAACACCGTGGCGAACACCACCACCATTATTATACGCGAGAGCAGCGTAGACACGCCCGCACCGATTACGCCCATCTCGGGCGAACCGCACTTACCGTAGATGAATATGTAGTTGCCGAGGATGTTCAGCAAGTTGCCCGAGAGCAGAATCCACATCGACGTGCGCGTCAGCGTGATGCTGTCCGTAAACTGCTTGAAGGCGTTGAACAGCATCACGAACGGCAGCGACGCAAACAGCACCATATAGTAAGGACGCATGTAGCCGAGCAGTTCCTCCGGCTGTCCGATGTTGCCCAGATTGAAGAAGAGCACCAGCAGCACAGCCATCATCGCCACCGCCGCCAGCGTGTTCGTAAGCAGCGAGCAGCGCAGCGCCTGACCCGCTCCGGCATGTTCGCCGCGTCCGAAGAGCGCGCCCACTATCGGCGTCAGTCCGTAAGAGAAACCCGTGCCGGTGATGATGGCAAGGTTCATGATGTTGTTGACGAACGACGCAGCGCCAAGCTCCGTCGTGCTGTGGTGCCCCACCATCATCGTGTCCGCAAAGCTAAGCACAATCATACCCATCTGACCTATCATGATAGGGATGCCGATGGAGAGCAGCGTGCGGTAGTGCTGCCCCATGCTTATCGTGCTGTTACCAGAATTTGTTTTTGTCTTCGTTGTATTCATATCCGACAGCTGCCAGTTGGTCAATAATCTGTTGTTTTTCTACGTGGAGGTCGTCGCATAAAGCGTCGAGCGAGGGGTAAGTGTCGCGCAAGTGTGCGTTGATGACGCTGAACAGCATCATCGGGTCTTTGGGTAATCCAAGCATAATAATCTGATTAAATAATAGTTACCTGATAAAATTCAGAGTGCAAAGTTACTCAAACTTTTACAAACAAATGGCACGAATGGGTTTACTTCTTGTCAAAAGGTTCAATATATTTCCGTTTTTTAGTGCGAAAGGATAGATTTTCGGGCTTTTTTTTGGCTCTGTCGCTTTTTTTGCCGAACTTTGCACCGAATATAGCTTTCTAAAATTCAAGCACATAGGCGACTTTACGATGTGGCGGAAAACGACTGCGCCACCTATATATAATAAATCAAAACAGAAATATTAATGGTAAAGCCATTCTCACTAATTGCTGTCGTGGCATTTGCTACGACACTCACATCTTGTTTCAAGGATGAAGCGCTCAACAACGAGTGCGACATAGAAAAGGCATGGATTCAGGTGGACAACCCCGACGAGGTGTTCTTCCAGCCGTCTAATGCCGAACTCCCGGATATCGAGTCGACAAAGACCGACCTTATCTTCCCCGACCTGCGCCCTAACAGCGATGTTACAGCCCTGCCGGTCTACTTCAAGGTAACTGACGGAGCGACAATCGCTCCGGAGAACGGTTCGGTGCAGAACTTCGCAGACGGCCCCGTGACATACGTCGTGACGTCAGAAGACGGACAGTACAACCGCACATACCGCGTCTTCATAAAGGCGACGGATGCAGGTACCACCCCCGATCCGGGCGATCCGGGCAAACCGGAGGAGCAGTTCGGCTACGTAAACTACAACTTCGAGAACTACTTCCTCGACCCCGCATCGTCTAAGTTCTATGTATGGAGCGACTACGAGAACGGTTCTAACTGGGCAACCGGCAACCCCGGCTTCAAGATTGCGAAGGGATCTGCTACGCCCGACCAGTATCCGTCTACACCTCTCGCAGAGGGCTACGACGGAGCAGGCGTCAAGCTCGTGACAAGCGATACCGGTCCGTTCGGCGTGGTAGTGAACATGCGCATCGCAGCCGGCAACCTCTTCACCGGCGTGTTCGACTCGAAGTCGGCTACCAAGGCGCCGCTTAAGGCTACACACTTCGGCGAGGGCTCGTACAACCAGATAAACTATCGCCCCGTGACGCTCGCAGGCTACTACCAGTACACGCCGGGCGAAGTGTTCAAGGACAAGGCAGGCAAGGTGGTAGAAGACCGCATCGACCAGGGCGACATCTACGCCGTAGTGTTCCGCAACGTAGACAGCGAGGGCAAGTCGTTCTACCTCACCGGCGACAACGTGCTCACATCTCCGCAGATTGTGGCACTGGCTCGCGTGCCTAACATCGTGAAGACCGAAGGCGGATGGAAGAACTTCTCCGTCGACTTCAACTATAGCGGCGAACTCGACCCCGCCATACTCGCCAACTACGGCTACAGCATGGCAGTAGTGTTCACATCGAGCATCGAAGGCGCAGCCTTCCAGGGTGCAGTGGGCAGCACGCTGCTCATCGACAAGGTAAGTATTGCATACAAGAAGTAAGGAAACAAGCAAATGAAGAAATCAATAATAGCCGCAGCCTTCGCGCTGCTCTTCGGCGCGCAGGGCGCGTCGGCAATCGGAATATTCGACAACCTTTGCTATCAGGCTCGTCTCGGCTACAACATCGGCGGCACAATGCCTATGGGCATGCCCGCTTCCATACGCGGTCTCAATAGCTACACGCCGAAACCCAGCTTCACCATAGCACTCGACGCCTATAAGCCGCTCACCGAAAAGTGGGGCATGATGGCAGGTTTCCACTTCCAGACAAAGGCGATGGAGACCGACGCTCGCGTGAAGAGCTATTCAATGGAGATACGCCAGGGCAGCGAGTCGCTGAGCGGACTCTTCACGGGCAATGTCGTTACGAATGCAAAGCAGCTCGTCGTAACGCTGCCTCTGCAGGCTACGTTCAGCGTGTCGGACGCTGTGCGATTGAAGTTCGGTCCCTACTTCTCTTACGCTCTTAACAACGAGTTCACCGGCTACGCTTACGACGGCTATCTGCGCGAGGGCGACCCGACTGGTCAGAAGGTGGAGCTCGGACATAACGAGGGTGAGCGCGGCGACTACGACTTCTCGAGCGATATGCGCCACTGGCACTTCGGCTTCGACTTCGGTGCCGACTGGTACTTCTCGCAGCACTTCGGCGCATACGCCGACGTGCAGTGGGGTATGTCGGGCGTGTTCCGCGAAAAGTTCAAGACTATCGAGCAGACCATGTACCCCGTGTATGCTACGCTCGGTGTGCTGTACAAGCTTAAATAAGTTGAGGTGTTGAGATGTTGATGTGTTGAGATGTTGTGATGTTGATGTGTTGAGATGTTGAGATGTTGACATTAGTTCATTGCTTTATGGCAAATCTCACCAATTCACCACCTCACCACACCACCACCTCACCATAACACCACCTCACCATAACAACAATAATTATTAAACCTAAAAACAAATAACAAGCTTATGAAAAAAATCTTTACTCTGTTAGTCCTTTTGATGGCGACAGTATGTGTGTCTGCCCAGCAGTATTACAAAGGAACATTCCACTCTAAGGTGGGCGACTTTAACGATTATGAAACAACAGTAGCCGTAACTCAGGGCGAGGGCGGCAAGTACACACTCGTGTTCGAGAGCGTAATCTTCGGCAACGACGACTTCGGCAAGTGTACATTCGCAGGAATCGAGAACTATAAGTGGGCAGGTGGCAACAGCTTCACCTTCTCTAACGAAGGCGGCAACCTCGGCGCAGCTACAAAATACTATTTCGAGTTGTCTGACGCTCTCGGCAAGTCTGTAATCGACGACGAGAAGATCTACATCACATTCAAGTACTTCCAGGTTAACACGACCAAGGAGTACAGAAACGTAGTGTTTGAAGGCAAGCGCACAAGCAGCGGCGGTGGCAGCACTGGCGGCGACGACAAGCCGACAATCACCGATACAGAGCAGTTCACAGCTGACGTGGTTTCTGTATTAGAAGGCGGTCAGTCTGGCAACGTTAAGTATCCTAACGTAGTTGCAAAGGTTTGCGAGTGGAGCGACGGCGTACACAGCCTCGAAATCGAGCACATCGACACAGAGAAGGGCTCAATGTCAGGCGTTCTGTTCAAGGGTCTTGAGAAGAAGGAAGTGAACGGCGAGGTGGTATATACTGGCACAGTAGAGCCGGACATCACAGACCTTCATGACTTCTACCTCGGCTACACAAAGCTCATGGCAAACGTTGAGGCTAAGATCGACGAGAGCGGCGACCTCTCTGCTACAATCGTGTTCACAGACGAGGACGAGCCTGCGTTCAAGCTCACAGCATGGTTCAACTATCAGGAGCCGTTCGTTCCTGCAGATCCGTTCTCAGTAGGGGGCAAACTCTTTGGCTATACAGCAACAGACGACGGCGACTTCTCTAATAACGTAGAGAATACACTCACATTCACAGAGACAGCAGAAAACGTATATACACTCTCGTTCTCTAACGTAGCTATTCCTAACGGCATCGGTCTCAACACCGTTTCGTTCGAGGGCGTTCAGCGCACAGGCAACGACAGCGAGGCTAAGTTTGCAAGCAAGAAGGGCGTGGCTAAGACAACAGCTGCACACCCGTCTTACACAGAGGTCGACTACACTGATCTCGAGTTTATCGTAGGCTTCGACGCAGATAAGAAGGTGACAAGCTGCACAGGTAGGTTCGTTATCGACAACTGGGGCGAGTCTGTTGCTTACACATTCAACTACGACCCGACAGCAACTTCTGTAAACACAGTAGTAGCTGCTGACGGCACCGTTAAGCACATCTACACACTCACTGGTGCGAAAGTTACTTCTCTCCAGCGCGGCGTGAACATCGTGCGCACAGCCGACGGCAGAACGCTGAAGGTTCTGAAGAAGTAATTTTAATTAATAATAGATGAACAAATTATTTATTACAATGGCTACCGCTGCCCTGAGTCTCTCGGCAGCGGCAGCCGATTTCACCGGCTCGTTCGGCAAAGACCTGAACGGCAACGGTAAGATCAGCGTTGTCGACAACGCTGACGGCAAGACAGTGAAGGTGACAATCAGTGGCGCAACCATCAAGGTAGGCACCACCAGCGCACCTGTTAGCGACCTTGTTCTTGACGGCGTGAAGTCGTCGAAGGTCGGCAAATTCCAGCTCCTCAACGGAACAGCGCACGCCGGCGACTACGACGTGTTCTTCCTCGGTCAGGTTGCAGACGGCAAGATCACAGCCAAGTTCAACCTCAACCTCAACGGAGCTTACTATGCTCAGGGTACATTCGGCGAGAAACGCTACACACTCGGCCAGCTTCTCGGTTCCGACTTCGAGTCATGGCACAAGGCTGAGTACAGCGGCAAAACAAGCGACGAGCCGGACGGCTGGCACTCGTTCATGAGCGCAAATGCTTCCAGTATATATGCTGCTGCGCGCAAAAACACCCACACATTTATCTCAAAGGACGTTCGCCCAGGTGCTAAGGGACAGTGCGTCAAGGTCGTTTCAAGCACAGTAATCGGCCAACCTGCCAACGGCACAATCACCACCGGTCGTCTTTACGCAGGTTCTGTGACGCCGGCTAATCCAGCCAACAACGCTACAAGCAATCCTGCCGGTACCGATGTCGACTCAAACAACGACCCGTTCTACGCCCCGATCAACACTTTGCCCGATTCTATCGCAGTTTGGGTGAAGTACAAGCAGGGAGCTCTCTCTGCCTCAAACAAGGAGAAATATCCCTATGCCAACCTCTCGGCTGTGCTCACCGACGGCACCAAGTATCAGGATCCGGAGGACAAGACATACACCAACGTGTTGGCAAAGGCTCAGAATAAGAAGATCGAAGAGAACGGCAACGTTTGGCAGCGCATCTCTGTACCGTTCGCATACACGGATGCAAAGCTCGACCCGAAGGCAATGCTCGTAACGCTTTCTACAAACGCCCAGCCGGGTGTGGCTTCAAAGGATGTAGACACCCCTGACGAGCTTTACATCGATGACCTCGAGCTTGTCTACAACTCACAGCTCACCTCGCTGAAGATCGACGGCGTAGAGGTTCCGGGCTTCGCAAGCGACAAGTACAGCTACACTGTCTACTCTACAAAGGACGCTGACAAGAAGCTCGAGTACACGACAAACGCTAAGTCGGCTTTCGTAGCGTCAGAAGCTGTCGCTCCAACAGACGGCAGCGGCAACTGCGTATACAATGTTACCGTTACATCTGCCGACCTGCAGACATCTCACACATACGTTGTGAACGTTGTTTGCCCGACAACATACACCGACCAGCTCCTCATCAACCTCAACGGCGAGGATATGGAACCGGAGCAGGCAAGCATCGACGTATGCAGCGAGGGCAACAACAACTACACCTTCGTGCTGAAGAAGTTCTCGTTCGGCGAAAACCTTATCGGCGACGTTACAATCAGCGGCGTGCCATGCGTTGAGAAGGACGGCAAGCAGACCTTCACCGTAGAGAAGGACGCTACCATCACTAACGGTGCAGAGATTGCTGAGATGCTCGGCAACAAGGTTCACGTCACAATGAACGCAGAGATAGAGGACGGCAAGCTCTACGCAGAGATGGCGCTCCCCGTAACACTCGGCGAAGCGACCATCAACGTGAAGGCTACATTCGGCAAGAAGGCTACAAACGTAGAGAAGACCACCTACAAGGACCAGCTCGTCATCTCTCTTAATGGCGACGTGCAGGACCCTGAGGAGGCAACTATCGACGTTATCAAGCAGAGCGAGGGCAAGTACACCTTCGTGCTCAACCAGTTCTCGTTCAGCGGTCTCCTCATCGGCGATGTAACAATCACCGACGTGCCGGGCGTTGAGAAGAACGGCTACGTGTTCTACACCGTAGAGAAGGACGCAGCCATCACCAACGGCGCTGAGATTGCTGAGGCTCTCGGCAACAAGGTGCACGTGAAGATCGTCGAGGCATACAGCAAGGACGGCAAGCTCTACGCTAAGATGACTCTCCCCGTAACTCTTGGCGAAACGACTATCAATGTTGAGGCTGTATTTGGCGAGAAGCCGGCAGCAGGCATCAACGGCATCACCACCAGTCAGAACGGCAAGGTTGAGGTTTACAACGTCAACGGCGTACGTCTGAACGGCCTTCAGAAGGGTCTGAACATCGTTCGCACCGCTGACGGCAAGGTAGTGAAGGTGTTGAAGTAATAAGACATAATAGACATTGAACATACATAGGGTGTGTTAAAATGGAATTGGCAAATGTTAAATTCCGTTTTAACGCACCCTATTTCGTTTATTTTAACTATTTTTGAAGCATCTAAACTAAAATCAGCATGAAGAAAGTATTTACACTCATGGTTTTCTTGATGACAGCGCTCTGCACATTCGGTCAGGTATTCACCGACGACCTGCATGTGACAAGCGGCGCAGGCAGAACAACCGACTACGCACAGAAGGAAGTGGAGCTGACCAAGGTGTCAGACGACGTCTACAAGTTTACGTTCCGCAAACTCGCTCCGATGGAATACAAGACCTTTGGCGACTTCGTCGTTGAGGATGTGACGGCAACCGTTGATGCAGCCGGCGAGATGACATTCTCTACCGCAAGCACCGAGGGCACATGGACCAACGTTACGAGCACAGCAGCCTTCGGCGGCGTAACCGAAGGCTGCAAGTCGTCGATCAGTGCGTTCACAGCTACGCTCTCAGCCGACAAGTCGAAGCTCATCGTCGACCTCACCTTTATGACTCTGGGCTCAGACGTAAACGTAGTGTTCGGCAAGGAATATACCGACCCGACAGCAATCAACACGCTCACTACAGCCGACGACAACAAGTATGTAGCCATCTACACCCTCGGCGGAGTGCGTATGCAGCGCCTGCAGCGCGGTATCAACATCGTGCGCACAGCAAGTGGCAAGGTGAAGAAGGTGCTCGTGAAGTAACCTCAGGGGGTGCACTTGTCTCAAGTGCACCAACCAAGCAGCAGCCCAACAACTCTGTTGGTGCAGTTGGGACAGCTGCACCCCCTTGCAGTGCACCAACCGAGCAGCAGCCCAACAACTCTGTTGGTGCAGCTGAGACAGCTGCACCCCCTTGCAGTGCACCAACCGAGCAGCAGCCCAACAACTCTGTTGGTGCAGTTGGGACAACTGCACCCCTTGCAGTGCACCAACCAAGCAGTAGCCAACAGTTTTGTTGGTGCAGCTGAGACAGCTGCACCCCCTGCAGTGCACTAACCAAAGCAAAAAACAATTTACTAACATTAATAATTAACAAACCACATTTATTATGAAGAAAATTTTCTCCTTACTCGTTATGTTGGTGATGACAGCGACGGCGTTCGCTCAGTCAACAAGCGAGAAACTTTTGGACGACGGTTACGCTCCTAACGGTTCCGTTGTTCCGGCAAAGGCAATCACAGTCGACTGGGCTACCCAGAAGCTCGTTGTGAATGTCAATTTGGCTAACTGCAGCGAAACACCTAACGAGTGTATCTTCTCGGTGTCAACTAACGCTACCGACATCGCTAACTGGGATCAGGAAAGCGGAAGCACACTCCACCTCTTCTACACCAAGAATGCAAGCGTTTGGACAGCTAACGGTTGGGAAACTTACACCCAGAAGTTCGCCGTTCAGTATCGTTATGCTGGCGACAACGGCGCTACAAACCACTACTTCGTTGTTAGCGACCCGTCCAACTGCACTATCGTAATGGACAAGAACGGTATCACAATGGATGGTACTCTCGTGTTCCCGGCTTCTGAGATGCCGAACCTCTACAAGGAGGGTGCTAACCAGCTCTACTTCGGTTCTGTACGCGCAGAGCATACATACGCTACATACAAGTCTGTAGAGCTCGTGACAGAGGGTGGCTCAACTGGAGGCGGCACAACAGAGCCTACTCTGCCTACTTCTTACGAAATCACAGACAACGCCATGACAATGTATGTTCCGAGCAACAACGGTGAGGATGTACAGAACTACACACAGTACATGAAGGACGCCAAGCTCCAGGTGGAGAAGGACGCAGAAGGCAAGTACACCGTTACATTCAACGACGTAGTTGCAGGCAAGGACCGCGAGTCTCTCGGCAACATCGTATTCGCAGGTCTTGATGCACAGGCTGAGTCAGAAGACCTCATCGGCGTTGAGATTCCGCAGGGTCGTGTTTGCACAATCTATGCAGAAGGTTCTTCTTTCGACAACCACATGTTCCGTGTAGTGAATGGATCGGTAGGCATCGTGCCTCCAGCAAATGAAGGCGATCCCGCTACTGCACACGTTATGCTCTCAATGTCTGACGACGATGGCAATATGCTGGCTTACAAGATGGGCGATGTGTTCATCCCGGTTGACCACAACTTCACAAGCGACGCTTACGTTAAGGTAGGCGACCAGACAACAAACTTCGCAAACTCTGAGGCAGTGCTCACAGAGTTCATGGAGGACGTTTACAAGGTTACATTCAAGAACATCACTATCGGCGAGAAGACAGGCGACTTCACAGTAGAAAACCTCGAGCCGACAGAGGATGCTGACGGCAATCTCACTTTCACAACATCTGACACATACGGTTTCTGGAACGACGCTGACGAGACAGAACTCGACTTCACCGACTTCTCTGCTTCTGTAAAGGTAGGCGAGAATGGCTTTGAGGGCTTCGTTTGCAAGTTCACAACAGAGAACGGTCAGTTCGTTTACGGCGAGAAGGCAGAGACACCGGAGCCGCCGTCAGTAGTTGAGACAAAGATCTTCAGCGACAAGCTCGAATACACACTCAATACAGCATCTGGCACAAACGATCCTCAGAAGCTCACAATCGAGTCACTCGGCAACGACCGCTACAATGTGATTCTTGCTAACCTCGACACATACAATGTTCTCTACGTGAACGTTGGTACCGTTAGTTTCAAGAATGTCGCAGGTAAGACAGAAAACGGTATTACAACTATCGAGGCTGAGAAGCCGGAGGTTACATTCACAGATGCTGACTACGCCCTGGAGGACTCTAAGGAGGGCAAGCTCAAGGTTATGTTCAATAACGACAAGGCTTATCTGGACGCTTCTGGTGTTGTTTCTATCCCTTCGTTCGGTATGTCTTACAACTATAAGCTCGTTTACGGTACTGAGTTCTCAACAGAGGAGCCGAAGGACGACTACGCTATCAACTTCGACAAGGACGCAAAGAGCACACATAGTAGCCGTGCCCTCAACAGCTTCTCTCTCCAGCAGACAGGCAAGGACAAGCAGACAAAGAGCGTTAAGACTTCAAAGGCCGCTTACGAGGATCATACAGCAGACGAACCGTTCACAGTTGAGGCTGGCAGCGAACTTACAGCTTCGTTCGATTACACAGGCGAATGGATGCATAGCTTCGTTTACATTGACTTCGACAACGATGGCGACTTCTCTTATAAGGAGGGACAGTGGGATCAGACTGGCACCGATTTGGTAGCATTCAGCTTCTACTCTCTCGACTCTAACCCAAAGAACGATGCTTCTGGTTACAACTCAGTAGGTAATGAACTTACTGGAGATGCTCGCAATACTTATGTTGCACCTTCGTTCAAGGCTCCTGCTAAGGCTGGCGAATATCGTATCCGCTTCAAGATCGACTGGAACTGCATCCTCCCTGGTGGTTCAAGCAGTATCCTCTCTGACGGTGGTGGCGTTTGGGACGCAACTCTTAAGGTTGTAGAGCCGGTTGTCGACGGCATCAGCACAATCAACGCTGAGGTTGCTAACGGCGAGGCACAGCTCTTC
>ERZ857629.3317-NODE-3317-length-13727-cov-3.691267_pt1 | contig 13727 bp, 9 predicted proteins | sample MGYA00519700_ERZ857629 | MGnify/ENA primary metagenome ERZ857629 (study PRJEB31778, sample SAMEA3449351) | human gut metagenome | biome: human gut; feature: human-associated habitat; material: faeces | place: United Kingdom | collected 2010/2012 ... | reverse complement strand
GGCGTCATCAAACAATTCTCCTTCCAGAAGATTAACAGCATTATACCATAAACCTGTCATTTTCTCAACACCGTTTGGAGAAAAGAGAATACCAAAATACAGAGGCATAGCCTTCGGATTGATCCGTCGGCTGTGCCTTTTTTGTACCTTTAAGAAAAAATTGAAAATAGCTTCGTACAAATCGAGAAAAAGTTCCCAGTTGGTTAGTAGAGAGAAAATTTTAAAATCTATCGTTCAAATCCAAAAAAATTTCCCAGTTAGTTGGTAGGGGGTTAAAAAATCGACCTTCTCGCTGGCTACCTATTGAGGGGATTTTTCTCGTGTGCCTTAAAAGAGACGATTTTTTGAAATGGTGTGGGAATTTCGCAGAAAAATTCGGCAAAGAGAAAGTGAGAGGGCAGTAGCAGATTTCGGCGTAGTTCGCCGCTCTATGGCTTTCCGTATGCACCTTGAAAATTAAATAGCTGAATTTTGGGAAGAGAGTCCCCCAAACCCCACCTATTTTAGAAACAAGTGAAGGAGCTTTTTCCAATGGTCATTAAAATCACGCCGCAGCAGGCGAAAAGGGTCAACGCCCTGCTGCGGAAGCTATGCGCCAACTATGAGGTTGGCAACTGCCTGCTGCTGGACGACGGTGAGCCCTGCGTCTGCGTCCAGAGCATCAGCAAGTACGGCATCTACTGCAACTACTTCAAGAATGCCGTGCTCCCAGTGGACGAAGGGCTGCACGCCGAGATAATGAAGCCGACCGGCGGCAAGCGCTGTGTGCTGTGCCGTCAGGCGTTTGCGCCGAGGGCGAAGAATCAGCGTTATTGTCCGGCCTGCGCCGCCAAGCAGAAACGGCTGAAGGCAGCCGAACGGCAGCGCCGAAAGCGGGCATCGGCGTCACGCTTTTAAGGTGCGGACAGCCCTGAAATACAAGGCTTTTTTGACCCCAAATCAACCCAAGCAATACAGCAACACCTTAACCTCAAAAATCCGCTTTGAAAAGCGTGACAAATTCAAGCGAGAGGAGGAATTCAATGAACCCATATTTTACAGTCAACGACTCCGAACATTTCACCTTTTACCGTATACCAAAGCTGCTGTTCACAGATGAGATTTACCAAACTGTTTCCACCGATGCCAAGATGCTCTACGGCCTGCTGCTGGATCGGCTGTCCCTATCCGAGAAGAACGACTGGAAAGACGAGTGCGGTCGGGTCTACCAATATTTCACCATCCATCAGGCGCAGGAGCTGCTGCATTTCGGACACGAAAAGGTCTGCCGCCTGTTTGCAGAGCTGGATGCAGCCGACCTTATCGAGCGCCGCCGTCAGGGGCAGGGCAAGGCCAACCGCATCTACTTAAAGGAGTTTACCCAAAAGTCCGATTATCGGAATTCCAGAAGTCCGGGAATCGGAAGGAAATAAGACTTAGAGAGTGATATTTACTACCCGAAAAAGAGAAAGAAGGTCAACAATGAATAACAAAAACACAGTGCCAATGAAACCGGCGCTCTTAAGAATTGAACAGCTGCGCCCGTTTGAAGGCCATCCCTACAAGGTACAGGACAACGAGGAGATGGCTGCTCTTTCGGAAAGTATCCGGGAGAATGGTGTTCTTTCCCCGTTGATCGTCCGTTCCGTTGAAAACAGCGATGAATATGAAGTCATCAGCGGCCACCGCCGCCTGTATGCTGCCCGGAAGGCAGGCCTGACAGAAGTTCCCGTGCTGATTTGCACCCTTGACCGGGATGCCGCCGCCATTGCCTTGGTGGACAGCAATCTGCACCGGGAGCATATCCTGCCCAGTGAAAAGGCGTATGCTTACAAGTTGAAAATGGAAGCACTGTCCCATCAGGGAATCGCTTGTGGACAAGTTGGCCACAAGTCCCGGGATGATATTTCCGATACAGACAGCGGCAGGCAGGTTCAGCGCTATATTCGCCTGACCTACCTCATCCCGGAATTGCTGGAAAAGATGGACAAGGAGGAAATTGCGTTCTCTGTCGGCGTGGAGTTGTCCTATCTCGATGAATACAGCCAGCGGGATGTGCTGGAGCAATGTGAGATCAACGACTGCACGCCATCTTATTCGCAGGCATGGCGAATGCACAAGGCCGACCGTGAAGGGCTGCTGACGAAGGATGTGATCCAGTTCCTTATGAGCGAAGAAAAACCGAACCAGCGGGAGACAGTGAAGATACCCACCGAAAAGCTGCGAGAATTTGCGCCAGATGCCAACCCACGGCAGCTTGAGGACTTCGTTCTCAAAGCCTGCGAGCATTACCGCAAATACCTCATCCGCCAGCGTGGGCGGGAGGAACGATAAGGAGTGTAGAAAATGAAGCGGCAAACAAATTGGATCGTCGGCGTATCCGACGGGAAAGTCCACGAATACAAAATTGGGGATGTGACCTATTTTGTTTCTGCAGAATTTGAGCGCAGCTCTCAAACCAATCTGCGTGACCGTGTACAAAGAACAGTGGTCAGCAATCTCATACCTTTGACGCCCGGTCAATCATCCGATACAATAGCAGCGGAATATGTGTGTTCGGCTGCCGGGAAGGAGGACTTATGCAGTCGAAAAAGAAAAAAGAACAATTGGGATTAACAGCGCTGTACTGCCGCCTGTCCCGTGATGATGGAGCGGAAGGCGACAGTAACTCTGTGGCCAATCAAAAGCGTTTATTGCAGAAATACGCCAAAGAAAATAGCCTCGGTAATACCCGTTTCTATGTGGACGACGGTTATACCGGCACGAATTTCAACCGTCCGTCTTTTCAGAAAATGATTGAGGATGTCGAAATGGGCTATGTGACAGCGGTCATCGTCAAGGATATGTCCCGGCTTGGCAGAGATTATCTCGGTGTTGGGTACTACACAGACACCTTCTTCCCGGAACACAATATCCGTTTCATTGCGGTGAATGACTGCGTAGACAGCGATGACGGCGAAAATGAGCTTGCCCCATTTCGAAATGTGATGAACGAGATGTACGCCCGGGACATCAGCCGCAAGGTGCGGTCTGCCCATCGTATCCGGGGCAATTCCGGCGAACCGCTGGGCCAGCCGCCCTACGGCTACAGGAAAGACCCGCTGAACAAAAAGCACTGGATCATTGACCCGGCGGCCGCTCAGGTGGTGCGGGACATTTTCCGTATGTGTCTGGAGGGTAAGGGCAACGACACCATTGCCCGCATTTTACAGGAAAATGGGATTCTCAACTGCACGGCGTACTGGCACGAAAAAGGCATCGGCAGGGGCGGCAAAAAGACGCAGCCAAACCCTTACCGATGGAAAAACAGCACCATTCGTAAAATCCTGACCCAGCAGGAATACTGCGGCGATGTGATCAATTTCAAGACCTACTCTAAATCCTTCAAGGATAAGACCCGCATCGATAACCCGGAAGAAAACTGGGTCATCTTCAAGGATGTTCACGAGCCGATTGTCGACCGGGACACCTTTGAGCAGGTACAAAAGAAGATCATCAAGCGGACAAAGCGCCGTGCGCCGAAATCGGAGAATGGCGAAAAGAGCATCTTTTCTGATCTGCTGTACTGCGCCGACTGCGGTCACAAGCTGTGGTATCACGTCAACACCATCAATAAGAATATATGCTTTTTCTCCTGCTCCAACTATGTAAAAGACTACCGTGGCAGTTGCCCGACCCGGCACTATGTGCGGGCGGACGCTATCGAACAGGTGGTAAAACTGGAGCTACAACGAATGGCGCAATTTCTGCGGGACGACGAGCAAATGTTCGCCGACCTTCTGGAACGCAAGTCCAACCGGGAAATCGCAGAGGAAAAGAAGCACCTTGAGGGAGAGCTGCAAAAGGCACGGATGCGAACAGAAACCGTGTCCCGACTCTACAAAAAGGCCTTTGAAAAGAATGCGGAAGGGCTTCTTTCCGACGAGGGCTTCCTGCAAATTACCCACGAATACGATGTAGAGCAGCTTGCCTTGAAAGCGAAGATCCCACAGCTCCGGGAGCAAATTGCGGAGGCGGAACGGCAAGCGGCCAATAAGGACAAGTTTATCGCTGCCATCCGAAAGTTTATGCAGATGGACGAGCTGACCGCACCGCTGCTGCGGGAGCTTATTGACCATATCGAGGTGTACGAAACGCAGGGCGTCGGAAAAAGTAGAACACAGCGCATCACAATTCACTACCGCTTTGTGGGGTACATCGACATCCCGGCAGCGCCTCTGACAAGCCATTATATCTCCGAAACAAGGCAGGGCGTGGCCGTGGAATATATCCCCGCATAACGAAGGAGAGCAGGCGAAATGCCTGCTCTCCAAAAGAAGCATAAAAAATCGAGTGTTCATAACATCAAATCCGTTATGAACACTCGATATGGTTGCGGGGGAAGGACTTGAACCTACGACCTTCGGGTTATGAGCCCGACGAGCTACCAACTGCTCCACCCCGCGATATTTTGTTTTTATGCCGTTTTCCTTAGCGGCGAAGGCTATTATACCACAGTCGCTTTGAAATTGCAACCCCTTAAGCAAAACTTTTTTAAATAAATATTTCAAGGCCAATCTCAACTTCATCTTATACAGCCGACAGGCTCCGCTTTACACAAACAAAGTAACAATCGCAACCGCCGGGTATCCATTCACCGGCAATTAACCGTACCGCAGCATATAAAGCCGCCTTAAATTCCTGTTGCCTGCCGCTGCTTAAAGATTATGCTCAGCGCACACATATGATCAACAGCACACAATTAACCGTCGCCGATAAAATTTATACGAGTCCCCCGCCCTGCCGTAGAACGGCCGATTCATAACCTGTCTACGGACAGGTGGGTGCCCTCCCCGGTGCTTTGTGCTTCCAACGTCCGGCTAATGCCGGGAGGCCTGCATACCCACACCGGGAGCCGAGCTCCCTATTTAAAACTTGTAGGGTTATAATGGCCGCAATGTTCGCGGACAGGGCAGGAAAAACCCGCTTAATTTATATTTTATTTTTGCCGACATTCTTCGGCCGCTGCCGACCCGATCACAGTGTGCTGTGCCCGATTATGAAAATCCGACATCTGCCATCTCTGCCGCCGGTAATCAGGGCAAACTTAAGCAGGCTGAATTCAATGGGCGGCTGCTTAAAAAGCGGTCCGCTCGTTCGTGGCACAATCGCTCGATCAATCAAAAATCATCGGGTTTCGACTATTCCTCTATATCGAAAATATCTTCAAGACGTCCCGAAAAGAAATCTGCCACGCGGCTGAACTCTTCCTCGTCAGCAATTTCTTCAAAATACTGATCGTCGCCGTCGTCGACCTGCTTCATTATAACCAGGGGGTCGCTGTCGTCCAGCGCCTCATTGGGATCATCGTAAACCGGGAGCATAGCAACATAGTGGCCGTCCTCAAAATCGGCTTCATCAAGCACCTCGAAGGTAAACTCGTTGCCGTCGTCGTCGCTGAGGGTATATATGTCGGGAGTTTCTTCAAACAGTTCTTTATCTTCCATAAAAAATTCTCCTAAAGATAATAATCATTACCTTTTTATTTTACCCAATCCCGAGCGAATAGTCAATCATTATTTTGAATTTATGCTCAAAACCTTTGGATAAGGCTTGTTTATATTAAATATATAAAAAATTCTTTAAAATATTAAAAAAACTATTGACAAAACACAATACATATGCTATTGTATAGATGACGAAAGGATATATGATAAGCCCACGAAAGAAGATGGGCCAAAAGACTTACAACGAAAGGACTGATACCGATGCAGAACGAGGAACAAATATGCGTCGGTGCGGGCAGTTTTTAAAAAGGTCGAAAAGCAGCAACAATGGTTTGCAATGAGCGATGTTAAGCAATATGAAAAAACGCCCGACCGATCGATCGAACAATTTTCATATATATGTAAGCCTATAAACAATTGAAGACTTTTTTCAAATTGTGTTTAATCCTTGATGTTTAATGAATCCATCAAATTTAATTATTCAAAATTTTTAAAATTACGGTAAGGACCAATGTGGTATTAAACTAATTATGACCCTCCTAAGGGTAAAAAATATTGACATTATCTTTTAATCCTTCCGATCTCAAAAACGGGAAGGGCCGGGCGAAAGCTCGGCTCTTTTCGTTTTTATTTTTTGTGATGCTTTTCTTTGTTCCTTTTTCGATTTAAAGACTTTTAACCAAGTCGGCAGCACGCTCAAAGCCTGCTGCACAAAGCGGTCATAAGGACGCCGAATTTCTGTTCAACCATTTTCGAGGTCTCCATTACCTCTTCGTGAGAAAGAGGCTTATCGGTTATTCCGGCGGCCATATTTGTTATGCAGGAAATTCCCATCACCTTTATGCCGCAGTGGTTTGCCACTATCGCTTCGGGCACGGTGGACATTCCGCAGGCATCGCAGCCAAAACCCCTTATGGCGCGTATTTCTGCGGGAGTTTCATATGTGGGGCCGGGGGTATAGCAATAAACGCCTTCTTTGAGATTTATAGAAAGCTCCTTTGCCGCCTCCCTCGCCTTTTCCGAAAGCTCCCTTGAATATGCCTCGCTCATTGACGGAAAGCGGGGGCCGAAACGCTCGTCATTTTTCCCGAAAAGAGGATTGTCGCAAAAAAGCGAAAAATGGTCGGTTATGAGCATTAAATCCCCCGGACAGAAGGAGGTGTTAACCGCTCCGGCGGCGTTGGTCAGCACAAGATTTTTTACCCCAAGCAGCGACAGCACCCTGACATAGAGTGTAACATCGGCCATATCATAGCCCTCGTATCGATGGAATCGCCCTTGCATAGCCAAAACAGCCTTATTCCCTGCCCTTCCGAGAATTAGCTTGCCCTCGTGACCAACCACGGTTGATACGGGGAACTCGGGAATATCGGCAAAAGCGACGGTGTTTATTCTCTTGATCGAACTGCCGAAAGCACCCAGTCCGCTTCCCAGCACCACCGCCGTATCAGGGATAAAATCAAGGGTGCTTTTTAAATAGTCGGCTGCTTTTTTTGCTCTTTCATAAACAGACATTTTTCTTTTCCTTTCGTTTTTTTCCGGGCAACTCGTTTTGCAAGGCAAAAGGGATTTATTTGCGGTAAATCTATATTTGCCGGAAGAATGATGTTGTTTTCTGCTTGCTTGTTCTTGTTTGGCGTTTTTTCGTTCGGCATAAATCTGTTTTGTTTGTACTGAATCGGATAAGGACAAATGGGTTTAAAGAAGAATAAATTTCTTTTTTGCTTTTTTACTGCGGGTGTATGCACAGCTGTTTTTCAAGGCATTGCCTCAACACACGCGGGTAAATCGACAGCTTAGAAACGGTTTATCTTTATCGGACACAGCACCCGAGTTTTGATTACAAAGCCGCCCGCAAAAAAGCATTCGCGGGCGGACCGTTATTATGTTATTTTAAAAAGGAGGTTTTAGAAAGCTTGCCATTTGCTCTGCCCATTTGTCAGAACCGGCTTTTGCTTTCACAAATCTTTGGCCATTTAAGCGGTCATTGCTTAAACCGGATGATCGGGAATATCAACGGTGGGTAGCTTGTCACGAAGCTTAACCGCAAACTGCAGAATGGCAAGTGCATCGGAAGTGTCGATGGTTCCGTCGACATTTACATCGGCAGCTGCCATGGCTTTCTCATCGAGAGTACGGGAACCGACAAAGGCCTGGAGAGCCCAGAGTGCGTCGGTAGTGTCGATTTCTCCGCTGCCGTCAACATCTCCGTAATTTACGGGGGTGGGCGTAATCGGGGAGGGCGGGTTTATCATTCTGTCATAGTTTTTAATGTGAATCTTGGCTTTTTCATCGCCATAGGCGCCGATAAAGCTGTCAAAAGCAGCTTTAGCCACTATAACAAGCTCTACATTCTCGGGATCGTTAAAATCCTCAATGCTGTCAATGGTCTCGTCAACCGCCTGAGCAGTCTTAACCATATCGTTGTATTCGTTAACAAGGTTGGAATATGTTGCTTCGGCATCTACAATTGTTCCATAATACTTTGCTATGTCTGCAATTTCAGCAAGGTCTCCGATTTCGGCAACGGTGTCATCATAAGCCTTACGGGCTTCTTTAATAAGATCGCCGCTGTCCACGGGAATGTCTGGATCGTACTTAACTTCGCCTATGGCATTAACCGCATCTCTGAGGCGGTCAAAATAACTCATATTTACAGTGCGTTTAAGATCAACGCTCTTCAAGGTAAAGCTGGCGTTACTGTTGACGCAGAGAGCCGCACGGTAATCGCCCTCTTCATCGACTGTAAAGGGGACCGAGATAATTCCGTCTTCGGGAAGATTTTTATCGGTAAAGGTCTTTTCATCAAAGGGCTGACCGTCTTTAGTGATCTTAACAGTGAAAACTGTGCTGTTTTCTTTGATGTAAGTGTAATCAAGAGCATATTCGAAGGCATAGTTGCCTTTAGACAGGGTCTTTCCGGCGTTGCCCACAAGAACGGTATCAGCACAATCCTTTGCCCTTTCAGCCGAGAAATAAAGGCCGGGATTCAGGGAAAGGTTATCGCATTCGACATAATTTTCGGGATCGGCAAGATGATCGGCAACATTATAGGGGTTGGAGATCGATGCATCCATATCAAGCACCGGAGTAAAGGGATCGACGTCCAGATCATATACATACATTCTGTAGTGCTTGAATTTGGTGAAGCCGTTGGTGTAGAAACGGAATTCCGATTGGCCCGAAGGGATGATGGTTTCTCCGCCGCTTGTATCGGTGGCGGGAATTTCTATGGTCATTTCAATAGTCTTATAGGGATAGCCATAGTTCTCATCGTAGGAAACCGGGGCTTTTTCATAAGCCTCTTTTGTAAGGGGGGTGGAGGTGTAGGTTTTGTCTATCGGAGCATATACCCAACAGTCGGCGTTGAACCAATTGTCAACGCTGTCGGTCCAGTCTACGTTAGAAGGGTCGGGAGAGATGTAATCATCCACCCATACCTGAGCCTCGCAAAGATATGTATGTCCCGCAACAACGGACAGATAGTTGCCGACACTGGGGGAAAGGTATGCCCATATGCCGTATCCGTGGTTTCCTATGGATACCGCACGGCTGGAAGCACTGTATTTTCCGTCAAGCTCGGTGGTAAGTCCCGCTGCAGCCATATCTTTGAACTCGTTTGCTCCGTAGTGCTCAGTTGTGACAACAACATCTTCTGTAATTTCAGCAACCGACGGGACAACCGCAAAAAGATTTAAAACCATCAGGAAGGACAGACAAAACGCCAAAGATTTTAAAGCTTTCTTCATAAATATCTCCTTTTTTCTTTAAAGATTCAGGTCGGCGAAATCCCTCCCGCCGACCTGTTTTTAACTGTTTAATTTCCGGATTTACCGAAAATCACTTTGCCGATGACGCTTCGGCGGCCGATCAGTTCTTAACGGGAAGCTCGGTGCGGAGCTGAACGGCAAACTGGAGAATAGCAAGTGCGTCAGAGGTGTCAACCTTTTCGTCAAGGTTAACGTCGGCAGCCTTAAACTGGGTATCGTCGAGCTGTCTCGATCCAACATAAGCCTGGAGTGCCCACAGTGCATCGGTGGCTTCAACTGTTCCGTTTGCATCAACGTCGCCGTATTTAACCTGGAGAAGCAGATCGTATGCCTCGCGTGCCAATTTAAGGTCGTTTTCCTTGGTGATGTGGGCATCTGCCTTTTCCCGAGAATAGTTTTTGACAAACTCGGCAAGTGCCTGTTCGGCGGCAACAATGTATTCTCCGCTTTCGAGGGTTACGGGAAGAGGAATGGAAGCAATGCTGTCGTCAACAATCTTGGCCGTTTCGAGCATTTCCTCGTACTCGGCAACCTTGCCTGCATAAAGGCTTTCGGCGCTTGTAAGCATTGTGAAGTTGTCGATATAGTCGCTCATATCCATACCATTATATTTCTGGCAGAGATCGTCATATGCTTTGCGGGCATCGGTTATAAGCACGCCGTTGTCAAGTTCCTTGTCGGGATCGTATTGGATCTCGCCGATAGCGTTTATCTTTTCGGCAACCTTTGCAATGTCGTCGGGATCGATTTCAACGCCCATAGCGATGGATTTAAGGCTGAAGCCCATTTTGTTGTTGATGTAAAGCTCTGCGGAATATTTTCCGTCGGCTGCGACATCAAAGGGTACCTCGATAATATTTGTCTTGGCTGCAAGATTAAGATCGGCAGCGGTGATGTCTTTGGAAGCAACCTCATTTGCGCCGTTCATAATCTTAACGGTGGCAAGGGTGCCTTCGCCTGCAACAACGATATCGGAAAGCTCATATTTAATAACATAGCTGCCGGCCTTAAGATCGGCTGCTGCGTTGCCAAAGAGCAGGGTATTGTCGCAGTTCTTGGCCTTGGGAAGGCTTACAAGAGCGCTCTTGGTAACCGAAAGAACATCCATTTCTCTTGGATTTGCGGTGTTGGGATTGGTCTCATTCGAGAATCCGGCCATCTGATCCTCACCGGGTTTAAGTGTCACAATGGGAGTGAAGGGATCAACGGTATAGTCGTAAATTCTGCACTCGTAGAAATTGACATCGCCCACGGCGTAGCTGTCGCGCTCGCCCTGGTTTCTGACATTGAGACGGTTATAATACCAACGGGACTCGCTGTTGCCGTCCTCTTCAGCTACAAGAGTGGCGGACAGGGTCTTGTATGCATATCCGAATTCCTCGTTGTAGCGGATGGTTTTTTCGGCTGCGAAATCATTATATGTAATACCCTCAGTGAAATATGTGTTGACGGTAGCATCGTCAACGGTATCCTGATTGTAAAGGTCGCCGTAGAAAAGAACCTCGCCCTTTTCGTCCTCGGCAATGTCGTTTACCCAGAAATCAAATTCATAGACATACTCGCGATTCTTATGAGCCATAAAGGTGTTGCCGTAGCTGGCATATCCGACCACACCGGCAGCAGATGTGCCGTAGGTTGCGGGACGGCTGTAAACGGTATAAACGCCGTTTGCTCCGGTTGTAAGATTGTCGCCGGGCTCTGCGGTGTCGGAAGAAACGGCCGCGTTAAACTCATCGGTTCCCCAGGTCTTGAAGTTAACATACTCCTTGGGTTCTTCGCCGGCAACCTCAACGGTTACTCTGACGTTGTCCATCCACTCGGTATGGTCTCCGCTATAACCTGTGCAGCTCCAATGCATAAAGTTGGTGACATTCTTATAATTAAATTCTTCACCGACAACAGAAGGTGTGAGGGTTACAGTCTTAAAGGTCTTGCTGTCGGGAGTAAGGGTGTATTCATCCTTGTTTGTGTTGAAAACCGAAACGTCGAACTGCATAACCTTCTTCATGGATTCGGGATCATTTGTTAAGAAAGCTTCGCCGTTAAAGGGCTCCTTAAATCCCTGAAGAACACCGTCGCTCATGAGAAGGAAGCATTTGTCGGTAGGCTCGGTGAGGATGCCTGCATTGTCGGAAGCAATGTCGAAGGAGATCGACTTAATACCGGTAACATCCTTGGGCTCAAAGGTGGCGCCCCAGGCAACACCGCCGGTGTGGGGGTATTTGATGCTTCCGGTGCCTTCGGATTTGATTTCGGTGTCGACCGAGCAAGTGTCGCCTTCAAACACCCACCAACCGTCGGCCGAGTCGGCATTTGTAAGCTGAATTTCCTTTTCGGTCACCGGTGCGGGAGCATAGTAAACTTCCTCGGTGGTGAGGGTCAGACGAATAGTATCTCTGCCCTCCAGGGTCTCGTTGGCCTTCATATCGGGAGCAACTGCTCTGCCGAGGGCGTCGATGACCTTTCCGTCAACGGGTGCTCCGTCGGCGGTTTCACGAAGAATACCTTTAAGTTCTCCTCTGCCCGCCGCGGCATACTTCTCGGCAGGAGTGTTGCCGCCGGCGGTAATGTCGAAGTTTGTTTCGTAATAAAGATTTCCGTTGGCGTCATAGCCCCAGTGGGAATTACCCCAGTTGCCTGCGGGGTATTCGGCGGGATTGTTGCTTGCCGCATCTCCGATGCCCCACTCGGCCTCAAAGCCGTAGGAGCTGAGATCAACGGGGGTTCCGCCGTTGAGAGCTGTCAGATCGGCCTCTGTCAGATTAAAAATGTGGCGCGTAGACAGCTGTGCCGCATCTTCGGCGGGCTTCATTGCCACGATGGCGATCATTGTATACTCGGTGTCGGCCGAAACCGCAGCAACCGAGAATACGCTGATAATCATCATCAGCGACAAAATAAACGCCAATGATTTTTTGAGTGTTTTTTTCATTGTTTTTCCTCCATTCTTGTGTCGTACCGTGTGGAAAGATATTTCCCCGCAAGCCCCTTTTTCGCCAAACTTTTCCTCACCTTCCGAAACACACCGATCTGTCGGCGATTTCATACTTCCATTCGGCAAAAAATGTTTATTATTGGGCATTTCCGATACAACGGTCTCTCACATTTCACATTCTACATTAGAAAAGCAAAAAAATCAAGCATTTTATACAAAAAAATAAAGCAACGATTTTTATTTTACGAGAACTTTACAAAGAAGATGATAAAATAATGGCTTATTTCCTTGCCGGACGCGCCTTTCTGTTCTTTTTTTGTTCATAAAAAAATCCGCCGATGTGCTTCGGCGGATCGATCAATATCAACATTGTGCTGCGGTCGGACGGTACCGACCACCGCTTTTGTGAGACTGCCCTTTTACTGTTCTTCCCTTTCGGTAACGGCTATGCCAAGCTCGCAAAGCTGAGCATCGTCAACCGTTGCAGGGCACTCGGTCATAAGTTCGCTGGCGTTCTGCACCTTGGGGAAGGCGGTTACATCGCGCAGTGTCTCGCAGCCCAGCATCTGCATGCAAAGGCGGTCGAGGCCTATGCCGATTCCGCCGTGGGGAGGTGCGCCGTATTTGAAAGCCCCTGTTAAGAATCCGAATTTCTGCTCGGCTTCTTCCTTGGAAAGACCCAGCATATCGAAAATGCGGCTTTGGAGGTCGGGATTGGTTATACGGATTGAGCCGCTGGCAAGCTCGACGCCGTTGAGCACAAGATCATAGGCCTTGGCTCTGACCTTGGCCTTATCGGTTTCGAGGTAATCGAGGCACTCGTCCATAGGGGAGGTAAAGGGGTGGTGCATTGCCACAAACTGACCCGCCTCATCGTCCCAATCAAAGAACGGAAACTCGGTTATCCAAAGAAGATCGTAGCCGCCCGGAATGACATCAAGCTTTTTGGCAACGGCAAGACGAAGAGAACCGAGCACCGAAAGCGCAAGAGATGCGCGGGAATCGGAAACGATGAATATAACATCGCCGGTCTTTGCGTCTGCCCGCTCGATTATGGCCTTCATTTCATCCTCGGTCATAAACTTGGCAAAGGAGGAGGCAATGCCCTCGTCGGTCAGCCTTATCCATGCAAGACCCTTGGCACCCATACCTTTTGCTTCCTCGGTCAGGCGGTCGATGACCTTGCGGGTGTAAACGCCGGAGGCGTTTTCGGCCTTGAAGCCTCTGACCGTTCCACCGTCCTTGACGGTATTTGCGAAAACGCCGAAGCCGCTGTTCACCACAATGTCTGAAATATCAAAGAGCTCCATTCCGAAACGGGTGTCGGGCTTGTCGCTGCCGAAGCGGTTCATAGCCTCGGCATAGGTCAAGCGCTTGAGAGGCAGCTCAATGTCGATGTCAAGAGCCTCTTTAAACAGGCGTTTCATAAAGCCCTCGCCCATGGCAATGACATCCTCAACGTCCACAAAGGACATTTCAAGGTCAATCTGGGTAAATTCCGGCTGACGGTCGGCACGCAGGTCCTCATCGCGGAAGCAGCGGGCAATCTGCATATAG
>ERZ857629.3310-NODE-3310-length-13738-cov-2.666520_pt1 | contig 13738 bp, 6 predicted proteins | sample MGYA00519700_ERZ857629 | MGnify/ENA primary metagenome ERZ857629 (study PRJEB31778, sample SAMEA3449351) | human gut metagenome | biome: human gut; feature: human-associated habitat; material: faeces | place: United Kingdom | collected 2010/2012 ... | reverse complement strand
ATTACGTAATACCTATCTTAAAGGAGATTATTGCTATCAACCCGGACATCCGCATACTGGGTTCACCCTGGACTTGTCCCTTATGGATGAAAGACTACCGGAAATACCCTATCTACCAAAATCGGGAATACACCGCAGGACAACTAAAACCCGAATACTATGCTGACTATGCCACCTATTTTGTGAAGTGGATACAGGCATTTCAGGCAACTGGTATTCCCATCAATGCCATCACCATACAGAACGAACCACTCAACAACAAGAACTCAGCCTCACTGGTGATGGAATGGAAAGAACAACGTGATTTTGTGAAAGTACTGGGTCCTGCTTTTGAGGCTGCTGGACTTTCCACCAAAATATACGCTTACGACCACAACTACAATTATGATAACAAAAGCGACCAAAACGGTTATCCCTACCAGATATACAACGATTCCGAAGCCGCTAAGTATATAGCAGGAGCAGCCTACCATGACTATGGAGGTAATCGCAGCGAACTGCTCAACGTCTACCAACGAGCTCCTGAGAAGGACCTGATTTTCACAGAATCGTCTATCGGCACCTGGAATAACGGACACGACTTGACCAAAACTCTCCTTTCTAATATGGAAAGTATCGGTATAGGCACCATCAATAACTATTGCAGTGCAGTGACCATCTGGAACCTGATGCTTGAAACAGACTTCAACGGAAGCATACCCAGTAACAATGGTGGACAACCTAACCGCCCCGGCGGATGTCAAACCTGCTTCGGGGCTGTAGACCTAAACATGAGTGATCTTAAAACTATCTACATGAACTCGCACTACTATATGATCTGCCACCTGTCGGCAGTGGTAAGACCCGGTGCCATACGAATTGGTACAAGCGGCTACACAGACAATGACATAGCCTACAGTGCTTTCAAGAATACAGACGGAAGTTATGCCTTTGTCATCATCAACAAAAGCAGTTCGGACAAGAACATTGTACTTACCGCCCCCGATGACGCCGGTAAGAAGCACTCGGCAAGTTGCACTCTGCAGCCGCGCTCAGTAAACTCTTTCAAGTGGAAATAACAGAGATTCAAACATAATAAATCACTTTTTTAATTTTAAATTTATAAATTATGAGAAATCGATTTTTGCTCGGCATGATGGCACTCAGCCTTATAGGTATGACATCATGCAAAGATGAGATTGACCAGTTCGATGATCATGGCAGCTCGACTATCGTATCCTTTGCAGGCACTGAAAAAGCCTACATGGGCGATAGTATCACCTTCGACTTTGAGGTGAAGAGCGGAGGCGTGAAAATCAACCAGGCCAAAGTTCAGCTCTATTATGGAGAAGAAATGGTATCCGAAGCCTTCTACAGTCTGAAAGCCGACGGAAAATACAGTGGAAAAGTGCTGGCTCCCTACCAGAAAAACACGCCTGACGGAGAAGCAAAGGTTATACTGCGCATCCAAAATGAACGTTTCAGCAATGACAGTAAGGAAATGACCGTTGCTATAGAGCGTCCAAAATATCAAACATTGAAACTTGTGGCTGCCAATGGCAAGGAATATACCATGACTCCCGTTCCAGGTAAAGAATATGAATACAAAGCACGTGAGGCTTTCCCACTCGACATGGAAGCATCTATCGTAGCACCAGCTTATTCCGATGGAACAGGTAATCCTTATTTGCAGGGCAATGAACTGAAATTTGGTATGGACAATGGAAAAATTGTCCTCAATGCCACCAAGAATATTGGCTTTGAAAACACAGGTTACGGTGAAGACGGCAAGTATGAAATCACATTCAATACCCTGACTTTCGAAGGTAGCCCATTCCCAAAATTCGGTGTACGTTTCGACACTCAGAATAAGTTCCTGGAATTCGATGGGTCGGGCAATGTTTTCTACATCGAAACCGAATTTAAGAAGGATGATATCATCAAAATCAGCGGTGTTAAAGAAGAATATGCTGATTATTGGAAGAACCCCACTTGGTTTGACCTCGTGAAGGAAGACGAAACTCTGCTCCATTTCCGCGGAAGAGACGGCAAGTATAAACTCACTCTGAACAAAGGCATGAATGCAATTATGATGGAACAGTTGGAGAAAGCTTCTTCATCAAGTACACAGAATGCTACCGCTATGTGGGTGATTGGTAATGATAAGATAGGATTCCCGTCATATGCCCAAAACAACATAAACTGGAATACGGACAAAGCATTCAATCTGGTTCCGCTCACCGATACCAAATATGAACTGATACTACTTGTTGGACAGAATGTCAACGGGGTCAACTTTAAGTTTTTCGGACAGAAGGGATGGGGACTGGAATGGAAAGGCCCCGGAGCCTATACCGCAAAAGAAGGCGGTGATTATATCAAATATGCCAGTGACGGCAACTTCAACGCCAATGCCACCTGGCCATCCGGAAAATATATGGTGATGACTGTAGAAACCAGCACCAGCCCGAATGAACTATGGGTGAAAGCTTTGGACGAACTACCCCCATACGAAATGGGTGAATGACAGACTTTCTTAAAGTATAGATAAACAATTAAGTATAGATATATGAAAAAAAGATATTACATAGCAGCCATGTTTGCCCTTGGTTTGGTAGCCCAACCTGCCATCCTACGTGCCAATGCTGCTGACGAAGCTAACAGCATTGAGGCTGTACAGCAACAAAAACAACGCATCAGCGGTTTGCTGACCGATTCTAATGGTGACCCTATCATCGGTGCCACCGTCAGAGTACAAGGTACTACCAATCGTGGTGTTATCAGTGACGTCGAAGGACGATACTCCATCGAAGCTGCTCCCGGCGAAGTACTGGAATTCAGCTATATTGGATTTGTCAGTATAGAACACAGAGTGAAAGCTGATGAAACCACCTTCAACCTCCGAATGGAGATGGATGCCATCGCTACGGAAGAAGTAGTAGTTGTGGGATATGGTAAACAGAAGAAAGAGAGCGTAGTAAGCTCCATGTCCACCGTAGGACCAGCTCAATTGAGTGTAAAGAGTGCCAACCTTACCAACAACATCGCCGGTAAGCTGTCAGGTCTGATTGCCGTACAACGTTCGGGCGAACCGGGTTGGGATGACGCACAATTCTTTATCCGTGGTATCAGTTCGTATGCCGGTGGAACAGACCCATTGGTACTGGTGGACGGCGTACCCCGTAAGATGAACGATATCGATGTGGACGAAATTGAAACATTCTCCATCCTAAAAGACGCCGCCGCAACAGCCGTGTATGGTGCCGAAGGTGCTAACGGTGTGGTATTGATTACTTCCAAACGTGGTAAATCACAAAAAACAGTTGTCAGTATGTCAGCAGAATACGGCTACTCGACACCGCTCCGCCTGCCCAACCTCATGAGTTCTTACGACTATTTGAGCCTATATAACGAAGCAGATTGGAATAGCAACGGGAACCCGCGCGCCAACTATACAGCACCGGTGAGCGACGCTGATCTGGAAAAATATCGTAGTGGCGTAGATCCCGATCTATATCCGGATGCAGACTGGATGAGTATGCTACGTGATCACACCAGCAGCCAGCGCTACACCATTAACTTCCGTGGTGGTGGTGACCGCGTACGCTTCTTCGTATCAGGTGCCTACTACACACAAGACGGTGTATACAAGGAGAAGAAGAACGCCGATTACGATTCAAACATCAGTTTCGACCGTTATAACCTTCGTTCCAATATTGACTTCGAATTGAGCAAGACTACCCGTATGTCCGTAGATATGTCAGGACAGTATATCAACCGTGTGGCTCCCTCCAAAACAGCCGGTGACATCTTCGGTGGTATGACATTGCAACCTGTACACCTCTATCCGCAAATCTATTCTGACGGTTCAGCTGCACAACATCCTAACTATGATAATTCAGGTCTTCGTCAAAACCCCTATAACTTCCTCTACTTCAGTGGATACAGTAAAAGCTGGGACGCTACATTCCAAAGCAAGGTATTGCTAGAACAAGACTTGGATTTCATCACAAAGGGACTTTCCATAAGAGGTAGTGTCAGTTTCGATGCCAACTCCAACCAATATGTCAACCGTACTATGTCACCCGCTACTTTTACAGCTACCGGACGTGACGCCGATGGCAACCTGATATTCAAGTCACTGGAGTCAGGCTCGGCATTGAGTAACCCCTCAAGCGGTTCATCCGGTGGTAACAAGAAAATATACATTGAGGCGTCCCTCAACTATAAGCGTAACTTCAGCGACAAGCACGATGTTACAGGCTTGCTGCTATACAACCAAAAGGAAACTCAAAAACAAAACGTTGGCGGACTCAACCTGCTTCCTTACCGTAAGCAAAGCGTCGTAGGACGCGGTTCTTATACTTACGACAACCGCTACACCATCGAAGGCAGCTTCGGTATGACAGGTAGTGAGAATTTCGCTCCGGGACACCGTTGGGGTATTTTCCCTGCTGTGGGTGGAGCCTGGTATGTGAGCCATGAAAAGTTCTTCGAACCTGTGCAGAAAGTAATCAGTACACTGAAGTTACGTGCATCCTACGGACGGACCGGTAACGATCAGTTAGGTGAAACTCGTTTCCCTTATCAGGAAGCCATGAATACCGATGCCGGCGGTCTTAATCTGGGTATCTCAGGCATCTCTAATGGTAATGCACAAAATTGGTTCGGCGGATTGAGCGAAAACCGTGCCTACTACGCCAACCTGCGTTGGGAGATTGAGGATAAAACCAATATCGGTTTCGACCTCGGCCTGCTGAACGGACAGTTGGACCTCTCCATGGACTACTTCTCCAACCGTCGTAAAGACATCCTGATTACCCGTAATACGGTTCCTTCTATGAGCGGTTTACAATCCAACCCAACTCAGAACTATGGTATCGTAAGTAACAAAGGTGTGGATGGGAACCTGACTTTCAAACAGCATGTGGGTGGCCTGAATCTGACATTCCGTGCCAACTATACGTATGCCAAGAACAAGATTGTAGAAACAGATGAAATCAAACATAGATACAGCTACCAGGATCTCACAGGTATGTCATTGTGGACTCCTTACCTCTACATCGCCGACGGTCTTTATACACCCGATGATTTCAACATTACCATTGATCCTGTGAGCGGTGCCGAAAGCTACCAACTGAAACCCGGCATAGCCGACCCGGGAGCTGCTGTGGCACCCGGTGATATCAAGTACCGCGACTTAAACGAGGACGGACTTATCAACGACGATGACAAGACCTACCGTAATGGTCATCTGGACAAGACCCCGCGCAGTGTGTACGGTCTTTCACTGAATGCCGAATGGAAAGGATTCTTCGCCGGTATCTTCTTCCAAGGCGTGACGGGCTGTTCCATCAACCTGATGAGCAAAGCATCCAACTTCATGCCGTTCAACCAAGGCAAGGACGCTTCTTCTGCGCGTATGGAGGCTATGAACCGCTGGAAAGCATCCGACCCCTACAACGACAACGTGCTCTACCCTCGCTTGCGTAACAATACCTTTGCACACAACCTGCAAGCGAGTACCTGGTGGTATCGCGACGCCAGCTTCATCCGCTTGAAGAACGTGGAATTCGGTTACCAGTTCAACAAGAAGCAACTGAAATCACTGCGTCTCACCAACCTGCGCCTTTACGTGCAAGGTACTAACCTAAAAACTTGGGATCACGTGAAGTATTGGGATCCGGAACTGGGCGATGCAAACTCAGGCGCCAAATACCCCATCTCCAGCACCTGGACCTTTGGAGCAGAAGTTACATTCTAAACATCTAATTAATAAACGATATGAAACTGAAAAATTTACTATACGCAACCGTCGGCTCTGCCGTCCTTGCATTCAGCACAGCATCTTGTTCAGACTATCTTGACATATCAGGCGAGTTCAACGCCAGTCTGGGAGTCGATCAAGTTTGGGACAATGCAACCTATACCCGAAACTGGTACGGGGTCATCTACCGCAATCTGATGGAATATTCAGAAACCGGATCAGAAGTTAACGCCTTCAAAAATCCATGGTCAAACCTCTGCGGTGAAATCGCTTCAGAAAAAGCTAGTTCACGCGACGTCATGATGGCAGGTTTCACGGCAGCCAGCGGAAGCTATCATCGCTGGGCTACTTTCTACAAAGACATACGCCAAGCTATGATCTTCATTGAACGCGCCCACGACCAAGGTGTAGGCGACCCCAGCAGTACTAACAAACTGACTGCCGAAGAAATAGCCCGCATGAAAGACGAATGCCGATTCATGATAGCCTATTATTACTTTTCCATGTTCGAGCTTTATGGCCCTGCCTGCATCGTGACGGAGATAGACGACGCTGCCGAACCGCACATAACGGACTACGACCGCGCTACTGTAGACGAAATGGTGAACCACATTGATGGCATATTGGCTCCCCTATGTGACCCCGCACAGTCAAAATTGCCCGAATCAGTCATCACATCATACGCAGACAATACATACAACTTCAACACCAATGAAGTGGTGCGCCCCACTATCGTAGTGGCCAAAGCACTACGCGCCAAGTTGTGGATGTATGCTGCCTCCAAGTTATTCAATGGTGGCGATGGTTCCGAATATTACCAGGGACTGCAGAAGTTGCAGAACTCTAAAGGTGAATACATCTTCCCACAGAGTAAGGACCCGCAGAAATGGGTAACTGCCAGAGACCGCGTAAAGGATCTGATAGACTATGCTGAAGCGCAACACCACGCTCTCTATCGCGTGATGGCAAACGGAGTAGAGCAACCCGACCGTTCTGTATACAACCTTTTCCAGGTGTACAATGAAGAAATCCTGTGGTGCAGTACCAACAACAGCTACTCCGACCAGTACAAGATGGAGAAACGCACTAACCCGCGTGACGTGAACTCATGCTATGGTACCATCGGCCCGTCTCAGGATGCTGTAGACATGTTCTTCATGGGCAACGGCCTCGCCATCAATGACCCAAACAGTGGTTATGACGAAACCGGATTCAGTGCTGTAGAAAACCATTGCTACGACCCCGACTATAAAGACAAGAAGACAGACCAGAATATCTCCAACATGTATGCCAACCGTGAACCGCGTTTCTACGCAAGCGTTGTATATCAGGGAAGAAGCTGGTTCAAGAAATGGATGAATGGTAATCCCAACTACATCGTAGATTTCTCTGCAGGTGGCGGAAACGACCTTTCCAACGGTGACAACGTGAAAACCGGGTATATGCTGGGGAAATTTAAGAACCGTACCGTAAATCATGCCAGCGGCGATACTCAGAGTTGGAAACGTGTTTCCATCATCTATCGTCTGGCCGAATTCTATCTGTTCTATGCCGAAGCACTCAATGAAACAGATCCGAGTAATCCAGACATCATCAAGTATATCGACATGGTACGCGAACGCGCAGGCATCCCAGGCTATCAGACCATGAACGATAACGGTATCAAGACCGGCATAATCGGCAATTACGACAAGCAGTTCGATGCCATACAGCACGAACGCTATGTAGAGCTCTATTGCGAGGGACAACGCTATTTCGACATCCGTCGTTGGATGATCTGCGGTGACAAGGACAGAATAGGTTGCGACCAGACACGTTTCTACGGAATGAACATGAAGGGTTCAAAAGACAAAACTCCGGGCGAACCAACTTCTTACTACACGCGTACGAAAGTAGAAAACCGACAATGGACAGACAAACTCTACCTCTATCCCATCCATCAGAATGTGATAGAACTGGCCAACGGACGTATTCCACAAAATTACGGATGGTAAAAAAGACAGCTTTTTTGATTAGTTTTCGAAGGATATAAGTAAAAAGATTGAATGAAGGTTTGGAGGCAGAAACTGGCATAACCGGCCTGGTAACTGCCTCCTTTCTTTTTCAGCTAATAAACCAACAATAAATATACCATGAGCAAAGAGAAAAAATATCGAATCGGGACATACCTGATCCTGATACCTGCTATTCTGTTCCTATTCCCCAAAGTATACGCACAACATGAGAGCAAAACGATCAACGACAGTTGGAAATTCTATCAGGGAGAATGCAAAGCTGCCGCTTCAGCAACCTACGATGACAGTGCGTGGAACAGCATACATCTCCCGCACACATGGAATACGGATGCATATACAGAAAAAAAGTATTACCAGGGAACAGGCTGGTATCGCCGTACGCTGACATTGCCGCAAAATTGGCAAACCAAACAGGTATTCCTGAAACTGGATGCAGCCAGTAAGGCCGCTGCCATCTACATGAATGGACGGAAAATAGGTGAGCATAACGGTGGATATACTGCCTGCACATTCGATATCACCCCATTCTGTTCATTTGACGCTCCTAATTCTCTCGCTATCCATGTAGATAATGCCCGACAGGATATTCCCCCCATCTCTGCCGACTTTACATTCTTCGGCGGTATCTACCGGGATGTATGGCTTACAGCTGTACCCAAACAACATTTCCATTTGACGAACTATGGTTCAGAAGGAATATTTATCAGTACCCCGCAAGTATCCGAAGAAAAAGGCACAATACTTATTCGCGGAGAGATAAAGAACGATGCAAAACAGAAAGCATCTCTTGAACTGGAACATATCATCTACAATCCCGATGGAAGTATTGCCCAGACCCAGAAACAGTCTATCCAGATAAAAGGTGGAGAATTATACTCTTTCCGCACCGAAACCGCCCCTATTCTGTCCCCCCGATTATGGGCACCCGAGGCTCCTCATCTCTACAGAGTAGAAAGCATTCTGCGCGATAAAAAAACAAAAGCCATCCTAGACCACAGTAATCACCATACAGGCTTCCGCTGGTTTAGCTTCGATGGTAAAATCGGCTTCTCCCTCAACGGAAAACCTTATAAATTACGCGGTATTTGCCGCCATCAGGACCAAAAACCCATCGGAGTTGCCCTGACAGACGAAATGCACCGTCGCGACATGAAGTTAATGAAAGAAATGGGTGCCAACTTCATCCGCATCTCCCATTATCCGCAAGATGACGCTCTGTTGGAAATGTGCGACAAACTCGGTATGCTGGCTTGGGAAGAAATACCCATTATTGATATTGTGCCCGACACTCCCGGCTATGCAGAAAACTGCGAAAACAATCTGCGAGAAATGATACGCCAGCACTATAACCACCCCTCCATCATCACCTGGGGATACATGAATGAGATATTACTCGTCACCCAGCGCCGCTATAAAAAAGAAGAAGAACTGAAACCCGTGCTGGAACGGACACTGTCACTGGCCAATCGTTTGGAGAAAGTTCTGAAAGAAGAAGATTCCACTCGTGTCAGCACTATGGCTTTTCATGGCAGCAACAGCTACAATGAGGTAGGACTGGGTAACATCACCGATATTGTCGGTTGGAATCTTTACCAAGGCTGGTATGGAGGAGACCTCACAGGCTTCGAACGTTTTCTGACAGAGCAACACAAAAAGTGCCCTTCCCATCCGATGATTGTCAGCGAATACGGTGCCGGATCTGACAAGCGTCTACATTCGCTGCAACCGCACGCTTTTGATTTCAGTATCGAGTACCAGCAGAAATACCTGGAACACTACTTACCGGTATTGGAAGAAACGCCGTATATTTGTGGTGGAACTCACTGGAACTTTATCGATTTCTCTTCTGCATTGCGTGATGAATCTATGCCGCGCATCAACAATAAAGGACTGATATACTCAGACCGCAGTCCAAAAGACGTGTACTATTACTATAAAGCCGCCTGGCGTCAAGACATTCCCGTGTTACACATTGCCAGCCGTGACTGGACGCACCGTAGCGGTGTACAACATGGAAAGGCTCCGGTTCCGCTACCCGTTAAGGTATATACCAATCTTCCGGAAGTGGAACTCTTCATTGACGGAAAATCCTTAGGTAAACAGAAAACAGAGAATTATACAGTTACATTCCAGGTACCATTCAGCCGGAAAGAGCACTTTATCTCCGCCCAAGCTGAAAACAAAGAGTCAGATCAAAGCATCTCCATGATAGAAGATGCCCTCCACATCAACTTTACCCCTATCCCTGCAAATCTGAATGAAACAAACTTACGGAATCTGGAACTTGCCGTAAATGTAGGCAGCAACTGTTTCTATACTTCCGATGAAAGCCAGCTCACGTGGCTACCCGATCAGCCCTACACTGAAAGCAGTTGGGGATATATCGGCGGAGAAAGCAAAAATAGCCAGACACAGGTTGAGAATACCCACGACGGCCCATTGTTTCAAACTCTTCGCAACGAAATTGAAGGGTATTGTTTCGATGTTCCCAACGGAGTCTACGAGGTAGAATTTCTTTTTACAGATATCTTCCGCGAAAATGCAGCAACTGTTTACCAGTTGGGCCGGGAATCCGGTGTAGAGAGCCGTGAAAATATCTTCGATATAGTTATCAATGGTGAGAGCGTTGAAGAGAACTTTTCTCCTTGCCGCGAAAGCGGTTATTTCCATGCTCTACGGAAAAGATACAATATTACAAACTTTCGGAATAAAATTGAAATACGCTTCCCTGTTCGGAATGGAAAAAGCTTTCTGAACGGTATAAAGCTCAGGAAACTTTATTAACTTCAAAACAAAAACACCATGAGAGCTAAAATTTGCTTAGTTATTACCAGTTTGTTGCTCGCAGTAGTCAGTATACATGCACAGTCCATCTGGGATGGGAAACATCTGGAGAGAGTAAAACAATCATTACATCAACCGTACTTTTCGGCCGCCTATCAGGAGCTGATTTCAGGTGCCGACAGGCTACTGGATGTGCGCCCCTTGTCCGTCATGCTGAAAGAGAAGACACCCGGTAGCGGAGACAAGCACGACTACATGAGTCAAGCACGCTATTATTGGCCCGATCCCTCCAAACCCGATGGCCTGCCTTACATCAGCCATGACGGCAAGTCGAACCCCGAACTGGACAAGCTGGATCGCAACCGCCTCGGAGAAACAGCCCAACGTGTCTTGCCCTTGCCTGGTACTTTAGCGGCGACGAGAAATATGCCCAAAAAGCAACGGAACTTATCCGCGTATGGTTCTTTAATAAAGATACGCGTATGAATCCAAACCTGGAGTATGCCCAGATGATACCGGGACACAACAACAATAAGGGACGTTGTTACGGCGTCATAGACACTTATTCATTCGTAGAGATGCTGGATGCCGTACAGTTGTTAGAGAAGTCGGAAGCCTTTACGCCCAAGGATGCCAAGCAGCTGAAAACCTGGTTCGGCAAGTTGCTGACGTGGATACTGAATAGTCCGCAGGGACAGGAAGAAGCCCGTCAGGCCAATAACCATAGCACGGCGCATGATGCACAGGTGATAGCCTTTGCCATGTACGCAGGAAACATGAAAGTAGCCCGGGAAGTCATCAATGCCATTCCCCGGAAGCGCCTCTTCACCCAGATAGAGCCGGACGGCAAACAACCGCATGAACTACGCCGCACTCTCGCTTTCGGTTACTCACAATTCAATCTGTCTCATTTCATTGACATCTTCATGATGGCCCGGAAGATCGGGATTTCCATTGATAATGCAACCTCCGAAGACGGACGAAGCTTCTACAAAGCCATGGACTTTCTGGTACCATACGTTGGAAAAGATGTCAAAGCCTGGCCGTACCAGCAGATCAGTGAATGGAAATACAAGCAACAGGAATTCTGCAAAGACCTGTACCGCACTTTCCTGCTGAACCCCGAACGCAAAGATTATCTGAAGCTCTATAAAACCCATCGCATCATCGACTGGAAAGACCGTTTCAACCTGTTATGGATGGAAGCCGATGATGTGGACAATGCCTATGCCTTTGCCTGCGGACAACTGCAATTTGCCATGCAGTGTGCTGCCAAGGCCCGAAAAGAGGCAGACAATCAATGCAAGCATCGTGTAATTCCCCGTAGCATCAACAAAGACGGTTCGCTGCGGATGATACATCCTCACGATTGGTGCTCAGGCTTCTTTCCCGGTTCATTATGGCAGGTATACGCCTATACAAACGATGATTTCTGGCGGCAGCAGGCCATCAGCAATACCTGGCTGATAGAAGAAGCCAAATGGCACAAAGGCACTCACGACCTCGGTTTCATGATGAACAACAGTTTCGGCAAAGCCTACCAATTGACAGGCGAACGCTCTTACAAAGATGTGGTGCTGCAAAGCGCCAAAACCCTGATTACCCGCTACAATAAGAAAGTAAAGAGCATCCGTTCGTGGGATCATAATCGCGATAAATGGAAGTTTCCAGTAATCATCGACAACCTTATGAACCTGGAAATGCTATTCTGGGCTACACAGGAAACCGGAGATTCCATCTACTGGAAGGTTGCCGTAAATCATGCCAATACAACTATGAAGAATCATTTCCGCCCGGACTACTCTTCTTTCCACGTAGTAGATTACGATCCGGAAACCGGCGAAGTACGCGCCAGACAAACCGCACAAGGCTATGCCGACGATTCCTTCTGGAGCCGCGGACAGGCATGGGCACTATACGGATATACCATGTGCTACCGCTTCACCAAGAACCCCGCATACCTGCAACAGGCACGCCACATTGCAGATTTCTTTTTCGGCCTGCCCAACCTGCCGGAAGACCTGGTTCCCTACTGGGACATGAAAGCTCCCGGCATCCCCGACATTCCCCGCGACGCCTCGGCTGCCGCCATCATGGCTTCCGCCCTGTATGAACTCCGCACTTACGTTTCAGCAGAAGATGGCAACCGCTACCAAAGCATTGCCGACAAGATAGTGGACAGCCTCAACCGGCACTATCAGGCCGAGCCGGGAACAACTTATGGCTTCCTGCTCCTCCATTCCACCGGACACCATCCGGGAGGTGATGAAATTGATGTACCCATCAACTATGCCGACTATTATTATCTGGAAGCATTGGCAAGAAAAGAGGCTCTTAAGCAATAATTAGGACTTTTTGAGACGGTAGTTCATCTTTTTGAGACGTTTTGTATGGTGAGCAAACTACTTTTCCACTATTTTTGTAGCACAGAGATATTAGAATCATTTTTATAAAAGAAAAAGACATGAAAAACTTATTCGACATTAAAGACAAAGTGATTATCGTTACCGGCGGTTGCGGTATTCTGGGTAAAAGTATTGCCAACTACCTCGCTGAGCAAGGCGCAAAAATCGTAATTCTCGACCGTGTAGAAGAAATCGGTAAAGAACTGGAAGCAGAGCTCAACCAGAAGACGGAAGCCTTGTTCCTGGTAACGGACGTTCTGAACAAGGAGATACTGGAAGAAAACAAGAAAGCCATTATCTCAAAAGACAATATTAGAGCATCATCGTTTGCTATCAGCAATGCTTCATAAAGCAGTATATTGGCAACTTATTGTAAGCAATCCTGCTGAACGTGTTCAACCACCAAAAACATCTAAACCGTTAAGACGTCATTATGATGAAGATCAAACTAAAATTCTTGTTGATAATTTGCAAAAGTTAAAAGGCAATCAAATTAAATATCGTACTGCAATTTTACTTGATATTTTTACTGGTGCAAGGCTTGGTGAACTTGTTGGACTTGAATGGAGTGATATTGATTTTAAAAATGGTATTATCAATATTAATAAATCTAGTCAATATCTTTCTGAAAAAGGAGTTTTTACTAAGGCACCTAAAACAGAAAGTTCAATAAGAGATGTTGCAATACCTGATTTTATCGTTTCTTTACTTGAGGAATATAAGTTATGGTATGATGAACAAAAATCAATTTGTGGCGAATTTTGGCACGAATCTGATAGGCTATTTGT
>ERZ857629.3307-NODE-3307-length-13742-cov-3.448893_pt1 | contig 13742 bp, 13 predicted proteins | sample MGYA00519700_ERZ857629 | MGnify/ENA primary metagenome ERZ857629 (study PRJEB31778, sample SAMEA3449351) | human gut metagenome | biome: human gut; feature: human-associated habitat; material: faeces | place: United Kingdom | collected 2010/2012 ... | reverse complement strand
AATGAGTAGATTTTCATTGATAGGAAGGAATTCTTGATTAACACATGTATTCTTAAAAGTAATAATATGACCTTTACCTGCTGAAGAAATATTAGCAGAAAGATTTGCACCATATAAATCTTCTAGTGTTCTAGATAAGTCCTTTTGTGTTGGATGCTTCATAGTTCCAGTAATCATTAAGAATCCTAGAACACTTCTACTTGTGACTGTTTCTCTTGTAAAACGTCCTTTAAAACGAACAGAGATTGTAATATCTTTAAATTTCTTAGAAGAAATCAAGTGAAGTTGATATCCATTCATTTGATAGATCTTGTTCATTGTATACCTCTTTTCTTTCTCTATTCATTATAACTTTTTTGTATAGTAGTGCAAGAAAAAAGGACTCCCTGAGGAGTCCGGCTCTATTAACGTTTAGACTTATCGTAAGGCACACCATCTGCACGAGGCGCAGCAGAGTTCTTAGATGTGAATGCTAATAGAATTAAAGTAGCAACATATGGAATTAATTTATATGTTGTATCAGGTAAAGACATTTTAGCAAGTAATGGAACTGAGTTATATGTATAAGATAATGTCTTCATGAAACCGAAGAAGAATGCTGCACCAGCAATTCTTAATGGTGTCCAGTTACCAAAGATTAATACAGCTAAAGCTAAGAAACCATAACCAGCAACAGTGCAGGTGAATTCTGTAGAGATTGGTAGGATATAAATAAGTCCACCCATACCAGCTAAGAAACCAGAAATACCTACACCTAGATATCTGATCTTATAAACACTGATCCCTGCAGCATCTGCTGCCTGAGGGTTTTCACCACAAGAACGGATTCTTAAACCAGTCTTTGTTTTCATTAAGAAATACCATGAAAGAATCAAGATTCCGATTCCGAGGAATGTAGTAAAGTAACAGTTCTTGAAGAATAAATCACCAAGTACTGGAATACTGCTAAGTCCAGGAACTTCAGAAATTCTGAATTCATTAGTGAATGAAACATTCTGCATACCATCCTGTACAGTTTTTGCGATAAAGATACCAAGTGCTGGAGCAAGCATATTTAATGCAGTACCAGAAATAGTCTGATCAGCACTTAAATGAATGGCTGCAAAGGCATGAAGCATACTAAATAGTACACCGACAATTCCTGAAATAAGTAAACCTGTTAAAAGAAGTGGCATACCATGAAGAATATCATTAGACTGCATATAATTTAAATAGAATACACCAGCAAAACCGCCGATGATCATAATACCTTCAAGGGCTAAGTTAACAACACCACTTCGCTCAGAGAACATACCACCCAAAGCAACAATCATTAATGGAATGGCAAATAGTAAAGTCTGAGCAAAAAGGAAATAAACTAAACTCATTCTGTTTTACCTCCTTTATTCTGTATTTCTGTTTTTCTCTTTTTATTTCTTTGATAACGCTCTAATAAGGCTTTGATGAATAATGTGAATGAAGCAAAGTAGATAATAACAGCAACGATAATATCAATAACTTCAATCGCAATATTAAGTGCCTGCATATAGTTACCACCAACATTAATATAACCGATGAATAAGGCAGCGAAGATACATCCAATTGGATTAGAAAAGCCAAGTAAGGCTACTGGGATACCGTTCCAGCCTTCGTTTGGTAATGTTTCAGTGATTGGTAAAGTTTTACCAGTACCACATAAGTAAGTTAAGGCACCACCTACACCTGCAAAGAATCCAGAAATCACAAGTGCTAAAACGATACATTTCTTTTCGTTCATACCTGCATATCTTGCTGCATCTTTATTGAAACCACATGCTTTTAGTTCATAACCAAAAGTAGTTTTATTCATAATAAACCAAGCAAGTATACAAAGTAAGATAGCAATAATGATACCTAAATTAACACGATCACCAAAAATCTGATTGAGCCCAAAGCCAGGAATACTACGTGTACTAGGTACTGCATAGCTTTCTGCACCTGTAGAATTGTAGATAGTTGCTTTAATGCCCTGGATAACAAGTAACATACCGATATAGTTACACATGATACCAGAAATAACAACGTTTACGTTACGAGCTGCTTTTAAGATACCAGGAATAAGTGCCCATAAAGCACCAGCAATTCCAGCTCCTAAAATAGCAAAAATCCATACTAAATTATCTGGAATAAAAGTAGCTCTTAATGCGATAAATACAGCAGTGAAGCTTCCTACTAAATACTGTCCAGGTACACCGATATTGAATTCACCACATTTATAAGCAAATGAAACAGATAGACCAGTCATCATGATTGGTACTGCTAAATAAATAACCTGTCCAATACTAGATAGCCCTTCTCTAAAGCCACCTGTTAATAAAATAGATAATCCCTGAAGTGCATCACTAGGATTAGCAATTAAGATAATTATAAAACCAACGACTAGCCCCATTAAAATTGCGAGTAAAGAAGACACAATTGATTTGAAGCTGGCACGTTCCATTAAAGCGGGTTTATTACTTTTCATAACCTTCTCCTCTCTTAGAACCTGCCATATAAAGTCCTAATTCCTGAATAGTAGTCTCTTTTGGATTAAGATCCGCAACGATTTCCCCTTCATACATAACTAAAATACGATCTGATAAGTTCATAACTTCATCAAGTTCAAGTGACACAAGTAATACTGCTTTATTGTTGTCTCTTGTCTTAACAATCTGCTTATGAATAAATTCAATAGCCCCAACATCTAGACCACGTGTAGGCTGTACTGCAATAAGTAGGTCATCATTCTGTTCTACTTCTCTCGCAATAATGGCCTTCTGCTGGTTACCACCAGACATACCACGTACAATAGAATTTCTTCCTTCACCTGAACGTACATCATATTCTTCAATAAGACGATCAGCATAAGTATTCATTGCATCAAAATTAATAATGCCATGATTCTGGAAGTCTTTCTTATAATATGATTTTAAAATCAAGTTTTCACCAAGAGTATAATCAAGAACTAACCCATGTTTATGACGGTCTTCTGGGATATGAGATAAACCATGATCATTACGATAACGAATACTTTTATGTGTAATTTCTTCATCATTTAAGTAAACATGACCCATATTAGGCTGTTCAAGTCCAGTTAAGTTATAAATCAATTCACTCTGACCATTGCCATCAATACCAGCAATACAAACAATTTCACCTTTTCTTACTTCAAATGAAACATCATTTAAAAGAAGTTTATCTGAAGTCTTAGGCTGATAGCTTAAATGGTCAACCTTTAATACAACATCAGATGGTTCATGATCATCTTTAGTGACTGTCAAGTTTACCTTATGACCAACCATCATTTCTGATAACTGTTCTTTAGTCACATCAGCGACATTGACTGTACCAACATAACGTCCCTTACGAATGATTGTACAGCGATCCGCTACTGCTTTAATTTCATTTAACTTATGAGTAATGAAAATGATGGATTTACCTTCCTTAATAAGTTCCTTCATGATTTTCATTAACTCATCAATTTCCTGTGGAGTGAGTACTGCTGTAGGTTCATCAAAAATCAAGATATCATTATTTCTATATAACATCTTTAAGATTTCTACACGCTGCTGCATACCAACAGTAATATCTTCAATTTTTGCATCTGGATCAATGTTTAAATGATATTTCTCAGATAAGCTCGTCACCTTCTTGCGTGCATTATCTGTCTTGAGCTTACCAAATAACCCCTTCTCTTCAACACCTAAAATAATGTTTTCCAATACAGTGAAATTATGAACAAGTTTAAAATGCTGATGCACCATACCAATGTTATATTTATTGGCATCATTTGGGTCATTGATTTTAACGCTTTGTCCATTAATCTTTATTTCACCCATATCAGGCTGATAAAGACCAAATAAAATACTCATCAAAGTAGATTTACCAGCACCATTCTCACCTAATAAAGCATGAATTTCGCCTTTTTTTACTTGAAGAGTAATATCGTCGTTTGCTTTAATACCAGGGAATTCTTTTGTGATATTAAGCATTTCAATAGCATATTCCAATATTCTCACCTCTGATCCTATTATACTATAAATTACTTACTTTAAAAATAACTAAATGAGTTTCTGAATATAAAGAAATGTATACAAAATAAGAAATTTGATAAGAGATTGATTTGTAAAAATAATTAATATGATATAATCAAGAAATGGAAGGAATGATTTGAATGAAAAAATTAAGCAAGTTTTTAAAAGATACCACTGACATTGTTCAAATTATGACATTAATTCTTTTGATTATAATTGTTTTGAAATTAGTATTTTAGGTAATTCAATATGGAAAAAGAAAAGTTTGATCAAAAAGAGTATGTTAAGCAGTGGATGAAAAGCAATATGAAAACAGTAAGTGTAAGTTACAAGACTGATTTTGTTACTGAATTCAGAGAAGCATGTGAGAAACTTGGAATTTAGCAGTCAGCTGTTTTTAGAGAAGCTATGGAAGCAGTTATTGAGAAAGCAAAGAAGGACCAGAGCATATAAGCTTTGGTCCTTCTTGCGTTAACGAATTATTCTTTCTGGTTCAGTTCTTGGAATATTTAAATCTAATGCTTTACATATTATTTCTGATTCTGTAGCATCGGGATATTTATCAATCCAATCACACATGTCTTTTAAGTCATCCTCATGTGCTACTAAGCTTAGAACTCCATCTACAAACCCTCTTTTGTCGGAGATTGTATTCTTAGGGAGTAGATATTGTTTTAATTTCATTTGCATTTCTTGATAATTCATAGTTCACCTCTGTTATCTTAAATATTTTATAAAACAAATTTTACATATTGACCGATGAAAGTATCTTTAAGCTCGCCTTCTATCGCAATACAGTCTGGCATATTATGTACATAAACTGATTTATATTTTCGTCCATTTATCGAAAAATAATTGTATGGATGCATGCCCCAAATATCTTTATCTAGAACCAACACAATATATTGATGGATTTGCCATTCATCAATTATTTTACGTATAGTTAACCATTTTCTTTCTTTTACTTTGTTAGTATGACTCAATCATCGTCTCCATAATCAACTTCTTCATCAACTTTTCTGAAAAATTCAGCACGTTTTTCTTCCATTTCTCTTGAATAGTATCTTTGATACTCTTTATAGCTTTTTTTGGCAATTTCAGAGGCATCATCCTTTAAATGGAAAACTAAATTATTATCAACAGTGGAGTACTCTGGCTCCTGCCAAAGGAATCTAAAACGCTGGTTCATCATTTAATAATACTTTTGATTTAACTATATTTCGTGTATAGAAATAAAAGTGCCATAACCCTTGTATTTATAGGGATTGTGGCACTTTTTTAACTAATCAACTGTCAAAGATGATATTTTATTGAGAAACGGCTTTTTTGTCAAATTATATATCAAATTGAATCCACCTTATCAATCGGCCATAATTTTCTCAGTGCCGCATAAGAAATCAAAAAGTTTGCGAGCCATCCAGCCGGTACAGCAAGCCAGACAAATGCAATACCAAAACGAGGGGCACAGATTAAGGCAACTGACAATCTTATTGCAAGATTTACCATATTTGCAATAAGAAATGGTCGCATGATTCCAAGTCCACGAAGGACTCCATCTGTTGCCATCTTGATACCTATTAAAATGAAAAAGTAGCCTAGCCATTTCATATAATCCCCTGATACCTGATAAGCTAAAGCAGTTCCGTCTTTTCCTAAGAATAACGAAGAAATTTGCGTATGCAATGTCTCAATAACTATAAAAGCAAGAACTGCAAAACATAAATCTAATATCAGTGCAGCATGATATCCTTTTTTGATACGTTCGATTTTCTCTGCACCAAGATTTTGGGAAACATATGGTGAAACTGCATTTCCAATAGATACAAATATCAGTGAAAATACATTTTCTACTCTCATCGTTGCCGAATAACCCGCTAGTGCTTGTGTACCAAATGGATTTACAACCGCTTGTACAATCATCATCCCAATTGACACTGTAGACTGCTGAAGAACTGAAGGTACAGCAATTCGAAGCGTCGAACGTAACTCCTGCCCGTCAAACCAGCTAAAGTGACTTTTATATCGGCGCATTCGACTAAAGAAAATCAAAATTGAAAATACTGCAGAAATTCCTTGTGCAATAAGAGTCGCAAGGGCTGCACCAAACACACCAAGGCCAAGTCCAGCCACCATCCAAAGGTCCATAAATATATTTAAAACCGAAGAAAATATTAAAAGACCTAACGGAATCTTTGATTCGCCGATTGAAGTGAACATCGTTGAAAGGATATTGTACATAAACAGAAACGGAAATCCCACAAAATAAACTCGAAGGTACAGTACCGCTTCATCCAATATATCAGAAGGTGTCTGTAATAAACTCATCATTGGATGGGAAAAGCAAAATCCAAACAGACCCAGAAGTATACTTAAAATCAGAAAACTAATTAATGATGTCGACACAATCGTTTTCATTTTGCTATAATCTCGGGCACCAAAATAACGGCTTACAAGAACCCCTGCACCTACACCTGCACCCAATGCTACACAAATGAACACATTCGTAAGTGCGGCGCAGGCACCGACTGCAGCAAGAGCAGATGAGCCAACAAACTGACCAACAATAATAGAATCAGCCATATTATAGACTTGCTGAAAAAAACCGCCTAGAATCATAGGCATTGCAAAAACAGTCAGCGCTTTAAGAGGCGCATCTGTAATTAAATATTCATCTTTTGACATTGTCTTATTCTCCTTTTATAGTGATTTATTTTATATCTTCAAAACACAAAATGCAAATGTTGTTATGATCAATCAACATTTTCTGATAAATTGAATATACAATATACACAAAAAATAATTGTGTTTTTTTAATATATACAAATGCCAATGAGAAAAGTATTTCCAAAACTATCCGAAAATTAGGTGTGTTAGCTGAATTATCGGCGCAGCTCCATACGGATCGTGACGGAGTTGTTGAATGGTTAAATGAACAGGCTCATCTTGAAATACTGAAATATAAAAGTGAAAAAGAAGATGCTACTGTCATGATTCCATTTCATTCCAACAGACTCATGGACTATAATAAGCAGAAACTTTTTTCTGGCAGATATCTTTTTCTTCAGTCTATTTTCGATGGACTTAAACTCGATTCTTTCTGCCGAAAAATCAAAAACCGACATAAATTCGAGTATGATCTTAATGCTATTTAATCTGATTTAATTTATACAAGGGTTCTGGAACCTTCCAGCAAAAGGTCTTCCTTTCGAGCAGCAAAACAGTTCCTTGAGCCTCCAACTTATTCAGCATATTCCATTGCCTTGAGATAATCGTAGCTCCTTTTTAATAGATGATAATCCACCCGCCTTTATCAAGGATTCTTATTGTCTTCAGTCCAAACTGGGCTGTAGCCGTATAGGACTTTTCATAGGTCTTTTCCTTATCTGCTCTTTTTACCTCAGTATAATCATTTTCATCAAGCATCTGCTTAAGCTTCTCCCACGAAGCATGCGATGTAGTTGTACGGTGTGCTGTATGTAGAATTTTTTCCCCATGCAGCAGTCCCCACAATTCTCTCATGACAAGGATTTCAAACTTCCCGTTACGTCTCGGTATTGAATATCCGTATTTTATATGAACCCATTGACCGTCATCATCGACAGCCATTATGTTCATCATCTGTATCTCCTGCCATTCCATAGCATTACGTGTGGTATTGTTGTATAGTTCTATAGCCTCATTTCCTAACGTGTTTTTATAGGGGATAATGTAACTATTCGTAGGAGTCTGTCTGCCTATCTTATTAGACATGTGCCTTTAACCTCCTACTTTTGTGTAATTAAAAAGGTGTCACAATCAATTGACACCACCTCCTGAATACTGATTTTTTATGAAATTACAATTTGCTATATTTTTCTCTAATTTTTTCTTCAGCTTTTATTACTCGAGTTCTTACCTCTTTAAACAAATATTGATTTGAATCCAATCCTCCATAAATCCATAATCCTTTTTCTTTGGCTTCTTTCTCTATTTGTTCTCTTTCCAATGTATAATTGTTATATAATTTTGTTAATTCTTCATTCATTTTTTCTTCATTTGTTTTCATTTTTCCATCTCCTATAACCAATTTTCTTATCTTTGGCTTTATAAACATTAAAGCAGTGGAGATAATTCTCGCAAGTTTTCCAATCATCGGGCAATTCATCGAGATCTAAATAATTTCTAGTGAGTTGATATACATATTTTTCATCGCATCCTCGCAGTTTAATTAGATTGAACTGCGAAAAAAGATCTATATCATCATTACTGAAAGAATAATCGGTTTCATCAATAGGATGATTATGCGTAACTATAGCCCCATAAAGTTTATCCCCTAAATCAGCATCAGGGAATACTCTGTTATTTGTTCCAAAACATTTATAAACATCTCAATTACTTGTAATTATACACACAGTTTCTATTTTTTCATAGACTGCTTCTTTTTCAAATTGAAGTAAAGTTTTTTTATTTCTTTTTCGTTCTTAAAGTCTATTGTTTTTAACAATATAGGAGGCTTATGCTTTTGAGCAATACTGTCACTATCATCTGCTTATAAACCAAGAAGATCATAGGAATTTTTATTCCACCTCTAAATCAGTGTAAACGCACATAAAAAAGTGGCCGAAGCCACTTTTATAGGTTTTATTTAATTTTCATAAGATACTGTTACGTTAGTTAAAGTATCCTTTAATACTTTTGTATTTGGATCACCTTTTGCATTTGGATCTACATCCGCATTAGTTAGGATCTTAATCTTTCCATCTTTTACTTCTTTGAATACTTTATTGTAATCAGCTTTCTTGAATTTCTTTAATCTTGAGAAATCAGATGAAAGTCCAACATAGTTATCTTCTGCACCTAATAGATGAGCGCCACCTTCGAACTTATCATTGTAAGCATTAGTGATTTCATCAAATACAGTCTGTTTAACACCCTTCATAGCTGAAGTGATAACAGTCTTAGAATCATCTTTCTGGTCACTATCTACACCAATAGACTTCTTGTTAGTATCTTCTGCAGCTGCGAAGACAGAGTTACAAATCTGACCACCACAAGAGAAGATAACTTCAGTTCCGCTATTATACCATCCAGTAGCTTTAGTTTTGATTTCTGGAGATTCATTGAAGTTATTAACGTAAGTATACTTTGCACTAACGTTTACCTTCACTTCCTTTGCAGCAGCGTTAGCACCCTGTAAGAAACCATAACCATAGTTAATTACTGCAGGAAGTGCCATACCACCCATGAAACCGATCTTTGTGTAGCCATCTTTTACAGCAGCATAGCCAGCTAAATAACCTGGCTGCTGTTCCTTATAAGTTGCACAGTAAACATTTTTTGCGATATCGACAGGATTATCTTTTTCATCAGTAGGTGTGAAGTCAATCGCAATGAACTTAACGTTCTTATATTTTGCTTCATTCTGAATAGTTCCTAATGCAGCAGCGAATTTGAAGCCTGGTAAAACAACGACTTTTGCACCATTGTCAACAGCGTTCTTGATCTGATCCTTATAACCAGCAGTATCGAATGAAGCAGGTTTATAATATTTATAACCTTTATCATTCTTAGTTCCATACTCTTTTACCGCTTCCCAAGCTGACTGGTTGAACGACTTATCGTTAATTCCTCCAGAGTCAGTGACTAAAGCGATTTCTGGTTTTTTAGAATCTTTACCTGAACCGCAGCCAACGAGTACCATTGAAAGTACTACAGCAGATGCCATAAGCTTTTTCATATTATTCAATTCCTCCTTTTGATATACAATTATTTTAACACTTTAATGCTACTTTATAAAGTGTTACCGCTTAATTAATCAAAAAAAGAAGATATCCTAAATATCTTCTTCGCTATAACCTCGAATATAAACTTCCCTTGGTTTAGAACCTATCTGTGGGCCAATAACACCATTTTGTTCTAACTGATCCATGATACGAGCTGCTTTATTATAGCCAATTCTGAATCTTCTTTGTAATAAAGAAGTACTTGCACGTTGTTCTTTAATGACAAATTCACGGCATTCTTCATATTCTTCTTCTGTATCATTTAAAGAATCATTGACTGAAGAACTGCCATTTGATACTTCTTTCGCATTGACATAATTATCATCATAGTTTGCATCCATCTGTTTAGAAACAAACTCTACAACACGACTTACTTCTTCATCTGCGACAAATGCACCCTGTACACGTACTGGTGAGCTAGAACCCATTGGACTAAAGAGCATATCCCCTTTTCCAAGCAGTTTTTCAGCTCCTGTTGCATCTAATATTGTACGTGAGTCAACACTAGAAGATACTGCAAAGGCAATACGTGATGGAATATTCGCTTTGATAACACCAGTAATAATATCAGTAGATGGTCTTTGTGTTGCGACAATAAGATGAATGCCTGCCGCACGTGCCATTTGTGAAATACGCATAATACAGTCTTCTACTGTTTTAGAAGCGACCATCATTAAATCAGCTACTTCATCTAGGATGACAACATGATAAGGCATGATTTCCTTTTTATCTTCTTCTTTGGCTTTTTCATTAAACTTCTTTGCATAGACATTATAAGATTCCATATTACGTTGCCCATTATCTGCGAACACTTCATAACGTCTTTCCATTTCTGCAACAACCTGCTGTAATACTCCAGCTGCTTTTTTAGGATCAGTGACAACAGGAGATAATAAATGAGGTACGCCATTATAGTTAGATAATTCAACCTTTTTAGGGTCAACAAGAATGAGTCTTACTTCATCTGGTGTTGCTTTCATAAGAATAGAAGTAATAATAGAATTCACACAGACTGATTTACCTGAACCAGTCGCTCCTGCAATAAGTAAATGAGGCATCTTATTGAGTTCTGCAACAATCAAGTTACCAGATACATCTTTACCAAGTGGAACAGCTAACTTATTATCCCATGTATGATCACGCATAGAAAGCTGATAGACTTCATTAAATGGAACCATAGCTGCTGTTTTATTAGGTACTTCGATACCTACATAAGGCTTACCTGGAATAGGTGCTTCAATTCTAATTTCTTTTGCAGCTAAAGCAAGCTGAATATCATCTTGTAACTGCAAGATACGATTAACTCGTGTTCCTGCTTCTAACTTGATTTCAAATTTAGTAACAGTGGGTCCAATATAGAGATGTACTACATTCGCATTGACACCGAATTCTTCAAACATGTTTTCAAGAATCTTGCCTGTACTTTTTGCATGTTTGGCTTCTTCTGATAAGTTGCCGGTATTACGAATAGGATTCAGTAAATCAAATGAAGGAAGCTGATAAACACCGTCTTTGTATTCCATCTTTTTAGGTCTCTTCTTTTCAATATCAAGACGCATGCTCTTTTGATTGAAAGTGAGGTCAATATCCGGTTCCTTTAAAGGTTCTTTCTCTTCAAATACTTTATCTGGGAAGAATCTTTTTTCTTTCTGTTTAGGGGCAAAGAAATCTTTGACTTTAGTTTTCTCTTTCTTATTTTCAAACACTTCTACTGCATTTTGTGCTTCCTGTTCATTCTGCTTTATTTTGTATTGATGAATATACTTACTAGAGAATAATACAAGACCAGCTAGCAGCAAAATAATACCAAAAATAAGAGTTCCAATAGGAGAAAATAAAGCACTTAAAGGAGCATATAATAATGATCCGATAAGACCTCCGCTTGTCACACCATCATGCTTTATATAATTATTCATACTACCTGTTGAATGCATATTACCCACATATGTACAAATAAGCAGTATACCAATAATTATCATAATCAGTCCTACTGTCTGAGGTCCCTTCCATTTAGGAGACTCACCCTTAACAACAAAATAAGCAGATATAATTGAAAGTATGATAAGAATTGGATAAATCATCATACTACCAAAAATATAAACCATAAGCGTATGGAAAAATCTACCTACGATTCCTAATTGACATATGCTTATAAAGAATATAAATAATAAAAACAAAGCAATTAATCTTGTTTTTATCTTATTAGATTTATTTTCTTCTTCTTTTGGCTTTTTTGATACAGGTGCTTTTTTAGGCTTTTTTGTTTTCTTTTCAGCCATATTTTCACTCCTTTCCATAGTTGTAAAAAGCAGGAATAAATCCTGCTTAGATTTCTACTACAACACCAATAAATACAGGTTTTTTTCCTGTTTCTTTTATAATGTAACGCATAGATAGTTCTTTCATCTCATTACGTATATCTTGAACATCCATTTGAGGATCATCTTTTAACTTAGAGACAACGCCTTCACAGATGTTAATGATTTCTTTGATAACATAACCAGAATCTTTTAAATAAACAAATCCTCGAGTCTGACAGTCTGTCTGGGCAATAATTTCTTTTGTACGTGCATCAATAGTGACACCTACAACAACAATGCCATCATTAGATAACTGAATACGGTCATCAATAACCTTTTCACCCACATCTCCAACGCCGATACCATCAATCATGACATCTTCGATTTCAATAACTTCTCTACCCTCTTCAAGTTGTCCATTTTCGAAAGTACATTTTTCACCATTATCTAGAATCACAATATGATCATTATCAATACCCATTTCATTTGCAATATGTGCATTGGCTACAAAACGACGGTATTCACCTTTAATTGGTACATAGTATTTAGGGTTAAATAACTGAATAAATACTTTAATGTCTTCAATAGATGCATGCATTGAAGGTAATTGTTTATTCTTAAGAATATGAACATCTGCTGGTGTTCTGAATAAATCATTTTGAGCTTTATTCGCAATCTTTTCAGTACCAGGTAGTACTGGAGAAGCAACAATAAATGTATCGCCTTCTCTGATCTTTAATAATTCATCTCCACCATCAAGAATATCACAAATATCACTATAAATAGTATTAGGTGCACCACTCAAAAGAATAACATAACTTGAATCCTTAGCGGGAATACCAACATTTTCTTTCTTGCCAAGATATTTACTTGGAACAGTAATAACAGGCTTATGTGTTGTTCTTTCTAGACGAATAATACTATTTGTCTGGTCATATTTATCACGTCCATAGAAGACAATCTGACGATGATACTTTTTAGTGAGTTCAACAATTTCTTTTGTTCTAAAGACATTCTGGGCATAAGAAGAAATGATAATTCTGCCAGATGCATCTTCAAACATAGATTCAATCTTATTTGTAAGTTTATGATTTGGTGAAGTATAACCAGGGTTGCTTGCTCCTGAAGATTCAACCATTAAGGCAAGAACGCCTTTCTTACCAATTTCCATCATCTTTTGGATATTACATCTAAATCCTTCAGGAGAACCAAAATCAATAATAAATTCTCCACCATAAACAACATATCCATCAGGTGTCCAGATAGCAACACCAACACTTCCTGGAATAGAATGTGTTTCAGGGAAGAATTCTACTGGAATACCTGCAATCTTAATAGAATCATCACGTCTTACACGAATCAATTCCATATGAAGATTCTTTTTCTGATGTCTCTGATAATGATCAATCATCATTTCAATTAAATCGGCTGTTAAACTAGGTGCATAGACAGGAACACCCTGAATTGCATTCAATAAGTAAGGAAGTGCAGCCATTACATCATTATGTGCATGTGTAATAATAATAGCAACAATATCCTTCTTTCTTTCAATTAAATAATCAAAACTTGGAATGATAATATCAACACCAAGTTTATCCAAATCTGGGAAACGATAACCAGCATCAATGATGAAGATCTTTCCATTAACT
>ERZ857629.3306-NODE-3306-length-13742-cov-14.485716_pt1 | contig 13742 bp, 8 predicted proteins | sample MGYA00519700_ERZ857629 | MGnify/ENA primary metagenome ERZ857629 (study PRJEB31778, sample SAMEA3449351) | human gut metagenome | biome: human gut; feature: human-associated habitat; material: faeces | place: United Kingdom | collected 2010/2012 ... | reverse complement strand
CGGGGTTTACATTCTGTCTTTCCATAGTATCCATAGTAAAGCGTCCTCCTTTTTTATAGTGCTCCCACTTAAATTATAGGGAGGATATACCTGAAAGTCAATATTTATCTGCCTTGGGCTGCGGCCGCCCTTTCCAGTCAAATAAAATATGCAGCCTCCCCGCCGCCACAGCCGGCGGGAGCTTTCTCATTCCTCGTGCTTCCACCCATCCAGCAGCGCGGCAGCCATGCGGCGGCCCCGCCTGGGCAGATCGAAGCCGCCCTCGTAAATGCGCCATTCCAGCAGCAGCCCCCGGTGCATCGCCACCAGATCCGCTACCAGCTCCTCCCTGTCGCGGGTGGGATGGACGGACCTCTCCTGCTTGCAGCCGTCCACTATCTCCCGCAGCAGCCGGAAGTACACGCGCTTTTCGTTGTCCCGCAGGATCGCCTGCTCGGGATAGCGTATGCCGTGGATGAAGCTGCGGTACAGGGATGGGTCGGCGGCACTGATGACCAGCGACTGCCCCACGAAGTCCAGCAGCTTGTCGTGCCAGCTGTTGGCTTCGTCGGCGAGATACCCCGCCTCCAGCACGCGGTACTGCGCGTCCACGCTGTCCGTCACCTGAATGACCAGCTCATCCTTGCTCTTGAAATAGTGATAGATATTGCCCACAGAGCAGCCCGCGGTCTGGGCGATCTGCTCCACGGAGACATTCTCGAAGCCCTCCCGGTCGAAGAGGTCGAGAGCCACATCCTGGATCCGGGCGCGCATCTCTATTGCCTGTTTTTTTCGGGCAGTCAATTCCTTCTTCATAGGTGATTCGGTGCTCCTTCGGTGAATGGTTTTTTCTATCATAGCAAGTTTTCGCCATCAGGTCAAGGCAAGAAAACACCTCCGCTAAGAAAGGAGAAATTTTTTGAAAAAAGGGGTTGACATTTCACTCCGTACATACTATAATCTCACTTGTTCGTGACGCGCGAGTGGTGGAATTGGCAGACTCGCTAGATTCAGGTTCTAGTGCTCACTCCGGGCGTGCGGGTTCAAGTCCCGCCTCGCGCACCAGTAAAAGACACCCTTTTGGGTGTCTTTTTTCTTGTCCCTCCCACGCAAAAAGGAGGCGCTTTCGCGTCTCCTTTCTGCGTGTCGATAAACCCCTGCCGTGCGTGTAGTCGTTCCTCCTCACAGGGGGAGCTCGAGGGGGCGAAGCCCGCCTCGAATCGGATCAAATGCCGCGCTAAGCCTTGCTCTGCAAGGCGTGCGTGGAGCGAAGCGAATATTTTCGTGCCGCTTCGCGGCACGAAAATAACGGCATTATTGCAGGCTGTCGAGAAAAGCCAGCGGCTTTTTCGACAGCCTGAAAGGAGACGCTTTCGCGTCTCCTTTTTTATCATCCTGCGCGGATAAAATCATCCACGTTGCTCGGTTGGTCTGTGGTGTCCGGCGGGCCCGCCACCGTGGTGTCGTGGTCGTTGTCGGGCATATTCACGTTGCCGTTGGGATCCTCACCGAAAAGTCCGCCCCAGCCGCCCTGCATCATAAAGGCGTCCTCCACCACGATCTCGTCGTGCCCCTCGATCAGCTCACGCTGATAGTTCAGCACCGAGCCGGTGACGGTGGTCACATTCCCGTCCGCGTCCACCATGTTCACGCTGTAATTGGGCGGCGTGTGCATGGTACACACGGAGGTCGGCACGTTGTCCGCCGCGCACAGCGCGGTGTAGGCGCGGTTCCCGCGCACGTCCTGGGTGCAGTATTCCGACGCCAGCATACCGCTGTCGGCGCACACCGTCACACTGGTCAGCCCGGAACAGGAGAAAAAGTCCTTGTCGGGCAGCTCCTGGTGGATGGCACTCATCACCTTGCGGAAGATGGCAGAACAGGGGTTGCCGCTGGCAACGATCTGCTGGTTGTGCTCATAGCCCGCCCACACGGCGCAGCTGTAATAGGGCGTGTAGCCCACGAAATACCGATCCTTATTGCCGTTGGTGGAACCGGTCTTGCCAGCGATATGCATACCGCTGAACTGTGCCTCGCTGCCCGTACCGACCAATGCCACCTCCTGCAGCAGCTTATTCATAACAGCCGCTGTGGTGTTCTTGATGGCAACGTTGGACTGCGCCTCGTTCTCCAGCACTACGTTGCCGTTGGTGTCCTCAATGCGGACGAACGTCCGGGGCTTGGTGTAGATGCCCTCATTGACGAAGGTAGCGAAGGCCGCCGCCATCTCCTCCGTGGTCACGCCCTTTTCAAGACCGCCCAGAGCCATGTTGCCCACCTGCTGGGAGTCGGTATACGTCAGATTCTCGAAGCCCAGCTTATTCACCATGAAGTCGTAGGAGCGATCCACGCCGTAGGCGAGGTTCGTCCGCACGGCGCAGGTGTTCAGGGACTGTGCCAGTGCCGTGTGCAGTGCCGTCAGACCGCGGTACCGCCAGTCGAAGTTTCGCGGCCACACATCGCCGTTCAGCAGCATGGGATAGTCGTCGATGACCGACGCGCCGTTGATGGTGCCGTTGTCCAGTGCCGGGGCATAGGTAGACAGCGGCTTAATGGCGGAGCCGCACTGCCGTGCGTTGACCGCCCAGTTCCATACGCGGTCAGCCACCTTCTCGCCCGCGCCGCCGATCATCGCCACCACATAGCCGTTGGTGGGATCCACAATGGTCAGCGCGATCTGCAGCTGATCCTCCACCTTCTCACCGGCGGCGTTCGTATAGCTGCTGGTATAGGGGATATTCTCCAGATTATAGCACACATCCTCCGCGATCTGCTGATACTTGGGATTCTGCGTGGTGTAGATCTTATAGCCCTTGCTGTACACCATGTCCCACGCCTGCTCATAGGCGGTGTAGGTGCCCTTTTCCGTGGTCTTGTCGGTAATGCCGAACTTCTCCACCAGAGCCTCGGCAACGTCGCTGATCATGGCTTCGGTGAACCAGGAGTTCCGCCCGCGGATGGTGGGGCCGTCGTCCTCATCAGCGGAGCTGTCGTCCCCCGCCGCTCCGGAGGTGTCCTCCTCCGGCTTCGTGTCGGACACAGTGCCGTCGCTGCCCACGTACTTACCGGAGATGGTGAAGCCGTTGGAGAACAGGATGTCCTCCTCCTTCGCCTGCTCGTACTCCTCCTTGCTGATCTTCCCCTGGCTGAGCATTTCGCTCAGGATGGTCAGCTGCCGCTCCCGGTTGTTCTCTCTCGTCCAGGAGCTGAGGGTGGGATCGTACATGGAGGGGTTGTTGGTAATGCCCATCAAGCTGGCGCACTCCGCCAGCGTCAGGTCGGACACGTCCTTGCGGAAATACATCCGCGACGCCGTGACCACGCCGTAGCAGTCCTGCCCGAAGAACACCTCGTTGAGATACGCCTCCAGGATCTCGTCCTTAGAGTACCGCTTCTCCAGCTCCAACGCCCGGTAGATCTCCGTGATCTTCCGCTTCACCGTCACCTGATTGTCGCCGGTGACATTCTTCACCAGCTGCTGGGTGATGGTGGAGCCGCCCTGCACGTTCTTGCCGAACAGGGTATAGATGATGGCACGGCTGGTGCCCTTCCAGTCCACGCCGTGGTGGCTCTCGAACCGCTTATCCTCAATGGCGATGGCGGCGTCCTGCAAATACTTGGGGATGTCCTCCAGATCCGTCCAAATGCGGTTTTCGGAGTTCATGTACAGCGTCTGGTACATGACCCACTCCTCCGTGTCGGGATCCTGATAGTACAGCTCCGTGGAGACCTTTGCCTCGAACTCGTCCAGATAGACCTCCACCTTGCCCCGCATGGCACTGTTGATATACGCCGAGAAGATCCCGGCGAAGATGGCGACCGTCATCACGAACACCAGCAGCAGCGTGCCGATGATCCTTCCCGCCTTCTTCCAGCCGTTTCTCTGCTGGGGGGTCATGTTCTGCACCCGCTCCTGTGCCTCGTGCTCCAGCCGGTGCGCCCCCTTTCTTGCTCCTGCTTCTATCTGTCGGGCACTCTGCCGGATGCGTCCCATTAAACCTTGGGACGACTTTCCGCGCTTGTTTTCACTCAAGACAGGGCACCTTCCTTTCTTTATTTAATGTTCCGGTGTATCCCGGAGGTCGAAATTTAACATACCGACCCACTATAAAGAACATTCTACCACACCTGTCAAATGCAAAAAAGAGGATTTTTTGTAAAAAACCGCCCTTCACGACATCCAATTCCCGTTATTTTCCCCCATTCTATCGCTTTTCAGTCCAACAGACGGCAGAAAATGCCGAACGCTTCCACTTGCGTTTTCTCCCGTCTTCGGGTATACTATGACCATACAGACAAAGGAGGACTCTCCCATGAGTGAGGAATTTGGCCCCAACTTCATTACGCTGACCGACGAGGACGGCAACGACATCGAACTGGAATATGTGGACGCGCTGGAGCTGGACGGCCAGACGTATATGGCGTTCTTCCCCGTGGTGGAGGACGATGAGAGCGAGGAGGCCGCCGAGGAATACGGCCTTGTGATCCTGAAATCCGTCACGGAAAACGGCGAGGAGCTTCTCAGCACGCTGGACAGCGACGAGGAGCTGGATAAGATCTACGACCTGTTCATGGAGCAGATCCTCTCCGACGAGGAGGAATGATTTTTCGTCCTGCCGATGGCAAACCGACGGCGTACTTTGTGTACATCGAGGAGGCTTAACGCAGGCAGGGCGGAAAAGCCCCCCTTTTTCGGATGGATTTTTCGCCAAGACGAGGCTCCGTGACGACGGCGTACTTTGTGTACGTCGAGGAGCGGCAACGAAGTGTTGGCGGAAAAGATAGCAGAAGTCCCTTTCGCCGAGATTTTTCGTCCTGCCGATGACGAGACGGTGCCGCTGTACTTTGTGTACAGCAAGCCGGCTCGGCGAAGGCAGCGTGGAAAAGCCCCTCTTTTTCGGATGGATTTTTCGCCAAGGCGAGGCGCAGCGACGACGGCGTACTTTGTGTACGTCGAGGAGCGGCAACGAAGTATTGGCGGAAAAGACACCGAAAAGGAAAGGTGAGCGATGGGCAGCGGCTCTATTTATCCTGACATCAGTTATACGGGACGTCGGATCGGTGGATGGTTTGCAGGCCTCCCGCCTGCCGTCTGCGGGCGGACGATGGAAGCAGTAAAGTCAGCCGGAGACGACCCACCTGCGAGTTGTGCAGGTTATAACATGGCCGCTGCCTGTCGCTGAGCACACGACCCCCACTCCCTTGGGAGTGGGGGTCGTGTGCTTGACTGCACAGCTGTTTTTACGGTTTTACCCTGTGGGCGTGCGCCTTGCGGGGCGTAAAGTACACATTATACATTTGTAATTGTGGAAAATGTTCACAATTTCCCGGTGTTTCCCTCTTGCGAAACGGCGCGGTATACGATATAATGACCGGGTATGTTACCAAACAAGGGCGTTTTGCGCCCAAAATCGAGAGGAATGAAGTTCAATGAGCGCATCAAGAGAAAAGAAGATCCGTCAGGATCTGGCGGCACAGGGCGTGACCGACCCCAAGAAGATCCGCGAGGCGGAAGAGAAGGCAAAGGCCCGTAAAACCAACATCCTGTACGGTGTTATCGCGGGGCTGTTCGTCATCGTGGCAGCCGCGCTGCTGGTTTGGAATTCCGGCATAATGCAGCGCAGTGCCGCCGCTGTGACCATCAACGGAGAGAAGTACACCGCCGGTCAGGTGGATTACTTCTACGCCAACGCCAAGAGCAGCATCCTGAACGGCGGCTACGCCAGCCTCTTAGGCGTGTCCACGTCCACCCCCTTGAGCCAGCAGGTGATGAATGACTCCGCCAAGACGCTGCTCAACGTGACGGACGAGGGCGAGATCACATGGGAGCAGTACCTCCGCGACACTGCGGTGAAGCAGCTGACCATGGCGGTGGCGATCGCCAACGAGGCGGAGGCCAACGGCGAGGGTGCCGACGAGCACACTGAGGAGGAGATCGCCTCCACCGTGGAGCAGTTCACCACCTATGCCAAGCAGAACGGCTACTCTTTGAAGGAGTATTTGAAGCTGGTGTACGGCAAGTGCATGACCATCAACACCTTTAAGGATATGGTGCGTCTGACCGACATCGCCAGCCACTACCAGAGCCACTATGCCGAGAGCCTGACCTATACGCTGTCCGATCTGGATAGCTATTACAACGACAACCAGACCACCTTCAACGTGGGCTCTTACGAGTACATCTACTTCAAGGGCACCGCCTCCACCACTACGGACGACGACGGCAACGCCGTGGAGCCCACCGAGGAGGCGAACGCCGCCGCCCACGAGCAGGCAAAGGCGGACGCCGAGGCTGCGCTGGCGCGTGTGCAGGCGGGTGAAAAGCTGGAGGACGTCGCCAAGGAGTACGCCACCGGCACCTACTCCTCCACAGAGTCCGCCACCAACACCGGCGACACTGTGACCACCTGGGTCTTTGACGAGAGTCGCAAGGCGGGCGACAGTGCCGTGCTGGAGGCTGACGTCAACTATTATCTGGTGGTATTCCGCAGCGCGGGTCGTCAGGAGTACGCCACTAAGGACGTGCGCCACATCCTGTTCATGGTGAACACCTCCGATCTGAACAGCGAGTCCGAGACGTATGAGTCCGACCTGCAGGCTGCCATGGACGCTGCCAAGGCGAAGGCGGACGACGCGCTGGCACAGTGGAAGTCCGGCGATGCCACGGAGGACAGCTTCGCGGCTCTGGCAAACGAGCTGAGCGAGGACGGCGGCAGCAACGCCAACGGCGGTCTGTACACCAAGATCTTCAAGGGTCAGATGGTGAACGAGTTCAACGACTGGTGCTTTGACGAGAGCCGCCAGCCGGGCGATACCGGTATCGTGTTCAATGAGAACACCGGCTACCACGTGATATACTTCGTGGGCGACGACGTGCCCTACTGGCAGGTGCAGGTGGAGAACGCTCTCCGCAGCAGCGACACCGAGGCGTGGTCCAACGCGCTGGTGGAGGCTGTCACCGCCACGCAGGAAGCCGGCATGAAGTACGTGGGCTGATCTACCCAACGCTATGAACGAGAGCTTTCTCAGAACTGAAATGATTTTAGGCGCACCCGCTCTGGACAAACTCCGCCGCAGCCATGTGGCGGTGTTTGGTCTGGGCGGCGTGGGCAGCTACGCCGCTGAGTGCCTTGCACGCAGCGGCGTTGGCACTTTGACGCTGGTGGATCAGGACACGGTGTCCGTGTCCAACATTAACCGGCAGCTGTGCGCCCTGCGCTCCACCGTGGGGCAGTACAAGGCGGAGGTGATGGCGTCGCGGGTGCAGGACATCGACCCGGACATCACCGTCTATCCCCTCTGCGCCACCTATGACGCCGCCCACCGGGAGGACTTCTTCACCCGGCGGTTTGACTACATCGTGGACTGCATCGACCTTGTCAGCTGCAAGCTGGATCTCATCGAGCAGGCGCACCTGCGGGGCATCCCCATTCTGACGGCGTTGGGCACCGGCAACAAGCTGGAGCCGGAGCTGCTGCGGATCGCGGACATCTCCCAGACCAGCGGGTGTCCGCTGGCGCGGGTCATGCGGAAGGAGCTGCGGGCGCGGGGCTTCCACCATCTGAAGGTGGTGTTCAGCCCGGAGCCGCCCCACGAGACGGAGCAGCTTGAAGCACCGCCGCCGGGACGGCGGAGCGTGCCCGCCAGCGTCGCGTGGGTGCCGTCCGTGGCGGGGCTGCTGATGGGCGGCACGGTGGTGCGGGATCTTGTGGAGGGCTGCGGGCTGGTGCCGTAAAAAACGGCAGGCGCATTATCTGAACAGGATAACTATTCCGCACTATTTTCGCCGCAAAACGCGCGTTTTTCCAGAAAAGGAGTACGAACATGGCATTTGAAGGATATTCCCAGGAGACGCTGGATTTCCTGTGGGGCATACGGTTCAACAACGAGCGGGGGTGGTTTCTCGACCACAAAAAGGACTATGAAAGCTACCTCCTCTCCCCCACCCGCGCACTGGGCGAGCAGGTCTATGACGCCATGCACAGCCGGTTTCCCAAGGAGCCGTTTATGCTGAAAATGTCACGAATTTACCGTGATATGCGGCGTTTGCACGGGAATGGCCCCTATAAAGATCACCTTTGGTTCTGCATCCGCGCCGGGGGCGAGGAGTGGACGGGGCGACCCACCTTTTACTTTGAGATCGGGCCGGATTATTACAGCTACGGCATGGGGTTCTGGGCACCGAGGGCGTCGCTGATGGAATCGTACCGGCAGCGCATTGACCGCCATCCGGAGGAATTGGAGAAGCTGGTCAAAAAGTTCAATAAACAGTCCGTTTTCACCCTTTGCGGCAGTGAATACGTCCGAAAAAAGGGCGAAACTACGAAGCTGCTGGAGCCGTGGTACAACCGGAAAACGCTGAATTTCCAGCACGACGCCGCCCCGGATGAGCGTCTCTTTACGGCGGCTTTGGCGGAGGACATCATCGCCGGGTTTGAGGAGCTGATGCCCCTGTACAAATACTTCGACGCCCTGTGCGCCGCCGAAGGCGAGGGTGAAAAATAAGCACATTTTGTATCATTTTTCCCTTGACAAAGGCGGGAAAAGCGGATAAAATAGCACATACTGAATGAGGGAGTAATTCCGCAGCGTCGGTAGCGGCGCGGCGTGGCACACCGTCATCCCGGCGCGAAAAACGCCCGATGTGTCCTGAAAGAATGAGACTCATGCGCTGACACATACTGTCCGTGCATGGGTCTTTTTTGTACGCTTACTCCCCCCGTGTCCAGTTGAACTCATACCTGTACAAAGGGTTGATGTTCAAGTTGTACAGAGGGTTTACTGGGCAAGAGTACGCTTTGTCAAAAATAATATTACTATACACCTGAAAATTCGCAAATGCTAAAGGAGCGGTAGACCATGAAAAACGAATACAATCGCAGCCCCGCGGAGGTGCTGGAGGACTTAGGCACCTGCCAGACGGGCTTGACCGAGGAGGAGGCTGCCCAGCGGCTGGCTAAGTACGGCCCCAACAAGCTGAAGGAGGCGGAGAAGCCCTCCCTTATGCAGCGGTTCCTGTCCCAGCTGAAGGATCCCATGCTGCTGATCCTGCTGGCGGCGGCGGCGGTGTCCGCCGTGACCAACGCGCTCAGCGGCGAGAGCTTCACGGAGGTGTTCATCATCCTGATCGTGGTGCTGCTGAACGCGGTGCTGGGCGTGGTGCAGGAGAGCAAGGCGGAGGCCGCCATCGAGGCGTTGCAGACCATGACCGCCGCCAAGTGCAAGGTGCTGCGGGGCGGCCACCAGATGACGGTGGAAAACAGCCAGCTGGTGCCCGGCGACGTGGTGGTGCTGGAGGCCGGCGACGCGGTGCCCGCCGACGGGCGGCTTTTAGAGAGCGCGTCCATGAAGATCGAGGAGGCGGCACTGACCGGCGAGAGCGTGCCCGTGACCAAGGCGGTGGAGCTGCTCACCGGCGACAATGTGCCTCTGGGCGACCGGAAGAATATGTGCTACATGGGCAGCACCGTGGTCTATGGACGGGGCAAGGCGGTGGTGACCGCCACCGGCATGGACACGGAGATGGGCAAGATCGCCGGGGTGCTGGCGCAGACGGCGCAGGAGGAAACGCCCTTGCAGCGGAAGCTCAACGAGCTGGGCAAGACGCTGAGCAAGCTGGTGCTGGGTATCTGCATATTTATCTTCATTTTTGATCTGATCGTCGCCGGGGAGTTCTCCCTGGAGACGGTGCTGAACACGTTCATGGTGGCGGTGTCCCTGGCGGTGGCCGCTATCCCGGAGGGACTTGCCACGGTGGTGACGGTGGTGCTGAGCATTGGCGTGACCAATATGAGCAAGCACCACGCCGTCATACGGCGGCTGACCGCCGTGGAGACGCTGGGCTGCACCCAGGTCATCTGCTCCGACAAGACCGGCACGCTGACCCAGAACAAGATGACGGTGGTGGAGCACACGGGCCCCACGGAGCTGCTGTGCACCGCCATGGCGCAGTGCAACGACGCAGCGTTGGAGGAGGGCGGCGCGGTAGGCGAGCCCACCGAGGCGGCGTTGGTGAACTTCGCCGCCGCCAACGGGCTGGACAAGGGACAGCTGGATGCGCGGCAGCCCCGGTGCGGGGAGGCTCCCTTTGACTCCGGGCGGAAGATGATGTCCACCCTCCACCGGACGGACACGGGGTTCATCCAGTACACCAAGGGCGCGCCGGACGAGGTGCTGCGCCGGTGCACGCAGTATACGGAGGGCGGGCAGATCCTGCCCATGACGGAGGAGAAGCGCGCCGCCATTCTGGCGGAGAACAAGGCCATGGCCGACAAGGCTCTCCGCGTTCTGGCGGCGGCGGCGCGGCTGTATGACGCGCTGCCCGACAAGCAGGAGGCGGAGGATCTGGAGCACGATCTCTGCTTCATCGGGCTGGCGGGCATGATCGACCCCATTCGCCCGGAGGTGAAGGCGGCGGTGGCGGAGTGCCGCGCCGCCGGTGTGCGCCCGGTGATGATCACCGGCGACCACAAGGACACCGCCGTTGCCATCGGCAAGGAGCTGGGCATTATCAGCGACGCGTCCCAAGCCGTTACTGGCCGGGAGCTGGACGGTCTTTCCGACGAGGAGCTGGACAAGGCGGTGGAGAAGTACAGCGTCTATGCCCGCGTACAGCCGGAGCATAAGGTGCGTATCGTCAATGCGTGGCGGCGCAAGGGCGCGGTGACCGCCATGACCGGCGACGGCGTCAACGACGCGCCGTCCATCAAGTCCGCCGACATCGGCGTGGGCATGGGCATTACCGGCACGGACGTGACGAAGAACGTGGCGGACATGGTGCTCAGCGACGACAACTTCGCCACCATCGTCTCCGCCGTGGGCGAGGGACGGCGCATTTACGACAATATCCGCAAGGCCATCCAGTTCCTGCTGGCCAGCAACATGAGCGAGGTGCTGGGCGTGTTCTTCGCCACGCTGCTGGGCTTCACACTGCTGAATCCGGTGCATCTGCTGTTCATCAACCTGATCACCGACTGCTTCCCGGCGTTGGCTCTCGGTCTGGAGAAGGCGGAGCCGGACACCATGACCCGTCCGCCCCGGGACAGCCACGACGGCATTTTTGCCGGGGGGCTGGGATTTGACATCGCGTATCAGGGGGTGCTCATCACCCTCATCACCCTGACCTCCTATATCATCGGGCACTGCATGGAGGTGGGGTATTTCGAGATGCCCAAGGGCGTGTCCGACGACGGCATGACCATGGCGTTTTTGACCATGAGCATGTGCGAGATCTTCCACAGCTTCAATATGCGCTCCCAGCGCAAGAGCGTGTTCTCCCTGAACAGCCACAACAAGGTGCTGTGGGGGGCGATGCTGGGCTCGCTGGTGCTGACCACCGTTGTGCTGGAGGTGCCGGTGGTGGCGAATGCCTTCGGCTTTACCCCCGTCAGCTGGACGGAGTACGGCGTTGCCGTCGGTCTGGCCATCCTCGTGATACCGGTGGTGGAGCTGGTGAAGCTGTGCCAGCGGCGCGCCGCCGGGCGGAAGGTGCGGAAATAAGCAAAAAAAGAAGACCCTGTACAGGGTCTTCTTTTTTTGCTTACGGTCAGATTCAGCGGGCGTTGTAGGCGGCGATGCCCTTTGCCAGCAGATCCATGGCGCGCTCCAGATCCGCCTGCTTCAGCACGTAGGCGATGCGGATCTCGTTCCTGCCCTTGCCGGGGGTGGCGTAGAAGGGCTCGCCGGGGGCGAACATGACGGTGTCGCCGTTGTCGTCGAACTCCTCCAGCAGCCATTTCTGGAAGGCGTCGGCATCGTCCACGGGCAGAGCCGCCATGACGTAGAAGGCACCCTTGGGGCACTCGCAGACCACGCCGGGGATCTCATGGAGCTTCGCCATCACCGTGTCGCGGCGGCGTTTGTACTCCTCCCGGACGGCGGCGAAGTAGTCGGAGCCGACGGTGTACAGGGCGGCGGACGCCACCTGATCAATAGTGGGGACGGAGAGGCGGCACTGGGCGTACTTCATCGCCTGCGCCATCAGCTCCTTGTTGCGGGAGATCATGCAGCCGATACGGGCACCGCAGGCGGAGAAACGCTTGGAGACGGTGTCGATGACGATGACGTTCTCGGCGGCGTCGTCAAACTGTCCCATGGATTGCAGAGGCTCGCCGGCGTAGACGAACTCGCGGTACGCCTCGTCGCCGATGATAAACAGGTCGTGCGCCTTCGCCACGTCCACCAGCATACGCATTTCCTCCGGTGTCAGAACGGCACCGGTGGGGTTGCCGGGGTTGGTGACCATGATGGCGCGGGTGTGCTCGTTGATCTCCGCCTCTACCTTGGCGCGGTCGGCGTAGTGGTAGCCGTCGTGGGGAGAGGTGGGGATGGGGTGGATCTTCGCGCCGCAGGTGTACGCCATGGTGTTGTAGTTGGGGTAGAACGGCTCGGGGATCAGGATCTCGTCGCCGTCGTCGAGGATGCAGTTCATGGTGATCTGCAGAGCCTCGCTGCCGCCGTTGGTGATGAGGATGTCGCCCGTCTCGAAGTGCATACCGAGGGCGTCGTAATACTTCTGGATCGCCGCGATCAGCTCCGGAATACCGGGGGACGGCGCGTATGCCAGAACGGGCAAGTCGAAGTGCTTGACGGCATCAAAGTACGCCTTGGGCGTCTCGATGTCGGGCTGGCCAATGTTCAGATGGTAGATCTTCTTGCCCTTTGCCTCCGCTGCCACCGCGTAGGGGTGGAACTTCCGCATGGGGGACAGGCCGCATTTCAGAACTTTGCTGGAAAACTTCATGGTGGTTCCTCCTTGCTTTTTTTGTTCCTTCTTTCCTTGTTCCATGGTTCCCTTGTTCCTTGGTTTCCTCGTCCCTTCATAGTACCCCTTTCCCGCGGGAGTTGCAAGGGGTTTATGAAAAAAGACCGCCCTTCGGCGGTCTTTTCGCAGATCTTTCAGCTCATTTGCTTGCGGCGGCTCAGGTTCACGGTGCCGTCGGTCATGGCGTTGAGGGAATCGAGGCTGCGGCCTGTGCCCTCCGCCACGCAGGAGATGGCTCCCTCCGCTACCTCCGTGTGGATGCCGGTGCGCGCCTCGATGAGCTTGTCGAAGCCGTCCACCAGACTGCCGCCGCCGGTCATAACGATGCCGTTGTTGGAGATGTCCGCCACCAGCTCCGGCGGGGTGCGCTCCAGCACGCCGTGAACCGCCTCCAGAATGCGCTCCACCGGCTCCTCGAACGCCTCCAGCATTTCCGTGGAGCTGACGTTGATGACCTTGGGCAGACCGGTCACAAGGCAGCGACCCTTGATCTCGATGGACGTCTCCTGCTCCTTGGGGAACACGCAGCCGATCTCCATTTTCATCATCTCGGCGGTGCGCTCGCCCACCAGAACGTTGTGCTTGCGGCGCATATACTTGACGATGGCCTCGTTGAACTGGTCGCCCGCCACCTTGATGGAGGCACTCTCCACCACGCCACCGAGAGAGATCACGGCGATGTCGCTGGTGCCGCCGCCGATGTCCACCACCATGTGACCGTCGGGCTTGGCAATATCAATGCCCGCGCCGATCGCCGCCGCCACAGGCTCCTCGATCAGATACACGCGGCGGGCACCTGCCTGAATACCGGCGTCCACCACGGCACGCTCCTCCACCTCCGTAATGCCGGAGGGGACGCAGATGATGACCCGGGGCTTGAACAGCTGGAAGCCGCCCACGACCTTACGCAGAAATTCCCGGAGCATACGCTCGGTCATGTCGTAATCGGAGATGACGCCCTCGCGGAGAGGACGGATCGCCACGATGTTGCCGGGGGTAC
>ERZ857629.3301-NODE-3301-length-13752-cov-3.502957_pt1 | contig 13752 bp, 21 predicted proteins | sample MGYA00519700_ERZ857629 | MGnify/ENA primary metagenome ERZ857629 (study PRJEB31778, sample SAMEA3449351) | human gut metagenome | biome: human gut; feature: human-associated habitat; material: faeces | place: United Kingdom | collected 2010/2012 ... | reverse complement strand
CGCACGAAGGGAGACTGGGAAGGCTGGGTCAAGTTTTTCCTTCGCGGCGTGGCGAATGTTTCTGACGAGGCGACGGAAGCTGCTAAACAGATCATTACACTGAAGACGATGTACTCCAAAGTGCTGTACGATCAGGATAAAAGCAATAGCAACTACCAGCGTTTGCTGGATCAGTTGTTTGAATATCCCGTTCTTACGAAGAAGGAAGCTGCTGAATATATCGGTGTGTCCACTCCGACCGCAGGGACGATTATTGAAACATTTTGCGAACTGGGGATACTCACGGATTTAACCCCGGAAAAAGCAAGGTATAAAACATACGCCTTTAGTCAGTACCTCGCTATTCTTGAAAAGGGTACAGAGCTTTCCGGCTGAGGACGATCCGGGTGAAAACCGTGTAACTGCTACAGTTCCTTCAACAACAAAACAAGCATCTTTTCTGCTCCCCGTGAGGGGAGCTTTTATATTGCCCGTTCCGGAATTTCCGGGACGGGCTTTTTTTGTTCAGGGCAGGGGGAGGCGCTGGGACATGAGGATGGTACCGATGAGGCGGAGGTCGCGGTCGGAGTCGTGCCAGATGGTTTCGTCGGCGTCGGCGCGGTCACGGTTGAGGGAGAAAAGGTAAGTATTGCCGATGTGATCCTGGCAGACCTGCTTGACGAGGAAGCCGCCGTCGAGCCAGAATGCCCCAACCTCACCGTCGCGGGGCGTGCGCTTCACGCCGAGGGCGATGCTGCCGTCGGCGAGATACGGCTCCATGGAGTTGCCGTTGACACGGATGGCGAACTCGGCGTGCGGGTCGGTCGTGGCGTAGTCCTGTATAAAAAGATCGCCGGGCGTCTCCGGCGTGCCGGCAGCGAACGAAGCGCCCAGCAGCGGTATGATGCGCGACGGTGCGTCAGATGGCTCCTCGGGGACGCGGTATTCCGTCTGCGAGCCGAGAAAACGGCCATAGGCGCAGAGGGCCTGCCGCCCGGCTATATTCAGCGCGTCGTAGATCGGGTCGATGTCGCGCTCGGCGGTGGGGGCTGCTGCGGGCTTTGCTGGGTCTGACGGGGCATCCCCCTCAACCATGCGGATGAGCTCGGTAACATCAATGCCCATCGTTTTTGCGACGGCTTTGTAGATTTCGTAAGACGGGGACGGCTCATCCCCACGGGGCGTTTGATTTCGCTCTAAAATGGAAACATATGCTTTGCTCATTCCGGAAAGACTTGCAAACTTTTCCATGGACATCCTGTGCTTCGCTCTATAAGCAGCAATGATTCTTCCGAGTGTCATTTCACAACCACCTTTTACTTGTTAAATGCAGTATACAACACGGTAAACAAAAAATCAAGAAATTTGTAAAACATAGTTGACAAGCGAATGTCTATCATGTTAAACTCGCCTTACAACAGACGAAGGGAGGAAAAGTGATGAACAGATTAAAGTTTTATCGTGAGAAAAGAAGATTGTCGCAGGAAGATCTTGCGGAAAAGTCCGGAGTATCCCGCGTTACGATCTCAAATCTCGAGAATGACAAGATCCCTGTGTCCAAAACTGACACACTCACGAAAATCGCCGATGCGCTCGGAGAGACGGTACCGACCATTTTTTTTGCGCCGGATGTTTAACATGATAGACAAATCAATAAGTTTTATACCGAAATGTAATTCCCGGTTGCGATTTGCCGTTCTGGTTGCCATATAAGGCATAACACGTTAAGGCGAATGTCCGAATCTGCCAATAAATGCGTATACCAATTAAGGGAAAACGGCAGCCTCTGGTTGCATTTGGGCGTTTTGGTTGGCATATGGGAAGGAGGTAAGCCAATGAAAGTGCGACAGTTCCTGAACAAGCTCCTTTATGCGTCCAGCTCGATCCACCGCATTTTCGTTGTTCGAGGCGTGGAAGAGAAAACGCAGCTTGTCGGCGTCGCGGTTAATCCGATGGCAACGGACACGCCATATGAAAGGCAGCTCAACGCGACGCTTGTTTCTTTCCGCATCAATGGGGAAGACCTGACGATTTACGTAAAATGAGGAGGTGAGAACATGAACGATCGAGAAGGCAGCATTGAGCTTCGGCTCAACACGAAGAATGTGGACGAGGCTTTGAGTAAAGTCCGCGAGCTGTATGCGGCAATAGAAAAAGCCAACGCAGCGGCAACTGCGTTGGCCAAGATGCTGGACGGGCTAACGGTCCGGATCGACTATGTTTAGCTCGACCTTGAGGAGATACCCGCAGCGCGGGCAGGGGGTCACGCCCTCGCGGACGGCGGCAACCAATCCGCATTTGGGGCATTTGACCTTGAAGATTTTCGCGTGAACAGCCGCCTTAATTTTTTCCAGCGCGGCGTGTTCATCGAATGAGAAGTTTCCAGCCATACATTCACCTCCTTCTCGTGCATCGTATCACGAAAAGGAGAAATAACTCAAGGGGAGGTGAGAACATGAACGAATTGAAAGAAATGCTCATGGAGCAGCTGCAACTACTCCATGAGCACTCCAAGCACGGATGCTGCATGCCCGGCGGGCTGGCCGATCTGTCCTACGCCATGGCACGCATCGCGGCGGTCGTGGTTCAGACCGGCGATGACATGAATGGCACGGGGGCTGTGGCGTGCGCCGGCATCACGGCGGACAAGCTCACCGACGGCAGCAAGGTCAGCCCGGCAGGAGCGATGATAAACCTGACTCTGGATGATCTTGCGCGTATTGAGCACATTCTGCAACAGCAGCCTCCGAGTACAGATCCGCGAGGGTTACTTCCGGACGAAGATTACACAAGACTTCAAGAACCTTAAAGTTGATGAGCGTTTCATCGGCGATGTCCCAAATGAGGTGGCACAGCTCTTCGGCCAGAGCTGTGTAAAGCCGGAACGTGCTGCGGTGCGGCAGCAAACGCGGTAAGGGGTACACGGCGAGCTTTACACAGATCGCACACTGCTCTTCGGTCAGCGCGATCGTAAATGATTCCGAATTGGTAAAAATGCAGGCGATTGGAAGCCCTCGAAATACACGGCCTTCTTTTTCCATTTGGTCTGCCACCGCCTTGATGACGGCTGTCATTGCGAGAACTACATCCAAGGGAATCGGGGTATTGGCGCAAGATAAAATGTTTCCGCTTAGCCGAGGATCAACGACGGGGGCCGCGGTTGCGACGGAATCTACCAGAACAGACATAGAGCAAACTCCTTTCAATTTTAAGTGAAACCACATTCAGAAGAGGTGAATCTATGAAACCCAAAAGCTGTTTTCCGAATCTGCTGGCGGAGATCGCCCGGCGGGGGCTGACCATATCCGGTATGGCCGCAGAGCTCGGCAGAGCCCGCGACACGCTCTCGCGGAACTTCAACGGCTCGCTGCGCATTGACGAGGCGCTGCGGATCCGTGACCGGTATTTCCCGGATTGCAGTCTCGACTATCTCTTTGACAGGAGATGAGCCAGCAGCAACCGGACAATATCAATATACTGCATATTGCGCAAAATTTCAAGCGAACAAAACAGAAAACACAAGATATAGAAAACCCATAAATCAACAAGGAGGTAAGAGAACATGGATAACACGGTATTGGAGCTGCAGCTCGCAGAGCTGAAAGCGGCATTCCCCGGCAGGAGCATGATCCCGCTGATGCACGCGGCGCGGTTTCTCCGCATGGATCCGCGGACGCTGATGGCGGATCACACGTTCCCACTCAAGCACATGGGGCGCCTGTGGAACGTCAACCTCGTGGCGCTGGCCAAGTGGATGGTCCGATAAACGCGGGCGCTTCGGCGCCCGGACAAAAACAACATAAAGGAGATAAGAACCATGTACGGATTCAAGTGGCGGCTGACGGTCTGTGACCGCGTGGGCATTCCGATGAACGATCATGCCTACGAGTTCAGCACACAGCGCGCGGCCATCAAGCAGATGGAGCGCGAGTTTCAGATGGGGCGCAAGTGCCTCATGGAGCGTATCGACTGGATAGAGGAGGACAGCTATGAGCGTTAAGATCACGAGCTTTGAGGCCGAGAACGTCAAGCGCGTGAAGGCCGTGACGATCATCCCCGCGGCTGACGGGCTGACGGTCATCGGCGGACGCAACGCCCAGGGCAAGACGAGCGTGCTCGACGCGATCGCCTGGGCGCTCGGCGGTGACAAGTTCCGGCCGGGACACCCCCAGCGCGACGGGAGCGTTCTTCCGCCGCGGCTCCGGGTGTTGCTCTCGAACGGCCTTGTGGTGGAGCGTCGTGGCAAGAACTCCGAGCTGTACATTACCGACCCCTCCGGCCGGAAAGCCGGGCAGACGCTGCTCAACAGCTTCGTGGAGCAGCTGGCGCTCGATCTGCCGAAGTTTATGGCGGCAAGCGGAAGGGAGAAGGCGCAGACGCTGCTGCGGATCATCGGGCTCGGCGAGCAGGTCGAGGAGCTGGAACGGCGCGGGAAGACCCTGTACAATGAGCGGCTCGCGCTCGGGCGCATCGCCGACCAGAAGGCGAAGTTTGCCAAGGAAATGACGTTCTACCCCAATGTGCCGGAGGAGCCGCTGAGCGCCGCGGAACTCATTGCACAGCAGCAGGACATCCTCGCCCGCAACGGCGAGAACCAGCGGAAGCGGCAGCGCCGGGACGAGCTCAAGCGGACGCTGGACACTGCCGAGGCGCAGCTGGCCGAGCTGACGCGCCGCTGTGAGCAGCTGCGCGAGGACTACCGGATCGCGAGCACCGACGCCGCGGATCTTCTTGACCAGAGCACCGCCGAACTTGAGGAGAACATCCGCACGATCGAGCAGACGAACGCAAAGGTCCGGGCCAATCTCGACAAGGCGCGCGCCGAGGCGGACGCGCAGAAGCTCGCCGACGAGTATGCCGCGCTGACTGCGCAGATCGAGGATGTGCAGCGCGAGAAGCTCGCCCTGCTCAACGGCGCGGACATGCCGCTGCCGGGGCTTTCCGTTACCGACGGCGAGCTTACCTACAACGGCCAGCCGTGGGACTGCATGAGCAGCAGCGAGCAGCTCATCGCCGCGACGAGCATCGTCCGCCGCCTGAATCCGGAGTGCGGCTTCGTGCTTCTCGACCGGCTGGAGGCAATGGACACCGACACGCTTGCTGCGTTCGGACGCTGGCTGGAGGATGAGGGGCTGCAGGCCATCGCCACGCGCGTGAGTACCGGCGGCGAGTGCCAGATCATCATTGAGGACGGCGAGGTAGCGGGAGCGGAAGCGAACGCCCCGGCTGTCCGCTGGAAAGCAGGGGAGTTTTAAATGGAGACTTTGAACATTACACGCGGCAAAATCACCAAGGCGCAGAAGGTCGTCATTTACGGCCCGGAGGGTATCGGAAAGAGTACGTTTATCAGCCGCTTCCCCGGCGTCGTGTTCATCGACACGGAGGGAAGCACCGCCCACATGGACGTATACCGCACGCCGGCGCCTACGAGCTGGCCGATGCTGCTCGACATGGTGAAGGTGATCGGCGCGAAAGCCGTGCCGGCAGGGCAGGTAAAAACGCTTGCCATCGATACGGCGGACTGGGCGGAGATGCTGTGCGTGCGCGACATCTGCGCCCGCCGGAAGTGGGACGGCATCGAGGACGCCGGATACGGCAAGGGGTATACATATCTCGAGGAGGAGTTCGGGCGGCTGCTCAATCTCCTGCAGCAGGTCGTGGACGCCGGGTGCAACGTTGTGCTCGCGGCCCATGCGCAGATGCGCAAGTTCGAGCAGCCGGACGAATTCGGCGCCTATGACCGCTGGGAACTGAAGCTCGAGAAGAAGACCGGCGCGCTCGTGAAGGAATGGGCGGACATGGTGCTCTTCGCCAACTACGAGACCTATGTCGTCAAGGGCAACAACCCGATGGAGAAGAACAAGGCGCAGGGCGGTCGGCGCGTCATGTACACGACGCACCATCCGTGCTGGGACGCGAAGAACCGGCACGGGCTCAGGGACAAGCTGCCGTTTGACTTTGCGGAGATCGCGGCGTGCGTGCCGGGGGCGGCGTCCGCCGCCGGAGGGGACGCTGTACAGAAGCTGGGGGCGGCGGCTGCACCCCCGCTGCCGGAGAAAGACGCGGGAGCCATCGAAGAGGAGACCTCTCCGCCGCGGCCTGGCCGCGACAGCTCTCCCGGCGAGGAAAGTCAGGGGAGCGCCGGAAACCCCGAGGAGAAACTGGCCGAGCTGATGCGGCAGCCGAACGTTACAGATGCCGATGCGCTGCCGAAGGCGCTGCTGAACCTTATGGCGATGGAGGACATCACGCCGCGCGAGGTGCAGCACGCCGTGGCCTACAAGGGCTATTTCCCGGATGACACGCCTCTCGGCAACTATCCGGAGGACTTTGTGAACGGCGTTCTGATCGGCGCCTGGACACAGGTCAAAAACATCATCATGACGCTGCGTGCGTCGGAAGGAGATACACATGAACGATAACCAGAACAAGCAAAACGACGTTGCTCTTGGCTGGGATGATGAGATCACCGACAGCCGGCCGGACTTTATTCTGCTGCCGGATGGAGAGTATGACTTCACCGTACTGAACTATGAGCGTGCGTGGTATCCGGGCGGCGCAAAGCTGCCGCCCTGTCCCAAGATAACGATAACGCTGCGCGTGGAGACTGCGGATGGCGTTGCACTCATCAAGGAGCGATTTTTCATTACGCGAGACAACTGCGAGCGTTATGTCGCACCGTTCTATGTCTGTATCGGCATGATGTCAAAGGGCGGGACAGCAAAAATGAATTGGCCGGGAACAGTAGGCCGGACGGGCCGCGCGAAGATCACGGTGCGCAGCTACACCGGCAACGACGGGCGCGAGTACCAGACGAACGACGTCAAGCAGTTTCTTGAGCCGGAGAATGCCCCGGCTGCACCCGCCGCGGCGCAGAGCTGGACGCCGGGGGCGTTCTGATGGAGCTGCGGCCCTATCAGCAGGAGGCCCGCGCTGCCATCGAAAACGAATGGCAGCGCGTGGATCGGACGCTGCTCGTGCTGCCCACGGGGTGCGGCAAGACGATCGTGTTTACCGCCGTGGCGGCAGACGCGGTGCGCGGAGGAGGGCGGGTGCTCATTCTTGCGCACCGGGGCGAGCTGCTCGACCAGGCGGCGGACAAGCTCAGCCGTGCCACGGGACTCGGATGCAGCGTGGAGAAGGCCGAGCAGAGCTGCCGGGATTCCTGGTACCGCGTGACCGTCGGCAGCGTGCAGACGCTCATGCGCGAGACGCGCCTCGCGGCGTTTCCGCCGGACTACTTTTCCCACATCATCGTGGACGAGGCACACCATGTGCTCTCAGACGGCTACCAGCGCGTGCTGGAGCACTTTTCCGGCGCGAAGGTACTCGGCGTCACCGCGACGCCGGACCGCGGCGACAGGCGCAATCTGGGGGCGTTCTTCGAGACGCTGGCGTATGAGTATAAGCTCACGAGCGCGATCAAGGACGGCTTTCTCTGCCGCATCTCGGCGCAGACGATCCCGCTTTCGCTCGATCTCACGGGCGTGGGGGTGCAGAACGGCGATTTCAAGGCCGGGGAGCTCGGCACGGCGCTTGACCCGTATCTCGGGCAGATCGCCGGCGAGATGGCGAAGACCTGCGCCGGACGCAAGACGGTCGTGTTTCTGCCGCTCATCGCCACGAGCCGGAAATTTACGCGGCTGCTTGCCGAGCGCGGCATGAACGCGATGGAGGTAAACGGCGAGAGCCGCGACCGCGCCGAGGTGCTTGCCGCCTTTGACGCTGCGGGTCCGGGCGCGGTGCTTTGCAACTCCATGCTGCTCACGGAGGGCTGGGACTGCCCGAGCGTGGACTGCATCGTTGTGCTGCGCCCGACGAAGGTGCGGAGCCTCTACTGCCAGATGGTAGGACGCGGGACACGTCTTTCACCGGAGACCGGCAAGCAGGATCTCCTGCTGCTCGACTTTCTCTGGCACACGGCGCGGCACGAGCTCTGCCGCCCGGCGCATCTCATCTGCGAGAGCGAAGAGGTCGCCGAGAAGATGACAAAGAATCTCGAGGATGTGCAGGAGGCGATGGATCTTGAAGCGGCGGAGACCGCAGCTGAGAGCGACGTGATCGCCGAGCGCGAGGAGGCGCTCGCCAAGCAGCTCGCCGAGATGCGTCACCGGAAACGCGCTCTCGTCGACCCGCTGCAGTTTGAGATGTCTATCCAGGCGGAGGATCTGATAAATTACATTCCTCAATTCGGATACCAGATGGCACCGGCGAGCGACAAACAGCTCGCGTTTCTCGAAAAGCGCGGCATTTTTCCCGACGAAGTTGGCTGCGCGGGCAAAGCGCAGCTGCTCATCGACCGGCTGCAGAAACGGCAGGACGAGGGACTCACCACGCCGAAGCAGATCCGGCTGCTGGAAGGGCGGGGCTTCCGGAACGTCGGTACATGGGACTTTGCGGCGGCGTCCCGGCTCATTGGACGGATCGCGAATAACAATTGGCGCATCCCTGCGGGGATTGACCCGGCAACGTATACGCCGCCGAAAACAGAAAGGGAGGACAGTTTTTAAATGGATAAGGTTTCTATTATGCGCATGGCAATGGGCGCGATCGAGGAACGCGTGGACTATGAGATGGACCGCGTCATCGCAAATATCATTGACCAGAACACCAAAGCGACCGGCAAACGGAAGGTTACGATCACGCTCGAACTCATGCCGGATGAGTACCGGCAGGTGATCGCCGTTTCGGCGAGCGCCAAGGCCGCGCTCGTGCCAACGAACGCCGTTACCACGAGCCTGTATGTTTCCTCCGCGCGCGGCACGGGCGAACTGCTCGTGCAGGAGATCCCGCCGCAGGTACCCGGCCAGCTTGCACTGGGCGGCGGCGAGCAGGAAGAGCCGAAGCTGCTCCGGCTGGGCAGCGATCTTGTGAAATTATGAAAGGAGAAAAGGCCATGCTGGCAGAATTTATTCAGAAGATCCTCGACGCCGCGGAAGTGCGCCCCTGCGAGGTGCACGGAGAAAACTACATATTCGATAAGACCGGGCGAGGATACACACAGATCCGCCCGGTCATCGACCGGCCGGATACGAAGGAGGTCGGCAGTCTGGACGCACTGTGCGGTCTCGTTCTCCGCGAGGGCTGCGATCGTCTCGATGCTCCGCTCTTTGTTGAGGTGCAGTCCCCGACGCGCGTCATCGTTTACGGCTGCCCGGATGGCAGCTGCGTCCGCACGACGTATTACTGCGCCGAATATGAAGGGCCGGTATTCCGCGGCGGCTATACGGGCTATGAGGAGACGATCATCAAGCTGCGCAGCATGTTCCTCCCCTCCGAGGGGCGGGACTATCTGCTCGATCTGCTCAGCCGCATGGATATGAACAGCGGCGCGACGAGCGAGGACAACGGCGTTACGCAGTCTGTCACGGTGCGGCAGGGTATCGCGCTCAAGGACAGCACCGTCATCAAGCCGATCGTGAAGCTGCGGCCTTACCGCTCGTTCGCCGAGACCGAGCAGGTGGAGAGCGAATATCTGCTGCGCGTTGACCCGAACGGAAAAATCGGCCTTTTCGAGGCGGACGGCGGCATGTGGCAGCTGGGAGCCAAGCGGAACATCGCTGTGTATATCCGCGATATGCTTGTGTCACAGCTTCCCGAGAGCGTTCTCGATGACAATATCATTATCCTTGCGTGACCCATTTCTCCCCGGCGCCTGGGGAGCATAAGGAGCTTTTTATGGAACATCGTGACATAAACATAGCCGAACTGCTCAGCTACATACCGGCGAGCGGGTGCTCATATTCGGAGTGGGTCAGCATTGGCATGGCGCTCAAGGACGAGGGCTGCGACTGCTCCGTATGGGAGGAGTGGAGCCGCGGCGACAGCCGGTACCACGCCGGAGAATGCGAGAGAAAGTGGCAGAGCTTCCGTGGCAGCGCCGCACCCGTGACGATCGCCACGGTCGTGCAGATGGCGAAGGACAACGGCTGGCGCACGAATGCCGGCAGGGATTACGCGCTCGATTGGGACAGCGAGATCTCCGACCGCGACGAGCTTGTCGTGGTGGAGCGCGGCTGGGTGGAATCGCAGGAATTCCACGAGCCGGACAGCTGGGACCCGGCGCGGCAGATCATCGACTATCTCAAGACGCTCTTTCATCAGGACGATTACGTCGGCTATGTGACGGAGGTCTGGGAGAAGGACGGACGGTATTTGCCGAGCAAGGGCGCTTATGACCGCACCGCCGGAACGCTCATCCGCGAGCTGGAGCGCTACCGCGGCGACATCGGCGCGGTTTTCGGCGACTACAACCCCGAGGCGGGCGCGTGGATCCGCTTTAACCCGCTCGACGGGCAGGGCGTGAAGAACGACAACGTAACCGCCTACCGCTACGCGCTCGTGGAGAGCGATGCGCAGGATCTCGCCCGCCAGAACGCGATCATCCGCGAGCTAGAGCTGCCGGTGGCGTGTCTCGTATACTCCGGCGGGAAGAGTATCCACGCCATCGTACGCATCGACGCGGACAGCTACGAAGAGTACCGGCAGCGTGTGGATTACCTCTATAAGGTCTGCAAGAAGAACGGGCTGGAGATCGACACGCAGAACAAAAACCCCTCCCGGCTCTCCCGTATGCCCGGCGTGATACGCCGCGGACATAAGCAGTTTCTCATGGACCGGAACATCGGACAGCCGGATTGGGACACATGGAAAGAGTGGATCGAGAGCGTCAACGACGATCTGCCGGACCCCGAGGAGCTCTCCGACGTATGGGGCGAGATGCCGGCGCTCGCGCCGTGCCTCATCGAGGGAGTGCTCCGGCAGGGACATAAAATGCTGCTGACGGGTCCCAGCAAGGCCGGAAAGAGCTTTGCACTCATTGAGCTGTGCATCGCCATTGCCGAGGGGCGCGACTGGCTGGGGCTTTCCTGCGCCCGCGGACGGGTGCTCTACGTCAATCTCGAGCTCGACCGGGCAAGCTGTCTGCACCGCTTCCGTGACGTTTACGAGGCGAAGGGGTGGACGCCCCGCGGGCTGGCCGACATTGAAATATGGAATCTGCGCGGCAGCGCCGTGCCGATGGACAAGCTCGCCCCGAAGCTCATCCGCCGCGCGGCGAAGAAGGGGTTCATTGCCGTGGTGATCGACCCCATTTACAAAGTCATCACTGGCGACGAGAACGACGCCTATCAGATGTCGCTCTTCTGCAATCAATTCGACCTCGTGTGCCGGAAACTCGGCGCGAGCGTTATCATCTGCCACCATCACAGCAAGGGCTTCCAGGGCAACAAACGCAGCCGCGACCGCGGCAGCGGCTCGGGCGTGTTTGCCCGTGATCCGGACGCGGTACTCGACATGATCGAGCTTGACGCCGGAGAGAGCGCCGAGGGGCGCAGCGCATGGCGCGTGGACGGGGATCTGCGTGAGTTTGCCGCAATGCCGAGCGTGAACGTCTGGTTCGACTACCCGCTGCATACCGTGGACCGCGACGGCGAGCTTGCCGAGGCACGCCCCGCCGGAGAGATCCCGCCGTGGGAGATGGGCGTAAGGGCAAACGCCGACAAGACCGAGAAGCGGAAGGACGAACGTAACCAGAAGCTGCTGGAAGCGTATGCAAAGATCTACGAAAAGAGCGGCGCGGTGAAGGTCAGAGACCTTGTAAAGGAGCTCCAGATGTCGGTGAAAAGCGTACACAATTACATCGATCAGAGCCCGTTTTTTGACCGCGACAGAGACGGCTTCGTATGGCAGACGGACGGCGGCGACGGCTTCCCGGAGGGGGTGTAAAAGTTTTTTCTACCACCCCTCTACCGGGGGTAGAAAAGCCTGAATTTCAGGCTTTTTTACAGGGGGTGGAGAAAAGCCACGTACGTAGGCTTTTTTACGGGGGGTAGAAAAGCCTTTTATATAAATATAAAAGCAAAAGGGCTACAGCCAGCCCTTTTGCACCTCATATTTATTCTGCTGGCGGGGGACACCCCCCGGCGTTACGAAAAGGAGATTTTCAACATGGCTACACCGAAAGACAACGCCCTGCTGACCGTGGTTATCAAGGAGCCCGGCGAGCTGCCGCGGATGGCGGCGGTGAGCAACACGCTCGAGACGATGCAGCAGCTCGTGGGCGGGTACATAGAGACTGTGACGATCTGCAGCGACTTTGCGATCGTGTGCAACGAGGAGGGGCGGCTGCGCGGTCTGCCGGAGAATGTGGACGTGTGCGGGTACTCCTTCGTCGGCACGATCGTCTTCGTGGGCATCCGGCGCGGCCGGTTCGTCAGTCTGGATGCGGCGGGCATCGCGCTCGCGGCCAAGCTGTGCGGAGGGCAGAAGGTATGATCGAGTTCTTTCTGCGCATGATCCCGCCGACGGCCACGGCGCAGATGCACAAGGTGACGCGTCAGGGCCGCTTCTATGACCCGCCGGAGGTCGCCGACGCGAGAGCCAAGCTCTGCGCCCATCTTGCACAGAACGTTCCGGAGAAGCCGCTCACGGGGCCGCTGCGGCTGTATGCGAAGTGGTGCTTCCCTGCATGGGACGGAAAGCATGCGTCCGGCGAGCCAAAGATCACGCGGCCGGACACCGATAATCTGCAGAAGCTGCTTAAGGACTGCATGACGGACGTCGGCTTCTGGAAGGACGACGCGCTCGTCGCCGAGGAGTTCGTGGGCAAGTATTGGGCGGACATGGAGCACACGGGCATCTACATCCGCGTGGAGGTGATCTCATGACGCGAACATGTTTGTTTTGCGGCATTACGTTTTTGGCAGCGAATCCGGCGCGGCAGTATTGCAGCGCTGAATGCCGGAAGAATGCGGCAGAGGCGAGAGTTACCGAACGACGCATGCTGGCAGACGGACGCAGCCGCAGTGGTTCCGAGAACGCGCGGGCCATTGCCGAGATCAACCGGCGCGCCCGGGCTGCGGGGCTGAGCTACGGAAAATATCTCGCCTACGAAAAGTACGTTCAGGCGATGAAGGAAAGGAGGCTGCCGTATGTCCGGCGAAAAACAGAAACTGAGGATCTGCATGCTGTGTGCGGAGCTGATGACGAAAAACGGATACCGGCTCCGACCACTCGGCGATGAGACGCACGGCGAATGCCGGATGTGCCGCCGGATCCGCTGGAGCGCACTGTACGAGGTTTCGTATGAATAGCCAGGAGAAAAAGGCGTGGCTGCGGCAGTGTGCGGCGCTCGACCGCGATATAGACCGGCTCATTCTCGAGCGCAGCCGGTGGATGGCACGCGCCACGCGGATGGTGCCGACGCTGTCCGATATGCCCCGCGGCGGGGGGGAAAGGCGCAGCAGCGAGGACATCATCCTTCGCATCGCAGAGATCGAAAACGAGATCGACCGGAAGATCGACGCGCTGCTCGATCAGCGTGCGGCGGTCGTAGAGGCGATCACGGCCGTGGGCGACCGGCAGCTTCGGGAAGTACTCGAACTGCGGTATCTGGACGGGGCGACGTTTGAGGAGATCGCCGAAGAGATGGGGCTTTCCGTCCGGCACGTGCTGCGGCTGCACGGGGCAGCACTCGAAAAAATTTCCGTCGATGTCACCCAATGTCATTGAATGTCATGTTTTTGAGTGTTAATCTGGTAACATGAAAGAGCTGTCGGGAGGCGGCTCTTTTGCGGTTCTCTCTCTTTGGACAAGCTGCGGTCTGTAAGCAGCAGCTCCTCGTCGGAACGAGGCTCCGCCCGGAATGGCGGCAGGGCATAAGAAAAGACCGGGCGGCGAACCCGGTCTTTTCTGACATTACTTTCAAATGGCGCAAGGAGGCACAATCCCTCCGGCGCTGCGCGCCACCTCCCTTTACACAAGGGAGGCATG
>ERZ857629.3293-NODE-3293-length-13770-cov-4.592271_pt1 | contig 13770 bp, 11 predicted proteins | sample MGYA00519700_ERZ857629 | MGnify/ENA primary metagenome ERZ857629 (study PRJEB31778, sample SAMEA3449351) | human gut metagenome | biome: human gut; feature: human-associated habitat; material: faeces | place: United Kingdom | collected 2010/2012 ... | reverse complement strand
AAAATCCCATTGGTTCTCCTTAGTTCAGGCTCTTGCCAAATTTCTTTTCCATCTCGGCCACATCCAGCCGCAGCAGCTTACTGATGCCCTCCTCCTCCATGGTGACGCCGTACAGCACATCGCCCTGTTCCATGGTGCCGCGGCGGTGGGTGATGGAAATAAACTGGGTATGATCGGTCATGCGGTGCAGGTAGGCGGCAAACTTGCCGACATTCACATCGTCCAGTGCCGCCTCTATCTCATCGATGAGAACGAACGGCGCGGGATTGACCCGCAGGATGGCAAAGTAGATGCAGATGGCCACAAAGGCCTGCTCGCCGCCGGAAAGGGCGGAAAGATTCTTGATGATCTTGCCGGGTGGCTGCACGATAATCTCGATGCCCGTTTCTAGGGGATCGGTGGCATCGGTCAGGCGCAGCTCGGCATGTCCGCCGCCAAAGAGCTCCCGGAAGATCTCGCCAAAGTAGCGGTTGATGCCCGCAAAACGCTCGGTAAAGATCGCGCTCATCTGGGCCGAAAGCTCGGTGATGAGCCGTGTCAGCTCCTTCTTGGCATTTTCGGCGTCGTCTATCTGCTCCTTCATAAAGCGGTACCGGCCGCTCACTTCCTCGTATTCCTCAATGGCTGCCACATTCACGGCACCCAGCGCCCGTATCTTGCCGCGCAGCTCGGAAAGGCGCTTCTGCGCCGCCCCCACATCCTCCAGCGGGATGGCCTGTTCGGCCGCTTCGCTGCGGGTCAGCTCATATTCCTCCCACATCTTGGCGCTGATGCTGTTCTGCTGCTCCTGCATACCTTCGCTCTTTTCCTGCAGGCGCAGCAGCTCGCTGGCGGCCGCCTCCCGGCGGGAGATGGCATCGCTGTTTTCCTTGGAGAGGATATTGCGGCGCATTTCCAGCTGGTCACGCTGTGCATCGGCGTCCTTGATATCCCGGCGCAGCTCCTCGATCTCGCTGCTGCCGCTTTGCGCCCCAGCGGTGATCTGCTCGATCTCCTTCCGGATGGCCTCATTATCCTTTTTCAGCTGCTCCTGTCGTTCCCGCAAGGCGGCCAGGGCGGCCTCACTGCCGCTTTGCTGGCCCTCCATCTGCTCAATGGCCATCTGGACGGCTTCGCAGTCCTTCTGCCGGGCGATGTCCTCCATCTGCAGGGCAGTCACCTTTTCGGCAGCTTCGGTGATGGCCGCAGTCAACATTTCGTGGGCAGCCATACCCTCGGCCGAAAGCCTGGTCAGCCGCTCCACCTCTTCGGTCAGTTTCTTCACCAGCTCGCCGCCGGAGATTTTCTGCTGGCGCAGCTGCTCCATACGGGCGGTCAGGTCATCGTATTCCCGCAGCGCCTGCTCGTTCAGGCGTTCGGCTTCCTCCACATTGGCGGCCAGGCGGTCCACCAGCGTCTGGGCGGAAATGAGATCCTCCCGCGCGGTCTTTTCCTCGGCCTCTATGCCGTCCACCGTCGCCTGAATGGTATCGGTCTCCCGGCGCAGCTCGGTCAGCTGGGCCTCCAGCTCCTCCGCCTGCTTTGCGTATTTCTTCGCCTCTGCGGTCAGGGCGTCTATCTCTCCCCGGCGGGAAAGAATGGACGCGTTCTTATTGACGGAACCGCCGGTAAGGCTGCCGCCGGCATTCACCACCTGGCCATCCAGCGTCACCACCCGGTAGCGGTAGCTGTACGCCTTGGCGATGGCGGTCGCGGCGTCAATGTCCTCCGCCACAATGGTGCGTCCCAGCAGGGAATCCATCACCACACGGTAGCGGTCATCGCACAGAACCAGCTCGCTGGCCAGGCCCACATAGCCGCCTCGGGCGGCCAGGTCGCTTTCCCTTACCGAGTTCGCCTTGAGATTGGTCAGCGGCAGGAAAGTCGCCCGTCCGGCGCCCCGCTCCTTCAGCAGGGCAATGGCTCGCTTGGCCGCGCCCTCATCCTGCGCCACGATATTCTGGATCGCCGCGCCCAGCGCGATCTCCACCGCGGTGGAATAGCGGTTTTCGGTCTTGATCAGGCTGGATACCGGACCCACGATGCCCCGCAGGGCACCCGCGCCGGCCTGCTTCATCACAAACTTAACGCTGTTATTAAAGCTCTCGTAGTTCTTTTCCAGGTCGGAGAGCACCTGCGCGCGCTGCAGTTTCTCACCGGCCAGCTTTTCGCTGTTGCGCTGGCGGCTCTCCGCCTCGGCCTGCTTATCACTGCGGCTTTTCAGCTTATACAGGTAGCCGTTCTTGCTGTTCTGCAGGCTTTGCAGCCGCTCCTGCAGCTCTTCGGCAAAGGCCTTATGTCCGGCCAGTTCTTCCCGCAGGCGGATCAGATTTTCATCCTTGTCCTTGGCCTGTCCGCGCAGCGCTTCCAGGCGGGTCACCGTTTCCTCGGCCAGCGTTCCGGCCGTCTCGGCCGAAAGCTCCGCCCGGTGGATCTGCCCCTGCAGTTCCTCCTTTTGCAGCGCCAGCGCGCTCTGCTCCGCCGCCAGGCGGCGCTCCTCCTGCCGCTGAGCCTCCAGCGCCTTTTGGCCCCCCTCCAGGGCTTCGCGGGTCTTTTGGGCCTCGTCCAGGCGGTTTTGGTAATCCTCCCGCAGGGCAGTCAGCTTTTCCTCCAGCTCCCCGGCGGAAAGCTCGCTGCGCTCCAGCTCCTTTTCCAGCTCGGCGATGGTATCGTTATTATGATCAATGGTATTCTGCTTGACCGCCGCCTCCACCTTAGCGTTGGAGATCGCGTCCTCAAACTCCTTGATGCGCTCGCGCTTATGCTCAATATACAGGTTCGCGTCCTGTGTTTTGTGCTGGATCTCCTCCAGCTCCCGCTCGATCTCATCCAGCCGCCTTTGGGCGGTGGTGCGGTCATTAGCAGCCAGCAGGGTCTTGTCCTCCAGCTCCGCCAGCTGCCGGCCCAGTTTGGCCAGCTGCTCCAGCCACAGGCTGATCTCCAGCGACTTCTTTTCCCCGGCCAGCACCACATACTGCTTGGCCTTTTCGCTTTGCGCCTTCAGGGGGCCTACCCGGTCCTCCAGCTCCTGCATGATATCCCGCAGGCGCACCAGGTTATCCTCAGCCTGCTGCAGCTTGCGCTCCGCTTCGGTCTTGCGGTAGCGGAACCGGGAGATTCCAGCGGCTTCCTCGAAAATTTCCCGCCGCTGGGTGCTTTTCGCGCTCACGATCTCCGCGATCTTGCCCTGCTCAATGACCGAATAGCCATCCCGTCCAAGGCCTGTATCCATAAACATCTCGTTGATATCCCGCAGGCGCACCGGGTTATTATTGATGCGGTATTCGCTTTCTCCGCTGCGGTACAGCCGCCGGGTGATGACCACCTCATCGCTGTCGATATCAATGCTGCGGTCGGTATTATCAATAAACAGGCTCACCCATGCAAAACCGGTCGGCTTGCGGCTGATGGACCCGCCGAAAATAACATCCTCCATCTTGGCGCCGCGCAGGCTCTTCACCGATTGCTCGCCAAACACCCACTTGATGGCGTCGCTGATATTGCTTTTGCCGCTGCCGTTGGGCCCCACAATGACCGTAATCCCGTCATCGAAGGTCAGCTTTGTGCGGTCGGGGAAGGACTTGAACCCCTGCATTTCCACCGCTTTCAGCTTCATGGCATCTCCTCCTGTCCTGTCAGGTTTCTCTCGTTTTGGGGTAAATTGCATACTAACTCATTATAGGGTAATATTATACTCCTTTTTTGCCCTTTTCACAAGAAAATCTTTTCTCTTCGCCTTATTTGCGGTATAATGGTCCCATCACCGCAAGGAGGTCGTTCTATGATCCGTAGAATTATCCAGATAGATAAGGAAAAATGCACCGGCTGCGGCATCTGCGCCGCTGCCTGCCACGAAGGCGCCATCGGCATGGTGGAGGGCAAGGCCCGCCTGCTGCGCGATGACTACTGCGATGGTCTGGGCGACTGCCTGCCCGCCTGTCCCACCGGGGCCATCACCTTTGTGGAGCGGGAAGCCGCCGCCTACGATGAAGCCGCCGTGCAGCAGCACATGGCCCAAAAGAAGGCCGCCTTCCATGGCTGTCCCGGTTCCGCCACCAAGCTGTTCCAGCGGCAGGCCGCTCCCGCTGGGGATGGCACTATCCCCTCTCAGCTGGCCCAGTGGCCCTGCCAGATCCGCCTGATCTCCCCCGGGGCGCCCTGCTTTGCCGGCGCGCATCTGCTCATCGCCGCCGATTGCACCGCCTACGCCTATGCTGATTTCCACCGGGACTTCATGCAGGGGCGCGTCACCCTCATCGGCTGTCCCAAGCTGGATGCCTACGACTACGCCGAAAAGCTCACCGCCATTCTCGCGGCCAATTCCATCCAAAGCGTCACCCTGCTGCGCATGGAGGTCCCCTGCTGCGGCGGGCTGGAGCACGCCGCCCACACTGCTCTGGCTGCTAGCGGCAAGGCGATCCCCCTGCGGGTGGTCACCGTACGCACCAATGGCACCCTGCTGTAACTCCCCAATAAAAATCACAAGCCGGTACTCCTTTTACGGAATACCGGCTCATTTTTGGTTTTCATTCCTCACCCATCAGGGTCAGTGCCTCATGGGCTGCCGCCTGCTCGGCACCCTTTTTGCTGCGGCTCGCACCACGGCCTATCACATTGCTGTTCAGGTGTACTTCCACCACAAACTTTTTATCGTGGTCCGGTCCTTCGGCGGAAACCAGCACATACTCTACCCGTTCCTCCGGGTTCTTCTGGATGATCTCCTGCAGGCGGGTCTTGTAGTCCACAAAGGGCGCCGCCTCATGGGTCAGGTCCTCCTCCACAAAGGGCAGCACAAACCGCTGGGCCGCCTCCAGCCCGCCGTCCAGGTAAATGCCGGCGATCAGCGCCTCAAAGGCATCGCTCACCACCGAGGGCCGCTCCCGGCCGCCGGTCTGCTCCTCGCCATGACCCAGCAGCAGCTCCTGGCCCAGCTGTATCTTCTGGGCAAATTCAAACAGGCTCTTTTCGCACACCAGGCTCGCGCGAATTCTGGTCAGGTCGCCCTCCGCCAGGTGGAACTTATGGAAGATATGATCCGCCACAATGATGGAAAGCACCGCGTCTCCCAGGAACTCCATCCGCTCGTTGCACTCTATTTTCTGCCGGCTTTCATTGGCGTAGGAGGAATGAATCAGCGCGCGCTCCAAAAGTGCTTTATCGTGAAAACGATAACCGATCCTCTCCTGCAAAGCCTCCATGGACATAACTGCACCCTCTTTTACTTGGATATAATTTTATTCCGCCTCAGCGGTCTCGACCGCCAGCTGGCTTTCCATCTCGCCGATGATATTATTCTCACAGCAGCTGATGGCCTGCCGTATGGCATTGTAGAAGGCCTTGGCATCGCTGCTGCCATGCGCCTTAATGACCGGCTTCTTGGTGCCCAGCAGCAGGGCCCCGCCGTATTCGGCGGAATCAAACTTCCGCTTAAAGGCGCCCAGGTCCTTCTTCACCACGGCGGCCGCCAGCTTATTGGGCAGCGATTTCATAAAGATCCCCTTGATCTCGCTCATAAAGAGCTTGGCCAGGCCCTCGGTGGTCTTCAGGATGATATTCCCGGTAAAGCCGTCACACACCGCCACATCGCAGCCGCCCAGCGGCACCTCGCGCGCTTCCACATTGCCGATGAAGTTGTACCCGGCCTCTTTCATCAGACCGTAGGCCTCCACCTGCAGCTCGGTGCCCTTGGTCTCCTCCACGCCGATATTCACCAGTCCCACACGGGGATTCGGCACCCCCAGAATACGCTTCATATATACCGAGCCCATCAGCCCAAACTGCCGCAGCATTTCGGGGCGGCAGTCGTGGTTCGCGCCGGAATCCAGCATCATAAAGCAGCCATCCTTGCAGGGCACCACGGTGCCGATGGCCGGGCGCTTCACGCCCTTGATGCGCTTGACGATGAGCGTGCCGCCCACCACCAGCGCGCCGGTGCTGCCGGCCGAGACAAAGGCTTCGCCCCCGCCCTCCGCCAGCATCTGGAGTCCGCGCGCCATGCTGCTGTCCTTGTATTGCTTCATAATAGCGGTCGGCTCCGCTTCCATCGGGAAGACATCCGGGGCCTCCGCTATCGTCATCCCCTCCAGGGAAACACCCAGCTCCGCCGCCCTTGCACGCAGCTTTTCGCCGTCGCCGGTCAGTATGATCTCACACTTCCATTGATCTGCCGCCATGCGGCAGCCCCGCAGTACCGCCTCCGGGGCGTTATCCCCGCCATAGGCATCCACTATAATTCTCATCGTTCTTCCCTCGCTTTCCGGTAAGATTCCATCGCAGCCATCGCCCGGTCGGCCATGGCCTGGTAGCGCTCCTGCTTGCCCTTTATCAGCTCCGGCAGCGGCGGCAGAATGCCCATATTGCTGCCCATCGGCTGGAAATCCTCCACGCTCTCATCACTGATATACCGGCACAGAGCGCCCATCATCGTTTCGGGCGGGGGCAGCAGCGGATCCCTGCCCCGCAGCCGATCCGCCACGGCATGCGCCGCCAGTATCCCGCTCGCCGCGGATTCGATATACCCCTCCACGCCGGTCATCTGCCCGGCAAAGCTCACCCTCGGCTCTTTCTTCAGCCGGAAAAAGCCATCCAGCAGCCGGGGCGAATCCAGGAAAGTATTGCGGTGCATCACGCCGTACCGCACAAATTCCGCATTTTCCAGCCCCGGGATCATCGAAAAGACCCGCTTTTGCTCCGGGAACAGCAGGTTGGTCTGGAACCCAACGATATTATACATGGTGCCATCGGCGTTTTCCCGCCGCAGCTGGATATTGGCCCATGGACGGTGTCCGGTGCGGGGGTCGCGCAGCCCCACCGGGCGCAGCGGCCCATACCGCATGGTGTCCAGGCCGCGCTTCGCCAGCACCTCTATGGGCATACAGCCCTCGTACACCTTAAAGTACTCTTTCTCAAATTCATGCAGCTCCACGCTTTTGGCATTCACCAGCGCTTCATGGAACACCTCATACTCCTCTTTGTTGAAGGAGCAGTTGATATAATCCGCCTCGCCCCGGTCGTACCGGGTGGCAAAATACACCCGCTCCATATCAATGGAGTCCTTTGTGACAATGGGTGCGGAGGCATCATAAAAACTCAGGTACTTTTCCCCGCACAGCCGCCCGATCGTTTCGGAAAGCGCCTCGCTGGTCAGCGGCCCACTGGCCACGATGACATTCCCCGCCGGGAGCTCAGTCACCTCGCCAGTCACCACCGTTACATTAGGCAGCTCCCGTATGGCTTTGGTCATCGCGTCGCTAAAGGCCTCCCGGTCCACCGCCAAGGCTCCGCCGGCGCTCACTGCGGTCTGCTCGGCGCAGCGCACCACCAATGAGCCCATCGCCTTCATTTCGGCCTTCAGCAGTCCCGCTGCGGAATTGATCCTCATCGCCTTCAGCGAATTGGAGCACACCAGCTCCGCAAACCCCTCGTAGTGGTGTGCCGGGGAATACTTCACCGGCTTCATTTCGTACAGCATCACATCTATGCCGCGTCTGGCCAGTGCCCAGGCGGCTTCGCACCCGGCCAGTCCGGCCCCTATTACAGAAACTTTACTCATTATTTCGCACTCTTCTCGTAGCCACAGCCCTCTTTCAGGCAGTGGATCATCTTCACCCGGCCGGTGGTCTTAAACAGGCTGCTGCCGCACTGGGGACACTTTTCCGCCAGCGGGATATCCCAGGTCATAAAGCCGCACTTGGGGTTATCCTCGCAGCCGTAGTAGGTGCGTCCCGTCTTGGATTTTTTGGCCAGCACCTTTTTGCCGCAGCGGGGGCAGCTGCCAGGGGTCTCCTGCTGCAGGGTCTTGGTATTCTTGCACTCCGGAAAGCCCGGGCAGGCCAGGAACTTGCCGTATTTGCCGTGGCGCACCACCATCTTGCGGCCGCACAGCTCGCACACTATGTCGGTCTCCTCATCGGGGATCTTCATCTTGGTGCCTTCCATATTCTTTTCGGCACTCTGCAGCATATCGGTAAAGTCATCATAGAAGTGGTGCATCATACCCACCCATTCGGTCTTGCCGGCCTCTACCTCATCCAGCTCCTGCTCCATCTCGGCGGTGAATTTCACATCCACTATCTTGCCGAACTGCTCCTTCATCAGCCGGGTCACCGTCTCTCCCACTATGGTGGGCTTTAGGGCCTTGCCCTCTCGCTCCACATAGCCGCGCTGCAGTATGGTGGAAAGGGTGGGCGCGTAGGTGCTGGGGCGGCCTATGCCGTTTTCCTCCAGCTCCCGGATCAGCGTCGCTTCGGTATACCGGGGGGGCGGCTGGGTAAAGTGCTGATTGGGCTTCAGCTCCTTCAGGGTTAGGTGCTCGCCCTCCTCCAGCCGGGGCAGATTGGTCTCCTGCTCCTCCTCGTTATCCACCGCCTCGGTATACAGGCGGGTATAGCCGTCAAACCGTACCGAAAACCCGGAGGCCTTAAAGAGATGCTCCCCGGCGGTAATATCGGTGGAAACGGTATCCTGCACACAGGCCGCCATCTGGCTGGCAATAAAGCGCTCCCACACCAGCTTATACAGCTTATACTGGTCGCTGGAAAGGCTCTCCTTGATCTTGGCGGGCGCCAGGTCTATCATGGTCGGGCGGATGGCCTCGTGGCCATCCTGCGCGTTGGATTTGGAACGGAAGGTACGGGGCTTTGCCAGGGCATAGTTCTCCCCATAGGTCCGCTGAATGTAATCATGCGCCGCAGAAAGCGCCTCATCGGAGATGCGCAGCGAATCGGTTCTCATATAGGTGATCAAGCCCACCGCACCCAGGTCCGGCAGGTTGATGCCCTCGTACAGCTCCTGCGCCACCTTCATGGTACGCTTGGCCTGGAAGCCAAACCGTCGGGAGGCATCCTGCTGCAAAGTGGAGGTGATAAAGGGCGGCGCGGGGTTCTTCTGCCGCGTGCCCGTCTTTATGCTCTTGATGATAAACGGCTCTTTTTCGGCGGCGGCCTTTAGGGCATTGGCCTGCTCCTCAGTGGTGATCTCACACTTTTTGCCGCCGGTGCCGTAGTATTTGGCCAAAAAGGGCTTGGCTTTTACGCCCTGCTTCTGCAGCAGGGCCTCCAGGGTCCAGTATTCCTCCGGCTTAAAGGCCCGGATCTCATCCTCCCGGTCCACCACCAGCCGCACCGCCACCGATTGCACCCGTCCGGCGGAAAGTCCCTTGCGGATCTTCTTCCACAGGAAAGGGCTGATCTCGTAGCCCACGATGCGGTCCAGCACCCGGCGGGCCTGCTGGGCATCCACCAGCTGCTGGTCGATGCACCGGGGGTGCTCCATGCCGTATTTAATGCCGGACTTGGTGATCTCATTGAAGGTCACCCGGTTCGGCTCCATTTCATCCAGCTTCAGGAGCTGCGCCAGGTGCCAGCTGATGGCCTCTCCCTCACGATCGGGGTCGGTCGCCAGGTACACATAGTCGCTCTTTTTGGCTTCGGCGCGCAGCTTTTTTATCAGCTCGCCCTTGCCCTTTATATTCTCATAGTTTGGGGCAAAGTCATTCTTCACATCCACGCTCAGCCGGGAAGCCGGCAGGTCGCGCACATGGCCCATCGAAGCCATCACTTCATAGTCGGGGCCAAGGTACTTCTGGATGGTATGCGCCTTAGCCGGGGATTCCACGATCACTAATTTGGACAAATCTTATCACCCGTATATTCTTAAAATTTCGTTTTCTCTCGGCGGTTCACCGGCTGAAGCGATGTCCCGCATGGATTCTGATGATACCAAAGATCTCAAGCTGCGTCAAGACCGAAAGTGTCTCCGGTACCGAAAGTCCGGTTGCCGCCACCACCTCGTCGGCGGTCATCGGCTCGCTGCTCAGGACCTCCAGCACCGTGCGCTGGCTGCCGTTCAGCGTCTCCAGCATCCCGTCGTCGCTCCGCAGGGGATAGGCCTTGGCCGGGGCGGGCTTTTCCTTCTTCTTAGCCTTGCTGGGCTGCTTTTCGCACAAGGTAAGCTGCTCAGCCTCCGCTTCCTCTCCCGGCCCCGCAGCATCATAGTCCCGCAGATCGTATTCCTCCAGAATATCCCCTGCTTCCCGCACCATGATGGCCCCCTCCCGGATCAGCCAGTTGGGCGCGGCGCTCATGGGGCTATCCACATTGCCGGGCACCGCAAAAACATCCCGGCCCTCGGTCAGGGCAAACCCCGCCGTGATCAGCGACCCGCTGCGGCGTTCTCCCTCCACCACCAGCGTACCGTGGCACAGCCCCGCTATAATGCGGTTGCGGATGGGAAAATGATAGGAATTCGGCTCAGCGCCGGGCGGGAATTCCGTTATCACCGCGCCGCCGCTTTGCAATATCTTCTTTTTCAACTCCCGGTTGGCCGCCGGGTAGGTCACATCGATGCCGCAGCCCTGCACCGCTATGGTACGGCCGCCGGCCTCCACTGTGGCGTCATGGCAGCAGGAATCGATCCCCACAGCCAAACCGCTTACCGTCACCACACCCCTGGCCGCCAGGTCCGCGGAGATCTCCCTCGCCACCCGGCTGCCGTATTCGGTGCAGCGGCGGGTGCCCACCACCGCTATTGTTAAGATATCATTCAGATCCATCCAGCTGCCGGCCACATACAGCACCGCCGGCGGGCTGTATATGTTCCGCAGCCGCTGCGGGTACAGGTCGTCATCCGGGGTCAGTATCTTTACCCCGTTCCTCTCACAAAAGCCCAGGACCTTCCCCAGGTCGGCGTCCTTGGCCTCCCGCACCCGGCGCAATTCCTCCTCGCCCATGCCATGCTGCCGCAGCCGCCAGTCCTCGGTGTGGAATAAAAGGGTAGGCGAGTGCCACTTTTCCAGGGCCTTGGCGGCCCTCACCGTTCCAAAGCCATACGCCAACTGGAACCGCATCCAGTCCGAAATCGCCATCTCGCGCCCCCTCCTTTCTTTTTATCCTTCGTTCCAAGCCGCCTATTCCGGCGGCACGGCTCCATTTTGTCTCGGAGCGACCCTCCGCTTCGCTGCGGGCACTCCTCGCCCATTCCGCCGCGCCGCCTGCCTCCTGCTTATCCGGGCAGGTACCCCCGGCCGCTCAGCTCCCACATGCACAGCGCTGCCGCAGCCGCCGCGTTCAGCGATTCCGCCGCCCCCCTCATCGGGATATATACCTCGCCATTACAGGCATCTATCACTTCCCGGCTCACACCGTTGCCCTCATTGCCGATGACGATCCCCCGGCATTCCCCCGCCGGCAGCCTTTGCAGCGGCAGTGCTTCGGGGCTTAGGGTAGCCGCATAGCAGTGCAGGCCCTGCTTTTGCCACGCGGCAATGCTCCCGGCCAGGTCATCCACCCGCACGGTTTTCTGCCGCCATCCGCTGCCCATCGTACTGCGGATCACCTTCGGCGAAAAAAGGTCGGGACAGTGGGCGGAAAGCACCACCGCGGTGATGCCCATAGCTTCCGCTGTCCGCAGGATGGTCCCCAGGTTGCCGGGATCCTGCAGCTCGTCCAGCAGCAGATAGCTGCCCGCCCGCATCGTCAGCGGCTCGGCCTTCGGCATCTCCCCCACCGCAAAAATGCCCTGCGGGTGCTCGGTCTCGGAGATATACGCCGCCAGCTCATTGGGGATGGAAAAGCACCGCCGCGCCATTCCCGCCAGCTTTTCGGCCTCCGGGTAGCGGGCGCCGTCATCGCTTACCAGCAGCGTCCGCAGCGGGATGCCGCTCTCAGCCGCATCCAGCACCAGCCGGGCGCCCTCCAGCACAAAGCACCCGGTCTCCTCCCGCCGCTTCCGGCTGCCGCACAGTTTTCGGTATTCCTTTATCAGCGCGTTCTCGCGCGAGGTCAGCCGTTCCATCCTTTTCCTCCTTTTGGAGATGCTCTTTTTTCTTTATACCCTAAGTCAGCCCCAAATGCAAGCAAATTTTTGATGACTTCATTTTATGACAAAAAAGACCCGCCCGATCCTGTCTTACCAAAATCGGGCGGAGCGTTATGCTTTTTACAGGGCAGCCTTGGCCTTCTCGGTCAGGGCGGTAAAGGCGGCAGCATCGTTGATCGCCAGCTCGGAGAGCATCTTGCGGTTCAGGTTGATGCCAGCCTTCTTCAGGCCGTTCATGAACTGGGAATAGTTCATGCCGTTCAGCTTGCAGGCGGCGGAAATACGGGTGATCCACAGGCGGCGGAAATCACGCTTCTTCTGCTTACGGCCAATGTAAGCATAGTTGCCGGATTTCATTACGGCCTGTTTCGCCATCTTAAAGCGCTTGCTCTTCGCGCCAAAATAGCCCTTTGCCATCTTCAGGGTCTTTTTTCTTCTCTTGCGGGTCATCATCGCTCTTTTAATACGAGCCATATCTTTTTACCTCCGTATCATATCATCTGTAAATGTTGTTGTTAAGGGATCAGGTGTTGGGCATCAGCAGCTTCAGTGCGCCGACATTGGTCTTATCGGCATAGGTGCCCTTGCGCAGGTTTCTCTTGCGCTTGGTGGATTTCTTGTTCAGGATATGAGACTTGTAGGCTTTGGCTCTCTTGACCTTACCATTTTTGGTCAGCTTAAAGCGCTTTTTTGCACCGGTGTGGGTTTTCAGCTTGGGCATTTTATTTTCCTCCTAAATTTGTTATTGCTGCTTATTGGTGGGGGCAGGCTTCGCGTTCATAAACATGATCATACTGCGGCCCTCCAGCTTGGCGGGCTTTTCCACATTGCCTACATCGGCACAGGCCTCTGCAAAGCGCTGCATGATACCGTACCCCAGCTGGGAATGCGCCATCTCACGGCCGCGGAAGCGGATGGACACCTTGACGCGGTTGCCGGAAGAAAGGAACTTCTTGGTCTGGTTCACCTTGGTATCAAAATCGTGGGTATCAATGTTCAGGGAAAGCCGGGTCTCCTTCACCTCTATGGTCTTCTGGTTCTTCCGGGATTCCTTTTCGCGCTTGGCCTGCTCAAAGCGGTATTTGCCGTAATCCATAATGCGGCATACCGGCGGCTGGGCCTGCGGCGCTATCTTTACGAGATCCAGGTTCTTTTCCTGCGCCATGTTGTAGGCATCGCGGGAGGACATGATCCCCAGCTGCTCGCCTTCAGCACCGATCACTCTTACTTCCTTGTCGCGGATCTCTTCATTGATCTGCAGTTCCTTGTTTGCGATTGCAAAGCACCTCCTGACTGAAATGGGTTGTAGCTCTCGGGTTTTCCTGTAAATAAAAAGCACGGACTCATCACTTTGATCGTCCATGCCAAAAGAACGCAAGTCTCCCACATTTGCAGGCCTTGCCTCTATTGACCGTGCCTGCAACCACTGTGCGGCAGGTGAGAACGATCTCGTTCTGCTTTCTTTACTTGACTATCATACCAAATCCCCCTCTCCCTGTCAAGGGGGAATTTTCACTATTTCCCTCGTTTTTTCCGCCTGCCGGCACCGCCCCGCCCCGCAAGCTTCCCTGTGTAAGGGGAGGGCACCGCACCATAGCCTCCCTTGTGTAAAGGGAGGTGGTGAGCGGAGCGAACCGGAGGGATTGATGGCACAAATCATGCCAAAGTATCATCTCGCCTGTCGGCGTCGCTAAGTCACCGGAGGGTGACAGCCTGTACGCCTACCCGGCGGGGGTTACTTTTCTATGAAGAAAAGTAACCAAAAGTCATTTAGGGCTCCGCCCTAAAGACCCGACGCTCGTCGGACGCAACCTCCGCTTGAGTCGGGCTGACCCTATGCTTTGCTTCGGGCAGCCCTCCCCGCTACAGTGCATCCTCCTCTCCCCACAAGGTCTTGCGACCTTGCGGGGGCCCCATTTGCCCCGACCGGAAGGCCTACAGCCTCCCGGATCTGGGGCTAGACGACGCTTATAA
>ERZ857629.3292-NODE-3292-length-13771-cov-3.543234_pt1 | contig 13771 bp, 14 predicted proteins | sample MGYA00519700_ERZ857629 | MGnify/ENA primary metagenome ERZ857629 (study PRJEB31778, sample SAMEA3449351) | human gut metagenome | biome: human gut; feature: human-associated habitat; material: faeces | place: United Kingdom | collected 2010/2012 ... | reverse complement strand
TTCCGGCCCGGTCGTATCGGCAGTGAATGGCATACGACTTTATTGCCCAGAAATTCGGTATATTCCTCTTCCAGTCCAAGTCTGTCATATTCATTGTCTTTTTTCTTTCTTTAAATAAACAATCATTTCTTTTTCTAGAAATGAATCTCCATAATAATGATTGAATCCGGTAATTGTGAAATACATGTTTGACATATGCTTGTCCTCCTTTTGATTCCACCATATATCTTTAATTGACATTATATATGTCTAAATATAAAATAAATCAAACTATTTCGATCATATACCATGGGACTATTTGGAAAATACATAATCATTCGATAAATATAATACGCAATCATAAGAATGCACCAGATTATCAATAGGATTTTAATAATCTTCTCATTCTTTCGAAAATAAACACAAGCCAAAAAAATAAGCATGGTAGGTATTAAAAGTGCATGGTAGTACAAAGATCGTTCCATATCCGTATGAAGAAGATAGTAGAGGCTTGTTGTTATATTGCATCCTGGACATGGTATGCCCGTTATGGTTTGAAAGGGACATTTATAGAAGAATAAAAGAAGGAATAGTAGTACAACTATTCCTAATTTCTTAATTTTTTGCGAAGTCATTGATATTACTTTGAATGATGCAATAAGAGATCAATGGAAGTCCAAAGATAGATAGAATCAATAAGATGACACTATCATCACTTGGATGTGTTCCATTACTGCGTGTTAGGCTTGAAATTAATTTACCCGCTTTGTACATGTAGTAAATTTGGTAAATGCCACATGTCACAATACTTAAGATAAGAACAAGACCTCCATCTGATCCTTTTTCCTGTCCCTGACTTTCACATAGTTCATTTAAATCTTTTGCCAGGCAGTATAACCAATATAGACAATAGAATCCACATGTCACAAAAGATAATAAGATGCATAGGCCAATATTCTTTTCTTTAACACTTGTATATGCATATGTTGATGTAGCTGTATTCGTATTTGTATTTGTAAATACAGGTGCTACAGGACTCTTAGTAGCAAGCTCCGTATTCTTTAGGCGAACCCAGTCTTGCATGCCAGTCTTCCATACAAAGCTATCGTTATTTAATACACCACGTGAAATCATGCTCTTCATTTCTTCTAATGAGAATGGTCCCTTTGAATCATTATTTTCTACATAGTACCAGTCTTTTTCTGTATCTACATGTAAGAATTCAGCTAATTCTGTATCCTCAAGCTTTTTCCAGTCTGTCATACTTGCTTTCCAAACTAAAGTACTCGCTTTAATTTCATTCGATTCAAGCTTCGCCTTCATTTCATCTAATGTAAAAGATCCCTTAGAATCATTATTTTCTACATAATACCATTCAGATACAGGTGGTTGGGATGATTCAGATTTTTCTTCATCCTTAGATGTCTCTGTAGTTTCAGACATCTCTTCAGTTTGTGTCTCATCCACAATTTCTAATGGTTCAACAATTTCTTCTTCAACCTCAGCTTCCGTTTCAACTTCAACCTTTGTTCCACAATTCGAACAAAACTTTGCATCATCGCTTAATTTGTGCCCACAATTTTTACAAAACATAAATAATACTTCCTCTCCGTAGTAATATACTTATTATAAAATGAATGGAAATATAACTCAACAAAAAAATAAAGCTCGAGAGATTCCCGAGCTGTTATTAATATAAATTCTAATTTACTTTCGTTAAATAGGTCATTCCTTTATTCCAATCCTCAATACAAACCCATTTACCAGGCTCAATCAATCCCCATCCATCTTGACCCGTACTCTTCATGTCTCGAATCTTAACAAGTTGACCCTTTTTTAATATATCCACCTTTGCAGCACTCGTAGAATAATCATTTCGAATCACCATATCATAATTGGCTTCATATGTATCTGTATATCCCGTATATCCATCTGTGATTGGATAATAAGCATCACTTGTATCTGCACTCAGTGTGTTTCCAAGTGCTTCAAACGAATAGGCATTAATAACTGGTGTACCATTTTCTAAAAATACAGTTCCAATAACCATAGTTTCACAACCACCAAAGTCAGGACTAGCCCCACGTATTTCAATATGTTTATCTAAAGTCATATTATCAACTGTAGCAATCAATCTACCATCCGATGTTTCTAATACAGACTGTGGAAGCATGCCATGTATTTTTAAACGCTTTTCAGCATATTTCTCTGGATCACTTAATATATCATCTACACTAACAGTAGAACCCTCCTTCACAGTATCACTTGGCTCTTCTTTAACTACGACCTTCTTTTCTTCATTAAGTCCTAGCTTCTTATCTAATTTCTTCTTTCCTTCTTCCTTAGATAGCTTCTTATCCACAGTAACATGATCTACATTAAATACAATGTTTCCAGATTTCTTTTCTAGACTTCCATCCATAGATATCTTGCTTAAACTACCCACATTCTTTAATTCATCCGAATCAATCAATACATAGTTTTTCTTTTTAAAGCTTTTAGCACTTGAACTAATCGCATAATCCATATCTATATCTAATTCATCTTCTTTGCGGAATAAATAGCCACTTGTATGAATGGTTGTATCCAAATAATCTTCTGCTCGATCTTCATCCTGTACGATTTCAGATAAATCATCCACTATGATATTCTTTGTTTCATCAGATTCACTTCCTAGTATTCCTAATCCTATAATCACAATAAATATCACAACGAACATAGCTACACCCACATAGATGTACGTATGATCTTTTTCTTTTGGCATAACATTACCGCAATTCCTACAAAAGCTTTCTCCTTTTTGAATTTCATTTCCACAACGTGGACATACCCTTTTTTTCATATCATTCTCCCCAGTCATAATATAACCACTTCTTAACTAAGTATATCACTAATACACAAAAAAAGAGTCTTTGATTTAAATCAAAAACTCTTAATAACCATAGTCCTCATAACCAGGATCCTGATAAGAATAGTCATCCTGATAATATGAATCTGAGTCATTCTGATCATAATCATTGCTATAATCAGGTTCTTCATAGCTTTCTTCAGGTACTACTGTATCTTTTTTTGTAGATTCCTTATTTTTCTTTTGATTGATAATACCCATAGCTTCTAATTCATCTGTATTTCCAATCGCATTATTTTCACTAGCCTTTTGAGAATATCCAGAAGTATCCTTTACTGTACTTGAGCTTTTACCATTCAATACCGCTTGAATCTTCTTTTTAGCCACTTTATTCATAATCTCATTTTGTTTAACAACAGAAGCATAGGATTGTGATGTATAACAGAATTGATTATCCCCATCCGAAGCAATCGCATACGATTCAATTTTCCATTTTGGCATTTTTGTCAATTGATACTTCACAAAATCACTAATTTCATTACCAGAAATATTTGTATCAAACGCAACGGCCAAGGCATCCATGAATTTACCGTAATTCGTAATCATCTTAGGAGAAATGATACGTTTAAACATAGCCTTAAATACCTTTTGTTGGTTACGTACACGTTGGTTGTCACCATCCGCATAGGCATGTCTTTCACGTGCAAACGCAAGTGCTGTTTCACCATCCACATGATGCTTACCAACACTTAAACCTGGCTGACTATTCGTGTAGAAAATATCAACTTCTTCACCTTTTTTAATATCCAAATCAATACCGTCTAAGGCATCGACTAAATTTACTACACTCGAAAAGTTAATACGAACATTATAATTAATATCAATACCTAATGCATTTTCAATCGTTCTTTCCGTAGTTTTTATACCCATTAAACCCGAATGTGTTAATTTATCATAAGCACCTTCTGGACAAGCCGCTTCTTCAGGACAAGCAAGTTCAACATAATAATCACGAGGAATACTCGTCATTAGAATCGTTCCTGTTTTAGGATTGACTGTTAATAATAAGTTGGCATCACTTCGCGTATTGGAATCCTGTAATGTACCATACGAATCATTACCACTAATTAATACAGTAAACGCATCCTTCGTAATATTATTAACTGGATCACTTGGATTATCAGATTTCTTTACCTTGGTATAATGTACATTTTGATGCACTACACGAGAATCCGTTTGGAAAGTAAAGTAAATATCTGTTTCATGCAATAGATCACGGAACTTTTCATTTAAACAAATCGCATCCACATCTTTATTATAAAAAGCACTCATTAAATGATCCAAGTTAACATAATCCTTCGTTGTATATTTGATCTTATCCTTATCCAAATCCTTCAACATGCGCTCTGTTGGCTCTTTATCCATTTCTAAAACCGTACCAATTGTCTTTCCCTTTAAATCCTTTTCTGATTTAATCTTAGACTTCTTCAACACAACAATCGAAGTCGAAGTCGCCGTACTATCCGCTAAGCTTGTAACTGCACCAAACGTATTATCTGTTTTATAAATGAAATAGTTACCTAAGCCTAAGCCTACGCACATACATAAAGCTATCAATCCTATGAATAAACGGGAAAAGAATTTTTTTGCTTTGAAATTTAATATTAAGGTAATGATCAATGATAAAAGAACAAAAACCAATGAAATTAGAACCAATAAATTTGTTGGCAATAAATTCAATTCGATTATTTGATAAATTAATAATCCTAAACTCACAAAGATAAATAGAGTCATTAATTTACTTAATATTCTTCTACTTTTTCTCTTTTTCTTCTTACCATTACCCTTCACTTCCTGTGAAAGTTTAACATTCTTTTTAGGCATAATAAAAATCTCCTATAAACTCTTCTATGGCTCACAATTTCATATTATATAATAATTCACCTAAACTTGGCAAATTCACACTGGATATACTGCCATCTGAAGTTCACTAAAAATACGATTTTTGCGATCAAATATATAAATTCAAACAAAAAAATGTAGACAACACTGCCTACATAAATCTTTCACAACGATATGAGAAATCCTCAAAATTATTTGTATTTCCTAAATATAAATTCTTCTCATAACTTAACATAGAAGCCTTGTGTTTATAAGATGAAGCTTTATCAGAAAATCCATTCAACACATCAAAGAAGAGTAAGAATAAGCTTGCCACAATTAATATAACGCTACCTAAAATAAACCATACAATAAGTAAAACCAAGTAAAGTACATGTAAGATAATACTCGCAAATAAACAACAAAAACACGCAATCATAATCCCAACATGTGCTCTATGATACTTTTTACTTAAACCATCATATTCACGAATCTTCGTATTAATTCTATTTTCAATATATTCCTTTGTTTCCATAAAAATAACGCCTCAATTCTACTAATAGTATACACCCAAGGCACAAAAAAAGAGAGTAAGGATTATATCCTTACTCAATATCTGTGCTAGAATGACCGTTCATTACAGCTTCAATTTTCTTAGTCGCTTTCGTTACTGTATCTTTGTTAGGAACCATTACATAAGCTGCATCACCTAGTTCTGCACACATTAATGTATCTCCCGTTCCATCAACCATAGATTGTTCCATCTTCCATTTTGAATTACTGTTTAACTGATATTTAATTAAATCAGAGATCTCTTTACTAGACATTGTAGTAGAGAATGTGTTTGCCATACTATCCATAATAGAAGCATAGTTTGTTACGATTGCAGGACTTGTAATCTTATCAACAATACCCATTAGGACTTGTTGCTGGTTCTTTGTACGCTGACGATCCCCTTCACTATACGCATAACGCTCACGAGCATATCCTAATGCTTGTTCACCATTTAAGTGGTTTACACCAGCATGTACACTAAGTCCAGGAGCATGTCTGAAATTACTACATTCATATCCAGGCTCTACAGTTACATCCACACCACCAACGGCATCAACAATATCTGTTACTGTATCAAATCCAACCTTAAATGTATAGTTGATTTCTATACCCAATAATTTTTCAACTGTACGCTTCGTTGTATTTGTACCATGAATACCCGTATGCGTAATCTTATCCAATTGACCTTGCATACAACCATCTGCCGCATCACAAGCTGTTTCTACATAGAAATCACGAGGAATTGAAGTTAATAAAATTGTGTTTGTCTTAGGATTTACTGTCGCAACCATAATTACATCACTACGACCATTTTCATCAAAACCACCACGAGAATCTGATCCGGAAATCAATACATTAAATGGAGTTGTCGTAATATTACTTACCGCATTTGCCTTATCCGTATTTTCAACTTCATAACTTGTTTGATATACGACACGCGTTTTACTATCAAATTTTGCATAATCTTCCATATCCGTAATTTGATCACGACTGGATTCATTAATCACAATCGCATCTACATCACCCTTAAATAAGGCTTCAAGCATAGCCGTCATACTATCATATTGTTTTTTAGTAACATCAATATTTGAACTATTCAATTCCTTTAAAACCTTTTTAGAACCAACAGTACCAATACTCTTTAACACACCAATATTCTTACCATTCAAATCATTCTTCTTTTTAATAGAACTTGATTTTTTTACAACAACACTAACAGTATTTTTTGAACTTGTAGCTACATTTGTAATGTTTGATAATAATCCACCTGTTTTAGACATGTAGTATCCACCCATACAAGAACCTAATGAAATGGTAATTGTAAAGATAATACAAATAAATTTAGAAACAAATCCCTTTGTTGCAAAACACAATAGCAACACAAAAATCAAATCTAATAACACAAAAACAACTGTTACTAAGAACAATAATTTTGTAGGCAATACATTTAACTTAACCAATTCAAACAACAAGAACATTGTGGCCGCTACTAATAAAATAGAAAAAATAATCCCAAATACTTTTCCAACCCTACTAGTATTCTTTTTATTTTTTTTCATAAATATACTAATCTCCTTAACCCAATTATCATACCATAAAAAAAAGGATAGGCAAACCTATCCTAATCTATTTAACGCTATCGCTTGATTTTCCAGCCAAAACCGCATTAATTTTATCCTTTGCAGTTTTAACAGTACTCTGATCTGGAACCATAACACTAGCAGCATCACCAAGTTCTGCACACATTAATGTATCCCCAGTTCCATTAACCATATATTGTTCCATCTTCCATTTTGGATTGTTGTTGATTTGATATTTAATCAAATCTGAAATCTCATCATTACTCATTGTGGTTGAGAAAGTATTAGCCATCGCATCCATAATAGAAGCATAGTTTGTCACGATTGCTGGACTTGTTACTTTATCAACAATTCCCATCAACACAAGCTGTTGGTTCTTTGTACGCTGACGATCCCCTTCACTATATGCATATCGTTCACGTGCAAACGCAAGGGCTTGTTCTCCATTTAAGTGGTTCACACCTTCATGCACACTAAAACCTGATAATGCATTAAAATTATTCACTGCATACCCTGGAGCCACCGTTACATCTACTCCGCCCAAGGCATCTACCAACTCCGTAACTGTATCAAATCCAACCTTGAAAGTATAGTTGATTTCAATACCCAACAATTGTTCTACTGTACGTTTTGTCGTATTTGTACCATGAATACCCGTATGTGTGATTTTATCTAAAGCACCTTGCATACATCCATCCCCTGCATCACAAGCTGTTGTAACATAAAAATCACGTGGTACCGATGTTAATAAGATTGTACTTGTCTTAGGATTCACAGTCGCAACCATAATCACATCACTACGACCATTTTCATCAAATCCACCACGTGTATCCGATCCAGAAATCAATACATTAAATGGCTTTGAAGTAATGTCTGTAACAGATTTAGCTTTATCTGTATTTTCTACTTTATAAGAAGTTTGATAAACAACACGCGTATTATTATCAAAGTCTGCATAGCTTTCCATATCCAAAATTTGACTACGACTGGATTCATTAATAATAATCGACTCTACTTCTCCATTATAGAAAGCTTCAAGCAGTGTAGTTAAACTATCATATTCCTTTTGTTTAAGAACAATACCATCATTACTTAATTCTTTTAATACTTTCTTTGAACCCTGTGTACCAATATTTCGTAATGTACCAATAGAAACACCATTTAATTGTGATTTATTCTTAATATCACTCGATTGTTTCACAACAACACTTACCGTATTCTTGGCATGTTTTGTTACACTTGTAATACTACTCAATAGGCTTCCTGTTTTAGAAATATAATATCCTCCAAAACAAGATCCAATTGTAAGAATCAATGATAAAGCGATGCATACAATTTTAGATACAACACTCTTTGAATAATAACACAATAATAAGATAAAGATTGCGTCTAATAACACAAATACGATTGTCATTAAGAATAAAAATTTTGTTGGCAATACATTGATTTTAATCAATTCATATAATAAATAAAATGATGACAATACCAATAAAATGGATAATAGAATACTTAATACTTTTGAAAATTTATTTTGTTCCTTCATAAAATTCCCCCTTATGCTTTTATTCTATACAGCACCTTTTCCATAAAGAACCTGTTTAACAGTTTTACATAATAATGTTACATCCAACCAGAATGACCAGTTTCTGTAATAATACTCATCTAATACTAATCGATGTTTAAAGTCTATGTCACTACGACCATGACTTTGCCACATGCCCGTAATGCCCGGCTTACATGCGACAACATCCTCATAATATCGTCCCATATCTTCTTTTTCTCGTGGTAAGTATGGTCTAGGACCAATCAATGACATTTGACCAAGCAATACGTTAATAAACTGTGGAAATTCATCTAGACTCTTTTCTCTTAAGAATTTACCAGCACTTGTAATACGAGGATCATTCGCCAACTTTTTATTCTTCGTATATTCTTCACGTATTGCGGGATCCTTTTCCATTAAATCCTCTAATATCTTGTCTGCATTCATTACCATTGAACGATACTTATACATCTTAAATTCTTTTCCATTTTTACCAATACGGTTTTGTGTAAAGAATATAGGTCCTTTATCTCCTTCACTACGATTCTTAATAAACACAAAAATTGTCAATGGAATCAAAATCAGCATACCACAAAGTCCAGCACATATATCCATACATCGTTTTAATATATAAGATCCTAATTGATTTACGCCACGTGAATTAGAAATCATTAAAATACCATCAAAGTCTTCTACCTTTGTATCAAAAGTAACTAAACCATTGACTTGAGGCAAGTATTTAATGACATTGACCTTACCTTTAAACATTTCAAACAAAGAATATAATGCTTCTTGTTTAATCTCAGGAATCGCAATCAATACAGTATCAATATTATGAGATTCAATAAATGAATCCACCTCTTCTAAATCAATTGTTTTATCCTTTGAAGCAATCTGCTCTTGATTGATTCCAATGGATTTACAATTCACATAACCCTGTACATCCAATAAAGAATAACTGTTTCCTCCACATACGAATGCCAATTGTGCTGCCGTATGTCCAACGCCAACAATTAACGTATTATGTTTAAATCTTTTTCTAAATATCTTATGCGAATATCTCGAATTAAATCCTGCAAAGACAAACAATACGAGTGTTAATAATAGAAATCCATAGATCTTACGTACGGTCCATGAATTAATTGGAAACACTAAAAAGCTTCCAAAGAAAAATCCAATATGACTTAATATCAATAAACGAATCTCATCATACATTAATAATACTTTTCCTTGGTAGCGTCCAATCAATAACTGCATTAAGAAATATAATGCGCATAATTTAATTGTATATTCGCCATAAAAACGTAATACATTGATTTCTTGTAAAAAATTAATTAAAATCCAATAGAATATAAATTCAATTGTAATCTTTAATGTTCCTATTTTTGACATAACAATTTCACTCCATATATACAACTACATATCTAATTGTACTAAAAAAAAAAGAAAAGAACAAATTGCACTTTTCTTTAGAGTGTTCCATTGTTAGTTTCACTATTATAAATCTCCATAAAATCCTTATATTCTTTCGAATCTTTGGACATTGGAGTTTTAATAACCGTATTCTTATATAGGGCAAAATCAGAATCAATAATACTACGACTCTTATCCCACACATTTAAACCAGCTATTTTGATTTCAACATCACCAAACAATGAATGAATCGCATCCACCACTTGTTTCATAGAATGCCCTGTATCTACAGAATCATCAACTACCAAAATACTTTGAATATTTGAAGATTTCATCTCTTCTAATCCTTCATGATAATGAATCTTTCTTTCCGCATTTTTACTATGTGTATCTGATTTTAACTCTAAAGAAATAAGAATATTACGCACACAGTTTGGCATGCGACTTACAATAGGACCTACCACTTCTTTTAAGGCATTTCCCTCTCTTGTAGCACTAATACCAACTAAAGGTACATTAAAAACATCCTTCATCTCACGACCTATTAAATATCCAGCCTTAGCTACATATACAATAAGATCAGGCTGATACGATTTTTGTATTTCTTTAGCCCAGTCTTTACACTGTTCCTCTATATCTTTTCTTGATAATTCTATATATTTCATTGAAGTTTCCCTTCTTTAACAATCGAAGTAGTTTAACTATCTTTGTGATTTTATGACAAAATTTTAAGCACTTCTCTTTATGAAAAGTAACATTTTCCAAAGCCTTTTTAAAACTTTCAGGCGAATTTGGCATACAATCAACCATCATATAATTTCTGCCAATCTCAAATACAGTATGTGCATCCGAACCAATAACAGAAGTTAATTTATATTTTTCAGCAATTTCTGTTTGTTTCAATCCATATGTATCTGAAATATTACGACCATTATAACATTCTATACAATCAATTCGAGACCGATTATTTCGAATACATTCTTCTTTCAGTACTGTTTTAGCACGCTTTTCATCATACGGGTGCGGCACATATACAATGCCATCTTGAGAACATATTCTTTGAATTGTTTCTTCACAAGATAATCCAGACGGTATCTCATCCTTTAAATAAAGACCAATCACTTCCCCATCCGTTGTCATAATCTCTTCCCCAATTATAACATGAAGCTTATTCTTTTTCTTTTCACAATACTTTTTAAATTCAACTGCACCCTGAATATTATTATGTTCAGTAATAGCAATCCAATTAATATGACACAATCTACATTTTAAATATAATAATGAGAATGGAAGCATACTGTCCTTTGAATATTTAGTATGACAATGTGTTTCCAAACGAATCATATTCAATCTCCTTAAACAATGTACTTTAGTTAACAAAAGTACTTCTGTATTTTACAACTCAATACACTCAGAGTCAACCAACACAAATGAAAAAACACCTTCCAGTTAAGAAGGTGTACATATGAATTATCCTACAATAGATGATAATACGACAAATGTAGAAGCATCTACAACTGAAGTATTATTTGAACCTTGGAAATTAAATGTAACTGTATATTGTTGTGTAGCTTCATCCAAAGTACATGTAATATCAGTAACATCCTCATCCCCTAATCCTGCATTTGCCAAGGCAGAGTTAATGGCTTTTTGTTGATTTTCATCAAAAGAAGTTTTAGATTTATTTTCTTCTTTTTTAGTTTCTTCCTTCTTGGATTCTGCCTTAGCTTCAGTTTTTGTTTCTTCCTTCTTAGTTTCAACAGGAGTTTCTACTGTCTCTTCATCATCACTTGTACGCTTATAATTACGTTCTTGTATAATTCCATCTTTACCAATCTTATATTCATAAGATCCAGACTTTGTATTAAATGTCACCGTATAATATTTCTTTTCTTCAGAAACTTTTACATTGGAACATTCCTTTTTAGTTGCATTTGCATCATCTCTAGCTACTTCAAGAATATCATTCTTTGTGATTGCTAGTTCACTATTTCCACAACCAGAAAGTAATAGAGCAGAAGCTAAGATAAATAACCCTTTTTTATTTGCCATTCCCTTCTCCTCCATAACCATAGCCGTAGCCATATCCATAATGACTTTCATCAGATGCATCAACCTTATTCAATACGAGTCCAATTACGTGACCACCATTTCTTTGAACATCCCCAATTGCCATTTTAACCTTACGCTTATCCGATTGTTTTGAATCAACTACATATAATACGCCATCACTTACGTTACATAATGGAATCGCATCCGAAGCAACAGCTACGGGTGGACAGTCAATAATGATATATCCAAATTCTTGTCTAGCTTGATTTAAGAATTTAGCTAATCTTTTAGAACCCAATACCTCACTAGGATTTGGTACTCTATGACCCGCTGTAATTACAGATAAAGCATATCCTCCATCAAATTGAACATCTTGTACTCCTTCATAAGAATGAATACTTACACCTTCTCTAAATTCAGAGATGATGTTTGTCAACCCACATCTATTTGAAATCTTTAATGTTTTATGAACAGATGCATTTCTTAAGTCACAGTCAATTAATAAAACATTCTTATATTTAGCAGCCATAATACGAGCTAAGTTGCAAGCTACTGTACTCTTACCTTCATTTGGAACTGTACTAACAACATTAATCACCTGGATTGCATCATCCATTTGACTAAATTCAATATTAGTACGTAAACTACGATAGATCTCATCTACATCAAATTGATTTCTCTTTCTCTTTGCCATTTTTATCTCCCAAAGAAACGAAACAGTTTCTTTTTCTTCTCTACATCAATATCTAGTATATCCATATCCTTTAAGATTCTCTTTGGATTCTCATAAAATAAGATATCCGCATTCTCAGAACCAATACGCTTAGAAACAACAGAATATACATCACTCATCTTTTCAATTCTATTCCCACTCGCTCTATGTGTATCTGTACAAATCAAATCACAATATCCATTATCTAATAATTCTAATGCATTAGCTTGAATTGTCTTTCCATTTACCCCCAAAATAGAAGTACGATTCAATTGAAGAACACAACCCATATCAACCCAACTATCAATGATTGAGTAATCTAACCCCTCATGGAAATATCTTTCAATATGAGCTATTACCGGTATGTATCCCCTTACCTTAATTTCATACAAACAATCATCTCTAAAATCAATGGAATGAATGTCACGAAGAACATTATATTCAACCAACATATACCTACTTCCATTTAAAGTAGGATATAAATCCAAATCAAAGTTTTGAATGAATTCACTATTCATCATCACTTCCCCACCAAAATAAATTGGTACTGGACTCATATCTTTTAATTCCAATTGGCACGTAACAATCTCATTATAAATATGAACATCTAACTGACCAGGAATAAAATGTGGCGTGCTACATATCCCTATAATTCCATCACTTTTAGCTAATTTCAATGAACTAGCTGCATCCTCTCTACTAGGCATACCATCATCAATACCCCAAGCCACATGAGAATGCAAATCAAAATACTTAGCCATTATAATTCAGGAATCTCGCAGAATACAGGAATACCCAAATATTTTTCTGCCTCTTCCTTCGTACGCAAACGATTATCAAATAAGAATCTTAATACGGCATAACCACAACCTAATACAAAACCAACCAATGTAGCCAATAAAGTATTCTTCTTTACATTCGGACCACTAGGTACATAAGACAATTTAGCCTTATCTACCACTTCAATATTACTAACATTCAAATTCTTCTGCATAGTACGAATAAAAGTACTAACCGTATCATTTGCGATATCCTTACTTAACTTAGGATCAGTCGTAGTAGCTGAAATCGTGATAATTTCTGTATTTGACTCATTACTAACACTAACAACATCTTTAACACTTTCAGCACTCTCTAAACCAACATCCTTTGCCACTTCAGACATAATGTTGTTTTGAGTTAATAAATTCACAGCATTCGTAACCAAT
>ERZ857629.3291-NODE-3291-length-13771-cov-3.585739_pt1 | contig 13771 bp, 11 predicted proteins | sample MGYA00519700_ERZ857629 | MGnify/ENA primary metagenome ERZ857629 (study PRJEB31778, sample SAMEA3449351) | human gut metagenome | biome: human gut; feature: human-associated habitat; material: faeces | place: United Kingdom | collected 2010/2012 ... | reverse complement strand
ATGTGAGCGACTACTACAAGAACGGCCTCGCCGTGAACGCCGACAAGGCGGTCGCCCAGCATCCCGACTGGAACCTGATCACCAACATCACCTGCTTCGACGGCTCCATCTACGGCGTGCCGCGCATCCAGGTGTCTCCCTCCAACGAGACCAAGTATAAGCTGTGGATCAACCAGACCTGGCTGGACAAGCTGGACATGGAACTCCCCACCACCACCGAGGAATTCAAAGAGATGCTCATCCGTTTCCGTGACGAGGATCCCAACGGCAACGGCGAGAAGGACGAACTCCCCCTGCTCGGCTCCTCCTCCTGGGGCGGCAGCCCGGTGAAGTTCCTCACCAACGCTTTCGTTCATGAAGGCGACGGCGACATGCTCATGCTCAAGGACGGCCACGTCACCGCTTCCTACATCCAGGATGGCTGGTTCGAAGCCGTTGACTACATCAAGGACCTCGTAGCGGAAGGCCTGCTCCTCCCCGAGTCCTTCACCTATGGCCGCCCCGACATCGTGGCCGCTGCCGCTGACGGCAAGAACCGCGTTGGCTGCCTGTTCGATTCCTCTCTGGGCTTCCTCGGAAGCGCCAGCGTTGAGACCCGTCTGCAGTACACCTGCTGCGATCCGCTGACCGGCCCCGAAGGCGTTCGTACCGTTGCGTATGCCCAGTCCACCACCACCATCGCGTGGGCCGTGACCACCTACTGCCAGCAGCCTGAACTGGCGTTCCGCGTGGGCGACTTCCTCTTCTCCGAGGAGAGCTTCCTGTTCGGCCGCTTCGGCATCGAAGGCAAGCAGTGGATCACCGTTGAGGATTACCTGAAGGATCATCCGGGCGCCGAAATCAAGGCCTCCTATGCGTCCCTCGGCTATGAACCCAAGTACCTGTTCGACTTCCCGGGCGTTGAAGAAGTATTCGGCAAGGTTCAGAACGTGAACTGGTTCGACAAGAGCCCCTACTACTCCGGCGACATCGAGAACGAAGGCGGCTACATCTACAAGGATGAGAACGGCAACCTCGTTACCGGTTATGAGAACAGCGGCGCTGTCCGTCAGAACCTGGCTACCGGCGTCTATCAGAGCCTGAAGCCCGATGCGAACACCTACTGCCCCACCCTCAACTTCTCCGCCGCTGAGATCGAAGAGCTTGGCGAAATCCGCAACAACCTGAAGACCTTCGTCAACCAGCAGCGCACCCTGTACGTCCTCGGTCAGGAAGCTTCCTTCCTGGACGACAAGGACGCCTTCCTGGCCGAGCTCAACAACATCGGCCTCGAGCGCTTCCTCGAGCTGGCGGACGTCGCCTATCAGCGTCAGTACGTCGACTAATCTCGACCAGACCAATCCCTATGGGGGGCCGCCTTGCGCGGCCCCTTTTTCACAAATTCCCGCAGGGGAACCCAAAGGAGATTTTTCCGATGGCCTTTTCTGAAATGACCTCAAAGGAACGCCTGATGACCGTCCTGCGCGGCGGCATCCCCGATCGCGTGCCCTGCATGCCTGACTTTTCGAATATGATTCCCTGCCGCCTGACGGGCAAACCCTTCTGGGATATTTATATGGAGGGCAACGCGGCACTGTACAGAGCCTATTGCAAAGCGGTGGAGTATTTCGGCATTGACGGCTGGTTCCAGACAAACTCCGCCATGACCTTTCAGCGCGAAAGCCTTGCGGATATCAAGGTTACGCGCACCGTCGACCCGGTTCAGAACAACCGCTTCACCATTCACAGCCGCTATGACATTGACGGCGACATTCTGACGCAGGGCAAGACGATGTTCGTCGCCGACTCCCCCGCGCAGACGGAGCGCCTGATGAAGGACATTGTGCGCGATTTCCCCATCTACAAGAAGATGCTGGGCAGGATCGTCAGCTGTGAAACGCCGCTTCTGGAGGAGCAGCGCGCCATGTGCGGCGACAAGGGCATTTTCTGCCTGACCGTCGGCTACCCGGGCATTCAGGCGTTTATCGGCGCCATTGAGGGCGGCGTGGAAGCCGCCGTGTACGCCTGCTACGACGAGCCGGAAATCATGGAGGAATGGGCGGCGCTGATGGATCGCGATTACGTGCGCATGGCCGAAATGATGCTGGATCAGAAGCCGGACGTGCTTCTGCTGGGCGGCTCGGGCACGCTCACGCTGGCCACGCCTGCGCTCGTGCGCAAGTACGCGCTGCCGACGATCAAAACCATCACGCGCATGTGCAAAGAAGCGGGCATCCCCTCCATGCTGCACAGCTGCGGCCGCTCGATGGCCTTCCTCGAGATGCTATACAACGAGACCGATCTGGACTGCATCAACCCGCTGGAGGAGCCGCCGATGGGCGACGTTGACCTCGCCGAGGTCAAGCGCCTGTACGGCGACAAGCTCTGCCTGATGGGCAACCTGAACACCACGAACGTGCTGATTGAGCCGAAGGAGCGCGTGGCAGAGGCCTGCAGACGCGCGATTGACGCCGCCTCGAAGAACGGCCGCTTCATCCTGTCCACCGGCGACCAGCTCGGCCGCGACACACCGGACGAAAACATTTTCGCCATGGTAGAAACCGCGAAAACCTACGGAAAATACAACTGAGCACGCGAAGAAGAAAGGAACCGGTCGTTCCGACTCCTTTCTTCATTCCAAAAACACACACGCCCTCCGGAAAACCGGAGGGCGCGCGTTTGACGTGGATTACTTGTTCAGGTCGTTCTCGGCGTAGATGTCGAGGATCGGCTGATAAGCGGGCACCATTTCATTGTTGATGAAATCGACCAGCTCGTCACGCTCGACGTTGCCGCAGATATAACCGGTGCGCAGCTCATTGAACTTGTCGTCGATGCCAGCGTCAGCGATGGCAACCTTGACTTCGTTCACGCCCACGAGGGAGCCGCCGCTCAGGTAGAACACGCGGTTCTCCTCCGCGCCGATCTCATCGTACGCGGTAATGAACTGCTGAACCTCTTCCTCGGTGTTGCCGTTGGCGATCAGCAGGCCCTTGTCCTCGCGCTGATAGTTGATGGTAGCGTAGGAGGCGACGTACTTGTCGGAGTTGAGCTTCTGCTCTTCGGTCTTGGCGGCATAGCGGCGAACGGGATCAAAGGTCTCGTAGGTGATGCCCTGAACGCCGAACATCAGCAGCTCGTTGACTTCGTCGGTGTAGCCCAGATCGAGGAAGCGGAGCGCCTCTTCCAGGTACTTGGTGTCCGCGCTGATGGCGTAGTTGCCCCAGATCTGCGGGTTGTAGTACACGTTGGCGACGGTTTCGCCTTCCTTCATGAGGGCGGGTCCGGCCACGAGGGTGGCGTCGGGGTTCGCGGCTCTGAAGGCTTCACGGGAGGGGCCGTAGGAGATCAGGTGCTCGATAACGCTGTTGCAATATCTCGCGCCCATCTTGCCGGCATCCCACAGATCGTCGTCCTGATACATGGTGACCAGGTAGAACTCGGGATCAACCGCGCCAGCGTCGTACATTTCCTTGATCCAGTCAAGGTAATCCATGTACGCATCCTGCGCCTGCATGAGGACGTAGTTGCCGTTCTCATCCGGAACGTCAGAGGGACGAACGCCGAAGCCGGACAGCATGGAGCGATGCTCCGCGCCCATGGCGGTGTTGTAGCACCAGCCGTAGGTATCGTCAACGCCGTTGCCGTCGGGATCCTGCGTCGCGAACGCGATCATGACTTCCTTGAACTCTTCGGGAGTCTTCGGAACTTCCAGACCGAGCTTCTCCATCCAGTCCGCGCGATAGATGATGCAGTCCCAGGGCTTGGTCTGCACGCGGGGCAGGGAGTAGATGTGGTTATCAAGGGAGGGGATGCGCACGGAGTACAGCTCGTCCTCGGTCAGCACCTTGTAGGGATGCGGCAGAGTCTCTTCGTTGAAGTACTCGGTGAGGTCAAGCAGCAGGCCGTCGGTCGCCCACTTGACGTAGTTGGTGCCGGTGTCGCCGACGTAGATGATGTCGGGCAGGTCGCCGGAAGCCATGATGACGTTGCGGCGGTCGCTGTAGCTGGAGATCGGCGGCGCCTCGATGTCGAGATTAAAGCCGAGAATGTCCTCCCACGCGTCGATGACGGGGTTGCCGTCGATCACGTAGGCCGCGTTCAGGCGCTGCAGCATGCGAAGCGTGGGGCGGTCTTCTTCGGCGGAAGCCGTGAAGGCGCACACGCCCATCAGCAGAGCGATCGCGAGAACCAGAGACAGAAATTTCTTCATGGGATGCTCCTCCTTACAATTTTATCATAACGGCAAATGCCGTTATAATTAGTACAAGGTAGCTCCTCCGAGCTTTTTCGCGATTCGGTTGGTGGAGAAAATGAGGATCGTGCCGATGATGTTCTTGAACATGCCGACGGCGGTGGAGTAGGAATAGCGGCCGCCGACGATGCCGATGTTGTAGGTGTAGGTTTCAAACACCTCGGACACGGAGATGTTCAGGTCGTTCTGGAACAGATAAATCTGCTCGAAGCCGTTGTTCATCAGACCGCCGATGTCCAGCACCAGCTTGATCACGACCGTGCTGGCGATGCCGGGCAGGGTGACGTGGAAGATGCGCTGCCAGCGGTTCGCGCCGTCCACCGTTGCCGCCTCGTAGTACTCGGGGTTGATGGCGGTAAGGCCCGCGAGGTAGATGATCATGCCCCAGCCGGCTTCCTTCCAGATGTTGGTGCCGATGATGACAGTGCGGAACCACTGCGCGGAGCCGAGAAAGTTGATCTTCGTTCCGCCCAGCGCGGCGATAATGTCGTTGATCAGACCGTCGGTCACGCTCAGGAAGTTGGTGGCGATGGAGCCCAGAACCACCCAGCTGATGAAGTGCGGCAGATACATCAGCGTCTGCGTCGTGCGCTTGATGAACTTGATGCGCATCTCGTTCAGCATCAGCGCCAGCAGGATAGGAATGGGGAACGTGATCAGGAAGCGCGTGATGCTCAGCACGAACGAGTTCACGAACACCGTGGCAAACTTGCCGGAGGTGAACAGCTGATCGAAGTTCTGAAGGCCGATCCACGGGCTCGCGCCGATGCCCAGCTTGAAGTTGAACTCTTCAAACGCCATCACAACGCCGTACATCGGAACGTACTTGAAGATAATCAGGAAGGCGAAGCCCGGAAGGCTCATCAGATACAGCCAGCGCTGCTTCCACATGTGCGTGAGCTTGCCCCGCAGGCCGGTTTTCTTTTTCAGGGAGACGCGGCTCCCGACAGGCTTGGTCATCGTCGTCATGCGTTTCGCCCCCTTATTCCTTGACGCCGCCCAGCACGAGGCCGGTCATGAAGTACTTCTGCAGGAAGGGATACACCAGCATGATCGGAACCGTCGCGACCACGATGGACGCCATCTTCAGAAGGAACGGTGCGCTCATGCGCTCCTCGGCCGCCATGCCCTGCTGCACCTCGTCCACGCCGGACTCGAACACGATCTCGCGCAGAACCAGCTGAAGGGGCCACTTGGTGCGCTTGGTCAGGTAAATAATGGCGGAGAAGTAGCTGTTCCAGTAGCCGACCACGGTGAACAGACCCAGCGTGGCGAGAATCGGGATGCACAGCGGCAGCACGATTTTGAACAGCACCTGAATGTCGTTCGCGCCGTCGATCAGCGCCGCTTCCTCAAGGGACACGGGCAGACCTTCCATATAGTTGCGCATCAGAATCAGGTTGTAGCAGCCCAGCAGACCCGGCAGGATGATCGCCCACAGGCTGTTCAGAAGCCCCAGCGAGCGCATCAGGAAGTAATCCGGAATCATGCCGCCGGAGAAGAACATCGTGATGATCCACAGCGTGGTCATGAACTTGTGGCCGATCATGTCCTTCTTCACCATCGGATACGCGGTCATGATCATGAGTATCATGGAGCACGCCGTGCCGATGACGGCAATGAAGATCGTGTTCCGGTAGCCCGTCCAGATATAGTCGTAGTTCAGAACCATCTTGTACGCGTCAAGCGTCAGCCTCGACGGGAAAAAGTCGAAGTGATTCTTGAGGTACAGGTCGTAGGGCGTGAAGGAGTAAATAATAACCAGCAAAAACGGGACAAAGCAGATCACCGCAAACAGAATGCCGATGATGTAGGCAATCGCGGAAACGCTGATATCGTCCCAGCCCCGCTTCATCCGGGGCTTGTGATACGTGCCCATGCTCTTGTGGCTCATGGCGTGACATCCCTTCGTTAGAGTATGCGCAAATGATAGCACTCAGTTTGTGCTATGTCAACAGTATTTTCTGTAATTTTGGAAGCCGACACAAATGTTGACGGAGACCGAATTTCCGCTTATAATATCCGTGAAAAGGAGGTTATTTTATGCTTTCACAGGGCTACACGTTCTGCAATTCGGCCGATTTCGTCCGAAGCGCGCTTCAGAAAAAGGGAACGCTTTCCCGCGCCATTCAGAAGGCGCAGGCACAGGCCGCGCATCTGCGCGAAACGTTTTTTGACACGCCCGCGCGCACAAGCGGCTGGGGACACGATTTCGCGTGCCCCGTCTGCACGACCACGCTGACGTTCGACGCGGACATGGACTATAAGCAGGGCAACGAATTCGTCTGCCCGCACTGCGGCAAGGTTTCCAGCGGCGTGAAGCTGGACGAGGCGTGGGTATATCTGTATCGCTTCGCCGTCGGCGCGAAGCTGGAGGACTGCGCGGTGAGCGCGCTCGCGGGCGACGACGCGTCCTTCGATTTCATCGTGAAGTGCATCGATTTCTATGCCGACCACTACGATCAGTTTCCCGTGCACGGCCACGCGGCCGGCAAGGGCAAGATCATGGGGCAGTGTCTGGACGAGGCCGTGCTGGGCATCGCGTTTTTGAAGGCGCTGCGCCCGTTCCGCGACCGCATTCCAGCGGAAACGCGCGCGCGCTGGTATGAGAAGCTGTTTGCCCCCATGTGCGAGCTTCTGTATCCGCAGACGGGCTTCATCCACAACATTCCCACGTGGCTCATGTGCTTCATCGGCATGACGGGCCTTTTCTTCCACGCGGACGAATGGCTGGACAAGGCGCTCAGCAGCGAATACGGCATTCACAACCAGATCGAAAAGGGCTTCACGAAGGACGGCATGTGGCGCGAATGCTCACCCGGCTACCATTATTACACGCTTTCGGCGCTGACAAACTTCTATTCCTTCTACGCCGAGACAAACCCCGCGGACGCGGCGTGCGAGACGGTGGAAAAGGCGTTCATCGCGCCGCTAACCCTGTCCTGCGACGGCTGGACGATTCCGGCTCTGAACGACGGCTGGTATCCGCTGCACCTGTCGTCCCTCGTGGTGCAGGCTTCTCGAATCTGGGATCTGCCGGAGCTGGATTGTCAGGTTGAAACCGTGCTCGCGCACATGCCCGAAATCCGTGAAACCGCGGGCTATGTGCTCTTCGCGAAGCCCGAGGAGCACGCGAACGCGCGCGCCGTTTCGCAGCGCGACGTGGTGATGCTTTCGGACACGAACCTCGGCGTGTTCCGCGCGCCCGTGTTCGCGATTCTGAAAAGCGGCGTCATCGAGCGCAGCCACATGCATCAGGATCCGCTCTCGGTCATCCTGCCGCCGTTCGCCGACGACATCGGCACGCCCGGCTACGGCCATCCCATGACGGCCACGTGGTACCGCCGCGGCGTGGCGCATTGCTGCGTGACCGTGGACGGCAAAACGCCGGAGACCGTTTTGAAAACGCATATCTCCCTGACGGACGGCCGCATGAAGGCCGAGGTGGAACCGGACGAATGGGACGACCTGACGGTCGCGGAGCGCACGCTCTTTGCGCAGGACGGCGGCCTGACCGACGTTTCCCACTTTGAAGCCGCTTCTGCGCACACGTTCGACTGGCTGTTCCATTCGGACGGCGAATGCGAATGCTCGGCGAAGATGATTCCCGCCGAATCCCTCGGAAGCGCCAACGGCTACGAGCATCTTGCGGACGCGCGCGAAATTCAGGCGAATGGTGAAATTGAAATCGCCTTCCATCTGAATGGCCGGACGCTGACGCTGCGCGTGCAGCCCGCCGAGGGACAGCGCTGCTTCCTGTGCACCTCCCCCGGCAACCCCGCGGATCACCGCCGGACGACCGTGCTTTTGCGCGCGCACGGCGCGAAGGCCGAGTTCCGCGTGCACTACACGGAAACGAACTGACGCACCGCGGCGGGAGACCGGCTCTCCCGCCGCCTTTTACAAAAGGAAAGGAACGCACAGCCATGAACGATCACAGCTTTGTTTTCGGAACGCAATACCTGCGCGGCGCGTCGCCCGCAAAAGACCAGTGGGACAGGGATATGGACAGCATGAAGCGGCTGGGCTTCAACACCATCCGCGCGTGGCTGGTATGGAACGCGTGCGAGCGCTATGAGGGCGAAATCGATTTCGACTACATCACCTCCTTTTTAAATTGCGCCCGCGCGCACGAGCTGGACGTGGGGCTTCTGTTTCACATGCATGCCTGCCCGGCGTGGGCGGTGGAAAAATACAGCAAATACTTCTACGTCAGCGAGGACAACCTGCCCTTCGAGCCCGCCGTGCGCGCCAACACGCCCTCCGGCGGCTGGCCGGGGCTGTGCTTTGACAACGACGAGGTGCGCGAGATGGAGGAGCGCTTCATCCGCGGCGTCATCGGCGAAACGTCGAAATACGAAAACGTAGCGTTCTACGAGCCCATGAACGAGCCGCACCAGTGGGTCGACATGACGCGCAGTCCGAACGGCATGTACTGCTACTGCCCGGCGACGACGCGCAAATTCCGCCAGTGGCTGAAGGTGAAATACGGCGACATTTCCGCGCTGAACGCCGCGTGGGGACACTTTTACGGCAGCTTCGACGAGGTGCGCCCGCCGCGCTGGATCTCCGCCTACAGCGATTACACGGACTTCCGCCTGTTCACGATGGACAACGTGGCGGAGGAAATCGCCTTCCGCGCGCGCGTCATCCGCGATTGCGACACGAAGCCCGTGATCGCCCACGCGTGGGGCGGCGGCGCGATTACCTGCGCGCAGCTGGGCGGCATGGCGTTTGACGACTGGAAGAACGCGAAGGTGTTTGACAAGTGGGGCTTCAGCGCCTTTCCCCGGGACGCGAAAAGCGCCTCCACGCTGGCCATGGGCTGCGACGCGACAAGATGCGCCGCGGACGGCAAGGAATTCTGGCAGAGCGAGCTGACCGCGGGCATGTGGGGCACCGGCCTGCATCAGGGCGGGCGCATGGACGACGACGCCTTCCTGAACCTGTCGCTGGAATCCATTCGCCACGGCGCGAAGGGGCTCTTGTACTGGCAGTTCCGCAAGGAGCGCTTCGGCGCGGAATTCGGCGGCTACGCCATGACGGACTACGACGGCGGCCCGACCAACCTGTCGCGCTGCGCCGGCCGGCTCGGCGAAATGCTGAAGCGAAACGGCGACGTGCTGTCCGCGGGCGCGCTGCCCCGGGCGGAGGTGGCCGTGCTGTTCAGCATCCGGTCGTATCTGGCCGTGTGGCTGTCCAACGGGCGGCACGAGAACAAGGCCGCCATCGACGCGGTGAACGGCTATTACCGCGTCCTCTGGGAGGAAAACATCCCCGTGGACATCCTGCACGAGGAATTTTTCGGCGACCTGTCCGGCTACAGGCTGATCATCCTGCCCTGCGCCTGCGCGGTTTCGCCCGCGTTCGCCGAGGCGCTGAAAACGTATATCGCCGGCGGCGGCACGGTGCTGTCCGATCCCTATTTCGGCGCGTTCGATAAGGACATGCAGCTTTCCTACGCCGTACCGGGCTATGGCTTCGCCGAAATCTTCGGCGCGCGCGAGGACGACATCCGCGAGGGCGACGCCCGCGAAATCGTCTACCGCAGCGAGACGCACCGCGTCACCGGCCTTCTGATGAACGAAACCTTCCGCGACGTCGCCGCCGACGCGCTGGCGACCTACGCGGACGGCACTCCGGCCATCCTCTCCCACAAGTGGGGACGCGGCCGCGCGATTCTGAGCGGTGTGAGCCTTGGCAATTCCTGCGCCGAGGGCGCGCTGATTTCGGATGACATCCTCGCGGACGGCCAGAACCGCCAGAGCACACTCGCCCGGCGCGTCGTGCTCGACCTCTGCGCGGACTGCGGCGTACGGCCGAACCCCTGCGACGCGCCCGGCGTGAAGGCAAGCGTTTACGAAACGGACGACGGCAACGGCTGCGTCATCCTGATCAACAGCGCCGCTGAGCCCGCCGAGGGCCGCGTGCGCCTGAACGCATCCTACGCCGCGTGCTCGGAGGAGCTGGGTGCGCCGCACGCGTCCCTCGCGGACAACGCGCTGCGCTTCCGCCTTGCGCCCCACGAGAGCGCCGTCGTCCGGCTGCTCGCGAAGCGCTAATTCCTTCGCCCGAAAATACACACCCCGGGAGGATTCTTCTTCATGATGTTCATACCGGTTGCGATTCTTTCCATCGGCAATGAGGACGACCGCGCGTTTATGGTTCGGCTGTATGTGGACTACCGCTGGCTGATGTACAAGGTGGCGCTGAGCGTCGTCCGGGAGCCGCAGCTCGCGGAGGACATGGTTTCGCAGACCCTCTGTGAAATGATCGATAATCTTGAAAAAATTCGCGCGGTAGACTGTTGCAAACTGAGGGGATACATCGTCTCTTTTGTCAGGAACGTCTCCGTCGACTTCGTGCGCAAGCGAGACCGGCAGGGAAAATACTTTTTCCTCACCGGCGAGGAAGCCGAGGTGGCGGCTGAGGATTCCGTGGACGAGAATCTGATCCGCATGGCGGAGATCGACGCGCTGAAGAGAGGGCTTGCGCGCCTTTCGGAAAACGACCGGCTGCTGCTGACGATGAAATACTTCGACGGATTGTCGGATGAGGAAATCGCCGCGCGGCTCGGCGTCGCCAAGGCGAGCGTTCGAACCTACCTCATGCGCGCCCGAAACCGGCTGTGCCAGCGGCTGAAGGAGGATGAACTTCTATGAAGAGCACGATTCAGGCCCCCAAGTCCCGGGAAGAGCTGAACGAGGAACTGACGGCGCTGAAGCTGAAAATCGCGCTTCAGGAATATCAGGCGGAATCGCTCGAAACGATTCTGGCAGACGAGCCCGGCGATTCCTCCGCGCGCGAGCAGCTTGCGCGCAGCGAAAAGCCGACCATCCGCCGCCTGAACCGCCGCCTTCGCCGCCGAAGCCTTCGCCGCTTCGCCGTCCGAACGCTTCCCAAGGCCGGACGAGCCGCCGCCTGCCTGATTCTGGTTTTCTACATCGGGCTTACCGTCGCGGTCGCCACGGTGCAGAGCGTGCGCGTAGACCTGATGCGGTTCTTCGTGCGCATCGACGGCGGGCAGGCATCCTTCGGCTTCGAAACCTCCGACGACCATCTGGACGTGCCGTCCGGCTGGAACGGTTACTACTACCCCAGCTATATCCCCGACGGCTACGTGCTGACGGGCGTGTTTGACGATTCCGTCGTCTATCAGAACCGCGCGGGCACCGAGCTGCGCTTCTGCGACAGCGGCCCGGACGCAAGGTGGACGGTGGACACCGAAAACGCGGAAATCGAGTCCGTGGCGATCAACGGCAAGCCCGCCGTGCTGATTCGCAAGGGCATCTGGACGACGATCGTGTGGAGCGTCGACAGCCGCTGCCTGATCGTGGACTGCGCGGGCACGAAGGACGTAGCGATCACCATCGCCCAAAGCGTCGTCATGATCCGCAAATAGCTTCCGATTTCGCTCCCCGGCCGGGGAGCGATTTTTTTCAAAGTGTTCTCGAAAAAATTTTTTCAAAAAAGTGTTGCAGCCGGCCGGGACGCGTCGACTTTCTATATGGATCGAGTCCATACGGAGAAAAGAGGTCGATGCCTATGCGCAGATAAAGCGCTTCCCCACGAACCCAACACAAGCCAATATTCGGGAGGGATATTCATGAAAAACAGAAATCGATCCGGTTGGATTGCCATTGCACTCATTGCCGTCATCGCGCTGGCCGGCGTGCTCGTGATTCGCCAGCGCAGCACCGGAACCGCCGCGCAGGCCGCCGGCAGCAAAGGCGTAGTGGAGAAGCATATTCAGCACGAAACCCCGGCCCCGGCCACGCCCATTCCGGTTGATCTGTCCAAGAACTCGGATACCCGCTACGTGCAGATCGACGGCAACGCGGTTTACGACGCACGCGTCTCCAACCCGAAGGCCGCGTCCGTGCCCTGCCCCGTCGTGAAGCCCCTGAACCTGTACAGGCGCAAGGAGCAGGTGTGCTCGCTACTCGGCGCGGACTTCATTTCCGACTGGACGACCCGTCAGGCCGAGGACGACGGCGCTTCCCTCACCATCAAAACGGAGGATGGCGCGCGAATCAGCGCAGGCTCGCGCGGAAGTCTGGAATTCAAGACGAAGTTCGGGCACGACGCGGAGATTCTGCCGGTCAACGTGTTTGAAAAAATCTACGCGTACCCCGAAACGGACTTCTCGTGGGGCAGCCGCGAATCGTGCGTCCAGAACGCGCAGAGCGTCTTTCAAAAGCTGGGCGTCGACGTCGTCGGCAGCAAGACCGTGGCCGTCACCACCGCGGTGTACGAGAAGCGCTATCAGGAAAACCTGCCCCTCTGGGGAGCGGAGAAGGCGGCGGGTATCCATGTGTTCGTCCGCGATCATATCGACTGCGAGGACGACGAGCTGTTCTACGTCGTGAACCTTCAGCAGCGTCTCGGCGAACTCCCCGTCTATAACTCCGCCCCGGTCTCCGGTTTCTTCGGCGCCTCTCTGAATCCCACGGACATCTACGCCATCTACAGCCGCCGCGGGCTGGAAGCCGTGAACGGCTCCTGCCTCTACGAGGTGCAGGCGCCCGGCGAAACCCGCAAGGTGATCAGCTTTGAAAAGGCCGTGCAGACGTTCTCCGATTACGTCAACGGCGATCTTCAGGCGAGCGAAGCCATGCGAATCGTCTATGTGGGTCTGGAATACATCCCTGACAGCTCCATGTACGAATCCGGCGACCTCGCCGTCATGCGTCCCTACTGGATCTTTCGGGTCGAAATTCCGGAAGCCAACCGGCTGGACGCGGCCATTCTCGACTATTGCATCGACGCGGAAACCGGAGAGATGCCGTCCCTGTAAGGACATCTCAATCCATCATGCGATTTCTGTCTCATCCCTCGCTGAATAAATCATGAAATTTGGTTAATTTATTAGAATAAATAGCGCCAAAGCATGTAGTCTTTTGTCCCTCGCTTTCTGCCAACCGTGGCATTCTGTCTGCCCGTCCAGTATACAGGCGTGTAGGACGTGAGTACCGTGCCGGACATGAACGTGGTTTCTAGGGCTCCTTCGGGAATTCCTTCGAATAAATACACATTGGCAAATTCGCATGAAGTCATAATGAATCACCCTGAGGAACCGCACGAATGCAGACAACGACGTACATACGGAAAGGAGTATGAAAATGAAAAAGGTACTTGCTGCACTGTTCATCGTTTGCCTGATCCTGTCCACCCTCGCTCTCGCGGAAACGAAGTCTTTCAGGTTCGTTGTCGTTCCGACGAACACGACAGATGAATATCAGGTTGGCGCAAGAGCGCTGAAGAGTGACAACGAACAGAGGTTCTACGTCACGACGACCTCGAATGGGTTCCCCGACAACCGCGCCATGTTCTATCTCCTGCGACGACTCCGGTGCGCTCATCTCGAACACCGTTAGGAACACGGGCAATGCTGCATATAAGCAGACGGCTCCTAAAGACAAACACTATAAGCTTGCGTACCGCACCGGCCGCAAGCCCTCTGATCCCGAAACGATGTCCTACATCGTCGAAGGCCGCTGGACTCCGTAACATCGCGGACTGATATACCACACTTGG
>ERZ857629.3289-NODE-3289-length-13777-cov-3.245300_pt1 | contig 13777 bp, 11 predicted proteins | sample MGYA00519700_ERZ857629 | MGnify/ENA primary metagenome ERZ857629 (study PRJEB31778, sample SAMEA3449351) | human gut metagenome | biome: human gut; feature: human-associated habitat; material: faeces | place: United Kingdom | collected 2010/2012 ... | reverse complement strand
TGTCCAGGTTGCCTGCCTGAATCTTGTTGACGCCGGTGGTGGCGGTATCGGTGAACCAGGCGAAGGTCGAACCCACCAGCATTGCAAGACAAACGACCATAGCAAGCACGCTTGTGAGCAATGCTCTTTTTGTGCTTTTGCTGTTCATTGCTTCTTTCCTCCTGAATAATTTTAAAGTTGCAATTAAGATTACGGATACAATTGCAGTCTAAATAATATCACCGCAAAAAGCAATTGTCAATGCCATTTTTAACCAAAACTAAGCAACTTTTTTTGTCGAAATTTCACATGGTCTGTATTACCTGTCGGCGGCAATGAATTTTTGTTTAATCAAAAGAAAAAGGGAGTGCTTGTTGCCGTCCTTTTCGTAAAAACAGGGGAGACGGAAGTTCGTCTCCCTTGCGGTTGTTTGTGTGTTGCCTTAAAAAGGTGTGTTAACCCCTGTTATGCGGCAACGACGGTGTACCAAACATCGCCGTTTGCCTGAGTCTCTTTGATGACAGAATGGCCGTCTGCTACGAAGTTGGTGCCTGCGCCCTCGGCTGCATTGTTGGAGGGATCGAAGTTAACAAATGTGCCGCCGTTGACAATGATATTGGCGGTGCCGTTTTTGTAGTTGGCATCAATGCAGTTTAGTACATAACGGCAATCATTTGTGTCAACATCGGGAGTAACCTGGAAGAAACCGTCGTTTACAATCAATGTGCCTTTTTCAACATTAAAGACAGTGCCGCCGCCATGATATGTTCCACCATTAACGGTAACGACAATGCCGTCCCCACTGACATGTGCTACATAGGGTCCACCCTTATATTGGCCCTCGGCAGGGTTGAGTTTGTCCGTACACAGAATGCCGCCGGCCTGAGAGGCGTTGATAGTCGTATCCGCATTGATAAAGAATGTTGCCCAGTTGGCAGTGGCCTCAAGAGAGCCGGGGACATGCACCGCTGCGTTAAGATCGATAACAGACGGGTACTTGATCACAAGACGATCCTTTGCTTCGGTTTTTGTTGCATCTGCCTCAACATATTCGGCAATGGTAATACCGCCGCCCAAAGCGAAGGCATTCTTGGCCTCTTCATAATTAGTGACTGTATACATCGCACCCGAGGGAGAGTAGGCGGCATATTTATCGTACTTGTTGTCAAAGCTGTCGTTCTCAACGGTATCCTGAGTGGCATAAACGGTGATGCCAAGGTCGATGGACGGAGCGGCTGCGTCCGTCTTATAATTGGCTTCATTGCCTACGGTGGTAGGCATCCAGACAACCAGAGTCACGATCTTCTCGCTGTTGTTCTCGCCGGCAAACAGGTGATCCTCTTTGCTGTAGCCTTCCTTGATAAGCTTGCTATCCGTTGCAGCGGTCACCAGATTGTCACGGCCGAGGCTGCTCTGGTCGTCATTCAGCACAGCAAAGCGGATGTAGTCGGACAGATTAAATGTATTGTTGTAGATATTGGTGCTGCCCGCTTCGCCTGCAATGTTGATGCCCAGCTTATACTTGAGAGCCAGTGAGCCGGCATTGCGGATCTTCAGCACCACATACTCCACATGACCCGGCTCCCACAGAGCGTCGTCATTGAACACCGATGTATTTTTATCTGCCTTCTTGAACTCCCCGCCGGTGCTGTTGTTCTTGTACGACAGCTCGATGTCCAGGTTACCCGCCTGAATCTTGTTGACGCCGGTGGTAGCGGTATCGGTGAACCAGGCAAAGGTCGAACCCACCAGCATTGCAAGACAAATGACCATAGCAAGTACGCTTGTAAGCAATGCTCTTTTTGTGTTTTTGCTGTTCATTTTAAACCCCTCCAAAAAGAATTATATTTTAATATAAACGATACATTTAATTGCATTTATTATCATAGCACTTTAACAAGTTCTTGTCAACAATTCATAGAAAAAGGATTTAATTTCTGCGAAACGATGAAAAATATAAAAAACGACGGATTTTCCTGTCAAAAGGTGAAAAATCCATCATGATGATGTGCCGAGCGTAAAAGCGGATAAAGCAAAAAAAGCAGCTGTGATACGCTGAGGCGGTCAGCGCAAGCTGACAGGAGGGCGGCCGACAGCGGTGTGAAAGCAACAGTTAAAATCCCGAAAGGTCAAAATCAGGAGTATATTCCTCTTTGGCCGAGCTTCTTTCCTGGCAAAAGCCGTAATCGACCCCTTTTTTGACCATATAATCGTACACCCTGTTGTATTCAAAGGTGGTAATCCGCCGATTAAGCTCCTTAAAGGGGAGGGATTTGTCTTGCGGCGGGGTATATTGGCTCATAAGGCTGAAAAGCACCGTGCCCTTTTCAAATGTATCGGCAAAAAGGTCAATAACTCCGTAGGAATTTTTCAGATGCCCGGGAAGCACAAGGTGACGGACTATCATTCCCGATTTCAGCATACCGTCCTCGCCGAATTTGCAGGGGCCGACCTGACGGTACATTTCCTTTAAGGCCGAAAGGGCGGTTTGCGGATAATCCTGTGCGGCCGAAAAAGCGGCCGAAAGGGAGGGGTCGGAATATTTAAAATCGGGGAGATATATCTGAATCTTGCCCTCCAACGCTTTAAGGGTATCGACCGATTCGTATCCCCCGCAGTTGTAAACAACGGGGATAGAGGGACGGTAAATTGACAGGGCGGCCGAAATTGCCGAAGAAAAATGGGTGGGAGTGACAAGATTGATGTTGTTTACCCCGCTTTTGTCCAGCTTTTTAAAGATTTCAGAAAGCTCATAAACGGTTATTTCCCGCCCGAAAACGTCGCGGTTGATTTTTTTGTTTTGGCAAAAAACGCATCTTAAATTACAGCCCGAGAAAAATATTGCTCCCGAGCCTTTGTCCCCGCTGATACAGGGCTCTTCCCAAAAATGGGTCATAACCTTGGCCACAACGGGATTTTCCGAAACGCGGCAAAAGCCTGCCCGGGACAGGCGGGAAACCCCACACCGTCTCGGGCAGGCAAAACAAGGTTCAGTTTTTAAAGATGAAAAAAACAAATCATTCATATTTTTCCGATGGCCGCTTATAAACAGCCTCTATCCGATGATTTTTTATCGACAGACATTTGTCCGCAGGGCTCTTAATCGTTATCCCCGCCGCCGTTATTGCCATTGGCAGGATCGTCGACCTGGGCGGTGTCGGAGCTGTCCTTTGAAGTGTCGGGCTTGGAGACGTGGGAGGTGGTTTTGCTTTCGGAAGGCTTTGAAGCGGGAACCGAGGACTCCTGGGTGTTGCTGACGTAGATCTTTATGGGCATATTTACGTCGTAATTCTTGGTTCCGCTTGAAGGTTCAACCTCGATGACCTTGCCGTATTTAACCGAGTCGGAATACTTCTCGACCTTGCTTATGTTGGCGGGAGAAAATCCGAGGGAAACAAGCTGCAGCGCCGCTTCTTCATAGGATTTGCCCGAAAGGTCGGGAATGGTGGCGGTGGAGGGACCGAGGCTGATGACCACCGAAATGTCCTGCTTTTGGTCGGCGGGGAACTCGGTGCCGGCATCAACGCTCTGTTCCATAATCTCGCCGGCGGCATAGTTGGTGCTGTATTTCTTTTCCGAAACGGTCAGATTGTATATGCTGCTGTATTTTGAAACGGCGTCGGTGTATTTAAGGCCGGTGATGTCCGAAACCTTAAGGGTCATACCCGAGTCCACATAGCTGAGCGCCGTGTCGGTGCTGATGACCGACGGCTCGGGAGTGGACTCTTCGTTGTTTCCGAAAATTCGATCTTTTAAAACAAAATTGTACAGCAGCGCAAGAACAATAACCGTCGCTATCATGGCAATGAGTGCATATGTAACGCCGCGCCCCTTGGAATCCTTTCCGTTTTCGCTTTCGGACCGGTCGTCGGCTGTGGAAACGGTGTCGTCGTCATCGCTGTCATCAATAATTGTGCTGACCGGAGCGGAGGAGGAAAACTCGTTTCTCAGCTCCTCTGCCGACGAGGTGCGGTCGGCCGGCATTACCTGAAGGGCGTTTGCCAGAGCCACAAGGGCATGGCGGGGAATGGAACGGGTAACTGCGGCGGGAATGGTCAGACTGTCGTTGGAGGCACGCTCGGTTGCGACCGGCGGATCTCCGCCTACAAGGGCTCTGTAAATGACGGCGGCAAAGGCATAAATGTCGGTCTGAGGCCCTTTTTTGCCTTCAAATCCGTATTGCTCAATGGCCGAATATCCTGCAAAAAGCTCGGTTCTCAGATCGCTTCTCTTGTCTCTTAAAGCCGGAACGGCAAAGCAAGAAAACTTTATCTTTCCCTCTCTTGTCAGCAGCAGAGTTTTAGGCGAAATGCCTCCGTGGAAGATGCCCGCATTGTGCAGCGCCGAAAGGGTGCCCAGTGCCGGCATGAGAAGCTGACGGGTCTGCTCGAAGGAAAGCACGTTTCCGTTGCGTTTAAGGAAATCCTCAAAGGTTATGCTTTCGATGTATTCGCTTATGCGATACCCCGTTCCGTTTGCCTCGAAAATATCATAAACCGGAATGAGTGCGGGAAGCTCTCTCATTCTACCGAGATCCCTTGAAAGGGCAAGAAACTCACCCAGGTGGGCATCGTAGGAAGCCTTGAACTGGGGCTTCACGTCAATGGGAAGGGCGTCGATCTTACGGTCGATCATTTCGGTGGGAAGAAACTCACGGATGTATATGGGAGCCTGAAGAGTGTTGTCCCAGCCCATATATGTGGCGCCTTCTCCGTCGTTTGAAATGAGTTTTCCCACAAGGTATCTGTCCTCAAGCCAAACCTTTGGCGGCATAAAGGGGGCGGTCTGAAGATGATCGTCGTGATAGCCGCAGAAGGGGCAGGTGTCGGCTCCGCCGTTGTCCTTCATACAACCGAGGCAGAGGTTTTCAACGTTTTGCATTGTATTCAGCTCCTTAAAAAGAATGGGTCGGCATTACTCGGGCATATTCTCCCAGTTGTGCCAAACGGCCTGAATGTCGTCGTTTTCTTCAAGCATATCGATGAGCTTTTGCATTTTAACCGCATTGTCGGGATCGTTTATCGAAGCGCCGGTAGAGGGGATGTATTCCACCTCGGCGCTGACAAAGCCGTATCCTTTGGCATCGAGTGCATCGCGCACGGCTCCGAGATCGTTGGGCTCGGTGGAAATCTCAAAGACCTCGCCGTCGGAATTGAAATCGGATGCCCCTGCGTCGAGAGCGTCCTCCATAACCGTATCTTCCGAAAGTCCCTCGGCCGCTATGCGAAGCATACCGGTACGGTTGAACATAAACATAACCGATCCGGGCTGACCGAGATTGCCGCCGTTTTTGTCGAAATAGTGGCGAAGATCGCCGGCGGTGCGGTTGCGGTTGTCGGTCAGTGTTTCGACTACGACGGCCACACCCTCGGGACCGTATCCTTCGTAAGTGATGTTTTCATACTCTCTGCCGTCGCCCTCTCCGGCGGCCTTTTTGATTATGCGGTCGATGTTGTCGTTGGGAACGTTGTTGGCCTTGGCCTTGGCGATGCAGTCGCGGAGCTTGGAGTTGTTTTCGGGATCGGGACCGCCCTCTCTTACCACAATGGCCATCTCACGGCCGATCTTGGTAAAGATCTTGGCCTTCTGGGCGTCGGTTTTTTCTTTCTTTCTTTTTATGTTGTTCCACTTGGAATGTCCTGACATAAAGTCGTCCTCCGATTAAAAAAATAAAATTATCACTTTATTTTACCACACCCTTATTATAAATTCAACCCCCTTGAAACCAAATAAAAATTGTGTTAAATTAAAGCGATGGGCGGATGATCAGCCGAGCAAAATCCGGATTTTCCGACCGGCAGATTGGCGCTTTGGACATATAGGCACAACGCGTGAAATCGGCGAGACCGGGAGAATCGATCCACTTTGCGGCAACCGTCTGCGGAAAAACTTTCGGAGGGATGAAAAACGGAAAAGCTCGATCAAAGAGAAATCGAAAAAAGCCTTAAAAATCCCATTAAAATAATCATAAAGCCGTCCACCCTTTCGACAAATGCCGACTGTAAAGAGCTTTGCGAAAAAGAAACGGAGGAATTTCTGGTTGCCGCCGACAGCCAAACCGGCGGGCGGGGAACAAGGGGAAGGAGCTTTTTCTGCTACGGCGGGGGGCTGTATTTCAGCCTTGTTAAAGATCTTTCCGAAGATAATCTTAATCGGGTGACCCCTCTTGCGGCTGTGGCGGTGTGCCGCGCAATCGAAAGACTGACCGGGAAACACCCCCTTATAAAATGGGTGAATGACATATATCTAAACGGCAAAAAGATCTGCGGAATACTTTGCCAAAGGGTTTCGGAAGATGGGCGAAACGAGCGGGTAATAATGGGAATAGGCATCAATGTTACCGAGCCTGAAAGCGGATTCCCCGAGCAGATAAAAGGGCGGGCGGGAGCGATTTTCCCGGGCGAACAAAGCGAGCTTTGTCAAAGGCAGCGTTTTAAAAATCGACTTTGCGCCGAAACGGTCAATGAAATATACGGCCTTTTTGAAAAGGACAGCGAACAAATACTGTCGGAATATAAATCGAAAATGTTTTTGCTTGGCAAAGAAATCGACTTTTGCCAAAACGGGGAAATATTTACGGCGGCGGCCGAGCAAGTGTGCCCGGATTTTTCCCTGCTCGTCAGACTGAGGGAGGGTGAGACAAAACGTCTTTCCTCGGGGGATGTGACCCTGTCGGAATAGGCGCTGCGGCAGGATTAAGCATTAAACGCACCGCCACATTAGCATGCGAAATATAAACACGTCTACACACAAATACATCCACACATAATATACAAATGCGCAAACGCGCAAACACATAAAGCACACAAACACAGCGGTGTATCATTGCATAAACACATGGATAGATTATAGCGATACATCATCGGCAAACGGAGTGAAAAACAATGGACTTAAACGAGGCAAGAAAATTCTTTTCAGGCGACGCTTTTGCGGTAGAGCAGGCGGGAGCGGCCATAGAGGAAATAGGAGACGGCTATGCCCTTTGCAGTATGGAATACGGGAAAAAGCACCTTAACGCGGCGGGAACGGTCATGGGCGGCGCAATTTTTACTTTGGCCGATTTTGCCTTTGCCGTGGCGGCGAACTGCGGCGGAAAGCTGACGGTATCGCTGTCCTCTCAGATAAATTTTATGGCCGCCCCTAAAGGCGGGAAGCTGTTTGCAAAAGCGCAGCGCATAAAGAGCGGGCGGCACACCTGTTTTTACTCGGTGGAAATAACCGACAACGAGGCGCGCAAGGTGGCCGAAGTGACCGTCACCGGTTATATAAAAGAGCCGCAGAGCGGTGAAAACGCAAAACCGACGGTCTGAATAGGTATACCGTGCAGCGGCGAGCGCAGGGCACATGGCCACAGCAGATATCGGCAAGCACATATCGGTAAGCATACATCGGCAAGCAAGAACCCCCGGTTGACGGCCGTAAGACTGTAAAAATACAATGCAAAACGACAAAACCCACGGTACGGGGCACACCTCCGCAGGGCGGAAAAGGGAGCGATCAACTTGGACAAGAAAAAATTGTTTGTAAAGGGAATGAAGGACGGAACACCCATCTTTCTCGGCTATCTGTCGGTGTCCTTCGGATTCGGAATACTGGCGGTCAAAAGCGGCATATCGGCCTTTTTTGCCACCCTTATTTCCCTTACAAATCTGACCTCTGCCGGTCAGGCGGCGGGAGTGCTGATAATCGCCTCGGGAGGCACTATTATAGAGATGATACTTACCCAGGCGGTCATAAACGTGCGCTATTCCCTTATGGCCATATCCCTTTCCCAAAAGCTCTCGGAGGATTTCACGGTACCGAAAAGGCTGCTTGTTTCCTACGGCATAACCGATGAGATCTTTGCCGTGGCAGCCTCAAAACCATTCCTTGTGACCCCCGAATATATGGGAGGACTTATATCGGTCTCAACGGTGGGCTGGTGCGCGGGAACGGCTCTCGGCGCAGTGGCCGGAAACCTTATGCCCGAAGCCGTGACCAACGCCATGGGAATACTTCTTTACGGAATGTTCCTTGCCATTATTATTCCGGCGGCCAGAAAAGAACTGCGAATTTTGTGCGTAATATCGGCGGCCGCCGCCGTAAGCCTTGTTTTCAAGTTTTTATTGCCGGTGGTGGACGGAGGCTTTGCCATAATCATAAGCGCCGTTGCTGCCTCGGTTTTCGGCGCCCTAGTTTTCCCGCGAAAAGAAGAAAATGACGGTCAAAATGCCGATAATCAAAGCGGAGGACAAGGTGCAAAGCAGACTAAGGAGGGGCAAAACGTATGAGCATAATCATTTATATAGTCGTTATGGCTCTCGTGACCTATCTCATCCGCGCCATCCCTTTTACGGCCTTTAAGAAAAAGATAACCTCCCCCTTTTTGCAGGACTTTCTTTTTTACATACCTTATGCCGTTCTTGCGGCCATGACCGTGCCGGCCATATTTTATTCCACCGGAAGCAAAATCACTGCGGCGGTGGGCACTGCGGTAGCCGTTATACTGGCGTATTTCAATTGCCCCCTTATAGTTGTGGCGCTTGCGGCGGCAGCCTCGGCGCTGATTACCGGATTTATAATCTGATTGACGGCCGATAAAACAAAAGAAACAGACGGCAACGCCAAAGGACGGCGCGTCTTTGCGCTCCGAAGGCGGGTGCCGTTTTTGCTGCGGCACACACCGTAAGAGGCGCCCAAAAAGCACCGCAAATCTGCGTGAAAATTTCAAAAAGCAATAAAAACTTCCAAAAAGCATTATGTTAACTTATTCTTTTTAAATTTTAAAAACATTGTTTCATCTTTATTAAAACTTAATTCATATCCGTGGGGTATATTAAAAACGCGGTAAGGAAAGGAGAACCTTATTATGAACGATGAATTTTTCGGAAGCGAAGGTTTCAAAAGCGATCCCAAAGGCCAAGAGACCCAAGGCAACGAAAAACCGGTTTCTCAGTTTTCCGACCCGTCGGACAACGGAACAAACAACGGCAGCGAAAGCGGAGTGGACAGCAGCGTCGACAACGACCGTATCGATGAAAAAAGCTCTGATGTTTCTGATGTAAATTTCCGCCCGCCGTATATTCCGTCAGCTCCGTACACTTCTCCCCAAAACCACGGTGAAAACAGTTACACGCCCGTTGCAGTTTCGGCAGCACCGGAAGTCGGTCAAAGTCAGACCCCTCCTCCGGTGTACACAAAGCCGAAAAAACAGCCAAAGCCGGTTACCCGCGGGGGATTGATGATTGCCTGTGTGTGCGTTGCACTGGCTGCAAGCATCATAACCTCCTCGATATTCTGCTTTGCATTTTCTAAGGGTCAGTTTTTGAACCCTTCGCTGGGCTCTTCGGGCACAAGGACCTCCATAGTCACCGATTCGACCGATGAGGCGGCTGTTCAGGCCGTTGCAGAGGCTGTTTCTCCCTCGGTTGTGGGAATAGTGGTTTCAACTCAATCGCTCGGATTCTTCGGAAACGACACATCCTCCGAAAGTGAAGGTTCGGGCATCATATATTCGGACGACGGATACATCATAACCAACTACCACGTTATTTCTTCCGCCGTGGAATCGACCGGAAAGATCAGCGTATACCTCCAAAGTGACAGCGATACGGCCGTCTCGGCCACCGTTGTGGGATACGACGTCAGTGCCGATCTTGCGGTTGTTAAAATCGACAAAACCGGTCTGCCTGCCATCGAAATAGGCGACTCCTCGGCCCTTAAGGTCGGCCAAACCGCCATTGCAGTGGGAAACCCCGGCGGAATGGACTTTATGGGCTCGGTGTCCAAGGGCATCATAAGCGGGCTTGACCGTACCATACAGCTTGAAAACACCACAGAGATAAAGCTGATTCAGACCGACGCCGCCATAAACCCCGGTAACTCGGGAGGAGCGCTGGTCAACAGCAGCGGTCAGCTGATAGGTGTAAACAGCGCCAAAATGGCGTCAGACAACTTCGAGGGAATGGGATTTGCCATTCCGGTCAATGATGTTGTTTCGATATGTGACCGCATAATTTCCAAAAAGGACGCGCCCGTGGGTTATGTCGGTGTGGAAATCTCCACAAGATATGACGCGTCGACCCTTCAGATGATGGGTTATCCCGCGGGAGTGGTTGTGGCAGGCGTAACGGCGGGAAGTCCCGCTGAAAAAGCCGGAATCGAAAAGGGAGATATAATCACCCAGCTCAACGGAACTGCCGTGACCGGTTACACCGTCTTTAACAGTGAAAAGATGAAATATTCGCCCGGAGACGAAATCACCCTGACGGTTTATCGCGGGGGAAAGAACTATTCGGTCAAATTAACTCTCGGAACTGCCAACTCTTAAAATTCCGGAAAAGAATTTAAGCCAAGACGGATTATTCCACTTAAAGCCTCATCCCGGGGTTGAGAGGCCTCCCGGAAGGGAAACGCTTCTCGGCGGCGGTACGGTGAAAAACCTCTGTGCCGCCGAAAGGGAACTAAATTTTGACAACGCCTAACTTTTTCATACTCTCCTCATTGCAAGCCCCCGTCGGGTAAAACCGGCGGGGGTCTTGCATTGGCTATATTGTTAAAAAATTAACAAACTTTAAAGTTTGTCTCTTTAAAAATCAGCCGAGTTTGTTAAAAAAACGTGCAAATCACTTGACAAAATGTAAACTGTGTGTATAATGGAAAATAGACGCCCGAGACGAGAAATATTTTTACCCGGGACAAAAAGACTCATTCTTTTCCCGAAAGTTTTTTCGGAAGGTATTTTTCCGGGCGTTATAAAAAACTGAGCGAGATGCAAAAGCCGTCTGAGATTTCTCAGGAACGGGAGCATTCTCTGAAAGCCCCGGATCGTAAGGCATCCGCTCGACAATATAAGGAGTGACTTTTATGTCAAGAGTTTATAATTTTTCTGCGGGACCTTCCATGCTGGCCGAAAGCGTACTTAAAACCGCGGCCGACGAAATGCTGGATTACCACGGCTGCGGCCAGTCGGTTATGGAGATGTCTCACCGTTCAAAGATATATAAAACCATAATCGACGGTGCAGAGGCTCTGCTTCGCGAGGTTATGAACATTCCCGATAACTATAAGGTGCTGTTCCTGCAGGGCGGCGCTTCCACCCAGTTTGCCGCCATTCCCCTTAATCTTATGAACGGATCAGGCAAGGCCGATTATGTCATCACCGGTCAGTGGGCCAACAAGGCGTATAAAGAGGCCGCCCGCTACGGCGACGTGAATGTGGTTGCTTCCTCGGCCGATAAGACCTATTCCTATATTCCTAAACTCGATCCTGCCACCTTCACAAAGGATGCAGATTATTTCTATATCTGTATGAACAACACTATTTACGGTACAAAATACCACGAGCTGCCCGATACCGGCGATGTACCGCTCATTGCAGATATTTCTTCCTGCATTCTTTCCGAGCCCATTGACGTTTCCAAATTCGGAATGCTCTATGCCGGAGCGCAGAAAAACGTTGCTCCCGCAGGACTGACCATCGTCATCATCCGTGAGGATCTTCTCGGCAAGGCCAGGGACATAACCCCCACCATGCTTAATTACGTCACCCATGCAGAGGCAGGATCTATGTTCAACACTCCCCCCTGCTATAACATCTATATTTGCAAGCTGGTGCTCGAATGGCTCAAAAACGACATCGGCGGCCTTGAGAATATGAAGAAGATCAACGAGGAGAAATCCGGTATGATCTACGATTTCCTCGACAACAGCAAGATGTTCCGCGGCACCGTCGTTCCGGAGGATCGTTCCATGATGAACATTCCCTTTGTCACCGACAGTGACGAGCTTAACGCAAAATTCATCAAAGAGGCCGAAGAGGCAGGCTTTGTTAACCTTAAAGGCCACCGCTCGGTTGGCGGAATGAGAGCCTCGGTATACAATGCAATGCCGGTTGAAGGCTGCAGAAAGCTTGTGGAATTTATGAAGAAATTTGAGGAGGAAAACAGCTGATGTTTAACATTAAAACCTTAAATAAAATCTCGCCCTCGGGACTTAACCGTTTCGATAAAACAAAATATACGTACGGTGACGACATCGAAAATCCCGACGCCATAATGGTGCGTTCGGCCAAAATGCACGAAATGGAATTCGGCAGCAGCCTTGTGGCCATCGGCCGCGCAGGCGCAGGCGTCAACAATATTCCCCTCGATCGCTGCAGTGAAGCAGGAATCGTGGTTTTCAACACCCCCGGCGCCAACGCCAACGCCGTTAAGGAACTGGTTATAGCCGGTATGCTCATATGCTCCCGCCGGGTCATTCCCGCCATCGAGTGGGAAAAGACCCTTAAGGGCAACGGCACCGAGGTTTCCAAAATGGTCGAAAAGGGCAAGAGCGCCTTTACCGGCCCCGAGGTAATGGGCAAGACGCTGGGTGTTATCGGCCTCGGTGCAATCGGTATCGGTGTGGCAAACACCGCCCGCGCACTGGGTATGGAGGTTTACGGCTACGATCCCTACCTTTCGGTGGACGCTGCCTGGCACCTTTCAAGCTCGATAAAGCACGCGGCCAATCTGGACGAAATTTTCGCGAAATGCGATTACATAACCGTTCACGTACCTCTTACCGACGAGACCAGGGATATGATAAACGCCAAGTCTATTGCCGGAATGAAAGACGGAGTGAGAATACTCAATTTTGCCCGCGGCGATCTCGTAAACACCGCCGACATTATCGATGCCCTTGCTACCGGTAAGGTGGCGGCCTATGTAACCGACTTTGCCAACGACGAGCTTTTGGGCGTTGAGGGAGTCATCGCCATTCCACATCTCGGCGCCTCAACACCCGAGGCCGAGGACAACTGTGCCTCCATGGCGGCGGGCGAGCTTATCGATTATCTCGAAAACGGAAACATTGTCAATTCGGTCAATATGCCGGCCGTTTCCTGCCCCAGAACAAGCGGAGCGAGAATCTGCGTTATCCATAAAAACAATCCCGGCATGATAAGCAGTCTTTCGGCATTTTTCTCGGGTAAAAACGTCAACATCGAGAATATGCTCAACAAATCCAAGAAGGACTATGCCTACACCCTCATCGACATTGCCGAAAAGGATGTGGACGAGGCCATTGTCGCCGGAATACGCGATGTGGAAGGCACCATCAGGGTCAGAGTTATTAAATAGCCAAGACAAAAAGCAGAAAAGCAGCAAAGAAATTGCAACTCGGCAGGACGGTCAAATCAAAGCGAAGAGAAGCCGTTCTGCCGTTTTTTTGGTGTTCTGCAATTATTTGTTTTGTTTGCATATTGACAGTAAGGAGCAAATATTGTAGTATGAAATCGGGAAAATCTTCCCTTTAATGATGTGACTGATGAATAAACAGGAGGAAACGAATATGTTTTGTAAAAATTGCGGAGCGCAAATTAGCGACGGTTCCGCCTTCTGCCCCAACTGCGGAGCAAAGGTAGCGGCAAGCGGAAATCAAGCACAGAACCCTCAAAACGGAGGAGCGCAGCAGGCAGGTCAGCCCTACGGTCAGCAGGCCGGTCAGCCCTATGGTCAGCAGGCCGGACAGCCCTACGGTCAGCCTCAGCAACCCTACGGAGGTCAGCCCTACGGTCAGCAGGCAGGTCAGCCCTATGGTCAGCCTCAGCAACCCTACGGAGGTCAGCCCTACGGTCAGCCGCCCTATAATCAGGCACCATATACCGGCCAGGCACCCTTTAACCCCGCACCCCAGGGCGGAAACGAGCGTAGCATCGGTATTGCCATTCTTCTGAGCATCATCACCTTCGGAATCTATGCCATCTACTGGTTCATAACCCTGACCAACGAGGTCAATCAGAAATACGGCGATCCCAACGCCACAAGCGGCGGAGTGG
>ERZ857629.3287-NODE-3287-length-13786-cov-2.383949_pt1 | contig 13786 bp, 11 predicted proteins | sample MGYA00519700_ERZ857629 | MGnify/ENA primary metagenome ERZ857629 (study PRJEB31778, sample SAMEA3449351) | human gut metagenome | biome: human gut; feature: human-associated habitat; material: faeces | place: United Kingdom | collected 2010/2012 ... | reverse complement strand
GAACGCTCCGTAATCCGCCGTGCCGGGCTTTGAGCAGATGCGCCGCGCGACCTCGCGCTGGATCATGACCGTGATGCTCTCAAAGCAGCCGGCCTCGATAAGCGCCGTGAGGAGCGGAGAGGTGACGTTGTACGGCAGATTCGCGCACACTACGGGGCGCAGCCCATCGAGCTTTTCCGCGACGAGCGCCGGGATATCCTGCTTGAGAATGTCCCCGTAGACCATCTCGACGTTTTTGCAGCCGATGAGCGTCTCGGCAAGGATCGGTTCGAGCGCGCGGTCAAGCTCGACGCACACTACCTTTCCCGCTCTCGCCGAAAGCTCGCGCGTAAGGCAGCCGACGCCCGCGCCGATCTCCAGCACGCCTGTATTCTCATTAAGCCCCGCGGACTCGGCAATGTCCTCCGGCACCCATGAGGCCGTGAGGAAGTTCTGTCCGAGCGACTTTGAGAAGCGGAAGCCGTGCCGCGCGAGCAGGTCATGTATATAATTGATGTCCGTCAGCAGATTCATTTCTTGTCCTTCAGCATTTTTTCAAAGGCCTGCCGGTGCGGGTCGTGTCCCGGCTCGCCGGTGATGAGGATATTTCCCCGGTAACGGTAGCCGCTGCTGCGCAGCAGCTTCTGCATGGGCTTGTTGTTGCGGTGCGTGTCGATCCTGATATAGCGCCGCCCATGGCTGCGCGTCAGCTCCTCTACGCATTTAATAAGGTAGCCCGACAGGCCGCTGCCGCGGTACTCCTCGGCTATCGCGCTGCGGTGCATTACGCAGTAGGGCGCGTCGGAGCTCCACTTGCCGTCGGTAATATCGGCATAGGTCGGCTCCTCGCGATCGGAGAGCATGAAGAAGCCCGCGAGGTCGTCCCCGTGCATGAGCTTATAGAGCTCGCCGCGTTCTATATCGCCCTCGAAGGCCGCCCTGTCAGGATAGTCGCCCTGCCACTGGTCGACATGCAGCGCCCTGAGCGACCTGCGCGCGTAGGCGACGATCTCCATAATACGGTCGACGTCCTCTTTTTCCGCCGGAATGCACGCCAGTTTTTCCGTGAGCTTTATGCGCCCGTCGCTGCGCTCGACGTCTTTCATGAGCTTTCTGTCCGTCTCGTCCTGCGGCTCGAATTTTTCGTACATATCCGGTCTTTTCTCCTTTGTTCTCTCCAGCTGCTGCCGCCGCCGCCACAGCTCTACCCGGCTGTGATCTCCGTTCAGCAGCACCTCCGGCACGGCGCGCCCCTCCCAGACCTCAGGACGCGTATACTGCGGGTACTCCAGCAGTCCGTCCCAGTGGCTCTCGCCGGTGTAGCACTGCTCATCGGCAAGCACGCCCGGCACAAGGCGGCACACAGAATCGGCCACGGCCATCGCCGCGATCTCGCCTCCGGTGAGGACAAAGTCGCCGAGCGATATCTCCTCATCGACGCACTCCTCGATGAAGCGCTCGTCCACGCCCTCATAGTGCCCGCAGACGAGCACGAGATGATCGTAATCGCGCTTGAGGCGCTTTGCCGTCTCCTGAGTGTAGGGCTTGCCCTGCGGGGACATATATATCACGCGGCGGCGCATGCCCTCCGTCTGCGCTTTTATCGCATCGAGACAGCTCTTGAGCGGCTGCGCCATCATCACGCAGCCGAAGCCTCCGCCGTAGGGGTAGTCGTCCACCTGGTTCTGCTTGTTCTCGGTATAGTCGCGTATCTGCACGCAGTTTATTTCAACTATGCCCTTCTTCGCCGCGCGGCCTATTATGCTCTCATGGAGCACCGCATCGACCGTTGCGGGGAAAAGCGTCATTATATCTATGCGCATTGCCTTACATCCCCTCGATGAGCCTTACGGTTATGACGCCGTTATCCGCATCCGTCGCCAGCACGAACTCCGGCACCGCGGGGATCAGGTGCTCCGTCTCGCCCTTTACGACGTACACATTCGACGCCGGGCGCTCCATTATCTCGACAAGCTCGCCTATCTCGTTCCCGTTCTCGTCCACGACGCGCGCGCCGAGGATGTCCTGCAAAAAGAACGCCCCGTGCGGCAGCGCCGCGTCCTCGCGGCGGACTGTTACCTCGCGTCCCTTGAGCGCCATCGCGGCGTTTATATCGTCGATGCCCTCAAGCTTCGCGATGACGAAGTCCTTATGCGTCCTTGCGGAGACGACCTTCATCTCCCGCTCGCCGAGGTATATGCGCTTGAAGCTCCGGAAGAACTTCGGCGAATCCAGCCAGACCTCTATCTTCACCTCGCCCGCGACGCCGTGCGTGTTCACGATGCGTCCCGCGTCGATAAATTCACGTTTCTCCATATCTCAAATGCGCTGCGCGTACCGCGCCGCTCCTCCGTTGTATAAGTAACTATGGTATTATACCATGCGCCGCCGCCTTTGCCAACAAAATCTTGCACAAAAGGCCGATCATATAAGGCCCGCGTTAGGCAGCCGCAGGCAATCGTCCGTCTTGATAAGGCTGCAAATTTCTGCTATAATATATGAATTGAGACTAACAATCATCCCCGGCACACGCCGGGGTAAAGGATGGATAAATGGGACTTTCTGCAAAACTTGTCAGGTCGCAGCTCAATTTCTTCAAACCCTTTGTCGCCTCATGCTCGCTTGAGGTGACGCGCAAGGGGCAGGACAAGCTCGGCGAGCTTATGGAGGTCATCCACCGGCACAACGTCATCGTGAAGGATCACCCCTTTGAGGGCTTCGAGGGCGCGTGGATAATCCCCAAGGAGGAGCGGCGCTCCGGTGTCGTGCTTTACCTGCACGGCGGCGGGTACACCTGCGGCGACCTTGAATATGCCAAGGGCTTCGGCTCGACGCTTGCGGCGGAGTGCGGAGTGCGCGTGTTCTGCGCGGCATACCGTCTCGCGCCCGAAGCCCCTTACCCCGCCGCAGTTGACGACGCGGAGGAGAGCTACCGCTATCTGCTGTCCAAGGGCTACACGCCGGGGCAGATATGCCTGTGCGGCGAGAGCGCGGGCGGCGGGCTCATCTACGCGCTGTGCCTGCGCCTGAAGTCAAAGCGCATGACGCTGCCCTGCGGCATCATCGCCATCTCGCCGTGGACGGATCTCACCTGCTCCGGCGAAAGCTACGAAATTAACCGCGACAACGACCCCTCGCTCACCGAGGAGCTGCTGAATTTCTATTCCGTGTGCTACACCGGCGGCGTAACGCCGAAGGACGCGCCGGAGGTATCGCCGCTCTTCGGCGACCTCACGGGTCTGCCGCCGTCGCTGATATTCGTCGGCGGGGACGAGATACTGCTGGACGATTCGCGCAGGATGCACGAGAAGCTGCTGGAGGCCGGGTGCTCAAGCCAGATGCTCATAGCGCCTGAGCGCTGGCATGCCTATGTGCTCTATATGCTCAATGAGAACATGTCCGACTTTGAGGAGATGAACAAGTTCCTCACAAAGGTCATGGCCGCGGAGCAGAAGCAGAAATGGCTGCGGCTCGATAACGCGGCGAAGATATACCCCGCCGCGCGGCGCAAGAAATGGAGCAACGTCTTCCGCCTGTCCGCAACGCTCACGGAGCCTGTCGACAAGGAGGTTCTGCGCACGGCGCTGGACGTCACGCTGCGCCGCTTCCCGTCCATCGGCGTACGGCTGCGGCGCGGGCTGTTCTGGTTCTATCTCGAACGTGTGCCGGAGGTTCCGGAGATACAGAACGAGCAGGCCTATCCCCTCGCGCATATGTCGCATAAGGATATAAGCCAGTGCGCCTTCCGCGTGATCGCCTATAAGAACCGCATAGCCGTGGAGATATTCCACGCGCTCACCGACGGCACGGGCGGGATGATATTCCTCAAGACCCTCGTCGCCGAGTACCTGACGCGCAAGTACGGCATCAGCATCCCGGCGGAAAACGGCGTGCTCGGCAGACTTGAAGAGCCGTCACCTGAGGAGCTGGAGGACAGCTTTCTCAAGAACTGCGGCCCTTACGCCGCGAGCCGCAAGGAGGCCACCGCCTACACACTCAAGGGCGAGACGGAGCCTGACGGCTTTATACACCTGACGACCTTTATGCTCGATTCCGACGCCGTGCGCAAAAAGGCGCACGAGTATAACGCGACGGTCACGGAGTTTCTGACCGCGGCGATGATGCAGGCGATACTCCGCTTACAGGCCGAGCGCGTCCCCTTCCGCCGGCTGCGCAGGCCGGTCAAGGTGCTGGTGCCGGTCAATCTGCGCAGCCTGTTCCCAAGCAAGACCATGCGCAACTTTGCGCTCTACGTAACTCCGGAGATAGACCCCAAGCTCGGCGAATACAGCTTTGCGGAGATATGCAACAATGTCCATCACCGCATGGGCATGGAGGTCACGGCAAAGCAGATGAGCACCAAGATCGCCACGAACGTCAACAGCGAAAAGTCGCCGATACTCAAGGTGATGCCGCTGGTGGTAAAGAACGCGGCAATGAAGGCGGTGTTCGATGCGGTGGGCGAATGCAAGTCCTGCCTGTGTATGTCGAACCTCGGCCTTGTGAAGCTGCCGGAGATCATGCAGCAGTATGTGACGCGCATGGACTTCATCATAGGCGTGCCGTCAAAGACGGCGTATAACTGCGCGCTGCTGTCCTACGGCGGGACGATATACCTCAACCTCGTGCGCTCGATCATCGAGCCGGAGCTTGAGATGCACTTCTACAAGGTGCTGCGCGAGCTTGGCGTTCACGTCAAGGTCGAGAGCAATGAACGCTGACGCGCGGAAAGGAATGAGAGATAGATGTACTGTATAAAATGCGGAGTCGAGCTGGCTGACAGCGAGAAAAAATGCCCCCTGTGCGGGACTGTTGTTTTTAACCCGGAGCTGAGCCGTCCGGACGGTGAGCCCCAGTATCCGCGCCTGCACGCGGCTGAGCCTGAAAAGGTGAACCACTCGGGCATAATGTTCGTCGTGACGATGCTGTTTCTGCTGCCGATAGTCACCACGCTCCTGTGCGACTGGCAGATAAACGGGAAAATAATCTGGTCGGGCTACGCCGTCGGTGCGGTGATCCTGCTCTATACGCTGGTAGTCCTGCCGCTCTGGTTCCGGCACCCGAACCCCGTTATATTCATCCCGATAGATTTCGCGATGACGGCGCTGTACCTGCTGTATATAAACTGTGCGACCGGCGGGCACTGGTTTTTGAGCTTCGCCCTGCCCGTGACGGCGGCGGCCGGGCTCATCCTTACCGCGGCGGTCACGCTGCTCAAGTACCTGCGCAAGGGCTACCTGTTCATCTTCGGCGGGACGATAATCCTCTCCGGCGCGTACACGGTGCTGGTGGAGTTCCTGCTGAACCTGAACTTCCACGTACACGATGAGTTCATCTGGTCGTTCTATCCGTTCTCGGTGAGCTTCATCCTCGGCGTGATGCTGATAGTCATCGGCATCTGCCGCCCGCTCAGAGAATCGCTGCATAAGAAGTTTTTCCTGTAAATTAATATAAAATGAGGCGATCATTATGAAAGAAATCAAAAACCCCAAAAGACCGCTTGTATACTATGCCGTCGTCGCCATGCTGGCGGTGCTGCTGTTTAACCTCCTCGCCGTGCCCGCGATGGTGAACGCGGCAGTCAAGGAAGTCGACTACGGCACCTTCATGGACATGACCGAAAAGGGCGATATCGGCAAGGTCGAGATCGAGACTAACCAGATCATCTTCACCGACAAGGCAGGGCAGAACTTCTATAAGACTGGCCTCATGGACGACCCCGACCGCACCGAGCGCCTGTATAAAGCCGGGGCGGAGTTCTCCAGCGAGATCGTCGAGCAGACCTCCCCGCTCCTGAGCTTCGTGCTGACATGGGTGCTGCCGATACTTATCTTCGTCTGGATAGGCGACGTGATGAGCAAGAAGATGATGAACGGCGGGCCGAACTCCCTGATGTTCAACATGGGCGGCTCGAGCGCAAAGGTCTATGTCAAGTCCGCAGATGGCATAAGGTTTGACGATGTTGCCGGTGAGGAGGAAGCCAAGGAGAACCTCGCCGAGATCGTCGAATACCTGCACAACCCCGAAAAGTACCGCGAGGTCGGCGCGAACATGCCCAAGGGCGTGCTGCTCGTAGGCCCTCCGGGAACCGGTAAGACGATGCTGGCAAAGGCCGTCGCGGGCGAGGCGAACGTGCCGTTCTTCTCCATGTCGGGCTCCGAGTTTGTGGAGATGTTCGTCGGCATGGGCGCAAGCAAGGTGCGCGACCTGTTCAAGCAGGCCAAGGAAAAGGCGCCCTGCATCGTGTTCATCGACGAGATAGACGCGATAGGCAAGAAGCGCCAGGGCAACGTCATGGGCAATGACGAGCGCGAGCAGACCCTCAACCAGCTGCTGACCGAAATGGACGGCTTTGAGGGCAACAACGGCGTTATCATCCTTGCCGCGACGAACCAGCCCGACGCCCTCGACCCGGCGCTGACGCGTCCCGGCCGTTTCGACCGCCGCGTACCGGTCGAGCTGCCCGACCTCAAGGGCAGAGAGGAGATACTCAAGGTACACGCGAAGAAGATCAAACTCGCCGACAATGTCGACTTCAACAAGATCGCGCGCATGGCCTCCGGCGCGTCCGGCGCGGAGCTTGCAAACATCGTGAACGAAGCAGCGCTGCGCGCTGTCAGAAACGGGCGCAAGATAGTCGAGGAGGCTGACCTTGAGGAGAGCATCGAGGTCGTCATCGCGGGCTACCAGAAGAAGAACGCGATACTCACCGACCATGAAAAGCACATCGTCGCCTACCATGAGATAGGCCACGCGCTCGTCGCGGCAAAGCAGACAAACTCCGCCCCCGTGCAGAAGATAACCATCGTCCCCAGAACCTCCGGCGCTCTCGGCTACACGATGCAGGTCGACGAGGGCAATCACTACCTCATGACGAAGGACGAGCTTATAAACAAGATCGCAACGCTCACCGGCGGCCGCGCAGCGGAGGAGCTTATCTTCGGCTCCATTACGACCGGCGCGTCGAACGACATTGAGCAGGCCACGAAGCTTGCCCGTGCGATGATTACCCGCTACGGCATGAGCGATGAATTCGACATGGTCGCGCTCGAAACGGTGACAAACCAGTACCTCGGCGGGGACACCTCGCTCGCCTGCTCCGCGGACACCCAGCGTGAGATCGACCGCAAGGTCGTGGAGCTGGTAAAGAGCCAGCACGAAAAGGCGCTGAAGATACTCACCGACAACCGCGAAAAGCTCGACGAGCTTGCAAAGCACCTCTACGAGAAAGAGACCATCACCGGCGAGGAGTTCATGAGCATCCTCAACGGCTGATAATACGAACCGAAACCGGATATACCGCAATAAACGGCACCCCATCTGTCAGGCTGACAGGCGGGGTGCCGTTTTTATGTTCAATACCGCGTTCATCAAATATGTGTTGTGTCCAATATATGCAGTTGTACAAGAAAGCAATTGTTATATAGACAAAAATAAGTGTTTGTTGACGGTCGCCCGGCAGATAGTTAAAATATAGACAGTGTCAAACTACAAAAACAGTAAAGGAGATAATCATGGAAGACAGAGAAATGATGCTCAAAGGCGTAAAGATCATCGACTTCACGCTGAACATTGCCGGGCCTACCGCAAGCGCGCTCGCAACGGACTACGGCGCCACCGTAATAAAGGTCGAGCCGCAGACCGGCGACCCCTGCCGCGGCTATGCCCCATACATCGACGGAAAGGGTATGTCCCACGCATGGGCCAACCGCGGCAAGCAGTCCGTGGTCGCCAATCTCAAAGACCCGCGCGGCGTTGAGATGTGCAAAAGGCTGATCGCCGACGCCGATGTTCTGGTCGAGAGCTTCAGACCCGGCGTCATGGAGCGTCTCGGTCTGGGCTATGACGCGCTCAAGGAGATAAACCCGAAGCTCATCTACTGCTCTATAAGCGCATTCGGTCAGACCGGCCCGTATGCGCAGAAGCCGGGCTATGATCTGATGGGTCAGGCCATAAGCGGCATGATAAGCGTGACCGGTGAAAAGGGCGGGCGTCCGCTCCAGCACGGCGTTTCCCTCGCGGACTTCTTCGCAGGCGTGAACGCTTACGCCGCTATCGCCACCGCGCTCATATACCAGCGCGCGACAGGCAAGGGACAGCATATTGACGTGTCCCTGATTCAAGGCATGATATACCTCAACAGCCCGATCGACAGACTGAATGTCGGCCTGATCGTCAAGCCGAACGGCAGGCACCATCCGGCACAGGCACCCTTCGGCTGCTTCTACAATGACAAGGGCGAAGCGGTCGTTATCTGCGCGCACACCGGCCGCCCCTGGGAGAACCTCACAAAAGCAATGGAGCGCCCGGATCTGCTCACCGATGAAAAGTTCGCGGAGTTCCGCACCCGCACGGCAAATCAGGACGAGCTCGTGACCATCATTGAGGCGTGGCTGAATACCTTCCCGAACATAGACGCCGCGATCGCAAGGCTCGACGAATTCGACGTGCCGAACTGCAAGATAAACAACACTCAGGACGTTCTCAATGACCCGCAGGTAAAGCACATGGGCTATGTCGTCGATGCGCCGACGCCCGACGACGTCACCAGTCAGGACACCTATATCACCCGCGGCCCCAACGCGCTGTTCTCGGAGACTCCGGGATATATCCACAAGGCGCCCACGCTCGGTCAGAACTCCAGAGAGATATTCGAGGAGCTTGGCTACAGCGCCGAGGAGATAGACAGCATGCTCAGCGACTGGGCGCCCAAGCGCTGAAAACACAAGGAGAACGATATGGCACAGATAACCGGCTTTGACAGAAGCCTCTATTACGATGACCTTAACGTCGGGGACACATATGTCTCCCAGTCCCGCACCATCACCGAGGGCGACGTCATGCTCTTTGCCGGGATCACCGGCGACCATGTGCAGCTGCACACGAGCAGACAGTACGCCGAGCAGAGCAGATGGGGGCAGCCCATCGCGCACGGTATGCTGACTCTCTGCATATCCTACGGACTGAACGCCCTGACGGGTCTGTTTGAAAACAGCGTCGTCGCCTCGCTCGAGCAGAACCACATAAAGGATCTCGCCCCTGTCTTTTTCGGAGACAGCATCCATAACCTGACGACCATCACCTCAAAGCGCGTCTGCTCCTCCAAGCCGCAGTTTGCGATCCTTGAGCGCCACACTGACGTGATAAACCAGCGTGACGAAGTAGTCCTGTCCTATGACAGCGTCGTCATGATAAAGACGAAGCGCGACGATAAGTAACGCAGAATAACGAACCTTAAAATAACAAAGGCTCACCGGACGGTGAGCCTTTCGTCGTTTCTCTTTACCGCTTCTGCGCTTTGATGAGGTTCTGATAGAAGCTCACCGCGCCGGGCAGGCAGTTGTATTCAATGTTCTCGTTCAGGCCGTGCATACCCTTCATCTGCTCAGGGCCGTAGATAACGGGTGCGAAGCGGATGCAGCTTGGGCATATCGGCTGATAGAACTGCGCGTCGGTCGCGCCGGTCATGACGTAGGGGCTGACAGGCAGGCCGGTGAAAGTCTCGCCGATGACCTTTTCGACGAGCCTGAAAGCCTCGCCGTTTATGTCGACAGGCTCTGTATAGTCGTTGGAGTGGACTATCTCCGTCTCAAGGCCGTGCTTTGCGGCAAGCGCTTTGATAATCTCAAGGCTCTCCTTTTCGCCCTGGTGCGGGATGAAGCGCATATTTGCGCCGAGCGTCGCCTCCTGCGGGAGGACGTTATAAGCGTCTGAGCCGGACTGCATGGTAAAGGCGATGGTCGTCTGGAGCATCGCGCCGGCCTGCGCGCTTATCCTGCCGAGGACAGGCTTCATTATCGGGGCGAACAGCCAGAGGTTCCCCATGACGAGCTTGAGCCCGAACGGAGCGTAGGGCGCAAGGCGCGCAAACATCGCACTCACCTCAGGCAGGAACTTTCTTCTAAACGGCGTGTGCGTCTCGACCTCGTTCACGAACGCGGCAAGGCGCGCGATAGGCGTGTTCTTCGCCGGGGCGCTGGCATGCCCGCCGGTGGAGCGCGCGGTGAACTTCACATCGGCCTTGCCCTTCTCGAACACGCCGACCATGGCGAAATTTCCCTTTATGCCGCCGATGGGCTCGGAAATTATGCCGCCGCCCTCGTCGCAGACGATGAACAGCTCAACGCCGCGGCGCTTGAGTTCCTCGACGATCTTCGGCGCGCCGTCCCCCGCCCACTCCTCGGTGCAGGAGGAGGCAAGGTACACGTCGCACTCTGGGGTATAGCCCTCGCGCAGCAGTTCCTCGACCGCCTCGAAAAAGGCCATGACCGAGCATTTGGTGTCGGACGCGCCGCGCCCCCAGACCTTGCCGTCGGCAATGTCGCCGGAGAACGGCGCGTGCTCCCACGTGCCCTCTGCGGGGACGACGTCCTGGTGCGACATGAGCACGAGCGGCTTATCGTGGCGTTTGCCCTCCCAGAAGAACAGGAGGTTTCCGTCAATTACGGTGCGCTCAAGCTTTTCATGCACCAGCGGGAACAGCTCTTCGAGCACCTTATGAAAGCCGAGGAACTTCTCTTCCTCGTGGACGTTCGCGTGCGATGTCGTGTCATACCGGATCATCTTCGAGAGCTTCTGCGCAAGGAGCAGCGCCTTGTCGTCCGCTTCCGGGGCGGCATAGTCGGAGCGCTTATTGGGCATGAGCAGCGTGCGCACAACGGCAATGAGCAAAAGCAGCACCAGCAGCGCCGGGATCAGCAGAAGATATTTCATGCCTTCGCCCCCTTCTTATAGAGCAGGTACGCGATGCCGATGGCCATCGCGCCGGACGGGATTATCATGAAGCTCGTCGACGCGGTGAGCGACGGGACGAACACGAACAGCATACTCATGATAAACAGCGGCGCCGCCGCGATCTTCATGTTGCCGCGGAAATATTTATACGCCATCGCGCCGAAAAGCGCGGGGACTACGTTTTCAAACGCGGGCTGGAGCGCCGGGCTCTGGAGCACCGGCTGGAGCGGCACGAGCAGCAGCACGCCGAGCGCGAGCACGACTATCGTCACGAGCGAGGATGTCGCGATCGAGAGCGTGGAGATAATTTCATTCTCCGGCGTACCGGTCTTTGCGCCGACAATATCGCGCGCATTGACAGCGCAGGGTATCTTCATGTTTATGAGGTTGCCGGTAATAAACGCGAGGTATCCGCCGCCCGCGCCGAGCATCGGCGTGTAGACGAGGAACTCCACAACGCTGCTCACCGTCCACACAAGGCCGACGGAGATAAAGGCCTTGGCCGCCGCGCCGAGGTCGGGCATCGCACCGAGGTAAGCGCCGATGAGAAACGGCGCGCCGACGAGCATTATGAGTACGATAACGGAGCTTACCCGCCCGATGGTATGCGTGCGGGAATTGTAGCGCTCAAAGTAATTTTTATCCATATCCGCACCTCCTTAAAGCTTTATGAGCACGGCAGCCGCCATGCCGATGAGCATGCTGCCGGCAACGGAGAAGCTGTCGACCCAGCCCTGCTTTTTCTTTTCCGCAAGGTACACGAACAGCGCCATCACAGCGCCCGAGACGACCGCGACGATAAGCGGCATGACGTTGCCCGTGAATGTGAACAGGCCATTTCCCGAAACAATGGTGCCGATATAGCTGCCTATGTACGCCGAGACAAGGCCGATGAACATCGCGGTCATAGCGATATCGCCGAAGCCCGCGCCGCCTGTACCGGTCTTTTTGCCGCCGAGACGGCCGAGATAGCGCTTGTTGAAGAACACCGACAGTACCATCCCCCACATGATGCACACGCTCATCAGGAGCGCAATGGTGGAAAAGGCCTGCGCGGTCATGTCCGCCGCGGAGAGCCCGCCGATTCCGACGGCCTCAGCCGCCGCCTGCGCGACCTGCGTCTCATAATGCAGCGCGCCGATGACCGACAGGCGCAGCCACGGCCACGGAGTGCCGAGGCTCCCTGAGAGCGCGATGACGCCCAGAAGGATGCCGACGCTCGGCAGGACGGAGAATGTGGCGCTGGAGGTGATCGCGCGCTTGAGCTTTACCGGATCCATCCCCATGGCGATACCGGCGCGGTAGGCGCGAACCATGAACACGATGCACACAGCGGCGACAAAGGCAATTATCCCCCCGCAGATGGCATACATCGGAGCGCTGTTGAGCAGTGAAAGAATACCCATATGCTATCCCTCTTTTATATAAGATCGTCTTAATAATATCACTGCCGTGCTCCGGTGTCAAAAAGTCTTTTGCTTGCGCGGCCATACGGTTTTATGTTAGAATATTTACATTATAAAGTATAGAAAGAGTACGCACAGATGACGCAGACTGAAAAACAGAAGATGATGCTCACTGCCCCTGTTGAGGGGCTTATTTGCCGCATGGCCGTGCCGACGATAATAAGCATGCTAGTAACGGCGCTGTATAATATGGCGGACACCTACTTTGTCGGCAAGCTCGGCTCCAACGCCGCGACAGGCGCGGTGGGCGTCGCGCTGCCGCTGATGGCAATTATCCAGGCGACGGGCTTTTTCTTCGGCCACGGTTCGGGCAACTCCATCTCCCGGCACCTCGGCGCGGGAGACGTGGAGGATGCGGAGACGCTGGCCGTCTGCGGCTTTGCGGGAGCCATCGGCACGGGGCTTATAATATGCGTCCTCGGCCAGTTGCTCATCGAACCTCTCGCGCGGCTCCTCGGCTCGACGGCGACGATACTGCCATATGCCAAAGAATATATGCGGTACATACTTTTTGCCGCACCGTATATGACGGCGGCGCTCGTGCTCAACAACCAGCTCCGTCTCCAGGGCAACGCGAACTTTGCAATGATCGGCATCACCTCAGGCGCGGTGCTCAATGTCTCGCTCGATCCGCTGTTCATTTTCACCTTCAATATGGGCGTTGCGGGCGCTGCGGCGGCTACCGCGCTCAGCCAGCTCGTGAGCTTTGTGATACTGCTCTGGGCACTCAGGCGCGCGGGCTGCGTGCCGCTCCGGTTCAGATACGTGCGCTGTATGCCGTCCGTAATGGGGCAGATATTCGGCGGCGGGCTGCCCTCGCTTGTGCGTCAGGGGCTTGGCAGTCTCTCGGTCATGATGCTCAACCGCGCCGCCGGGCCTTATGGGGACGCGGCTATCGCGGCGATGTCCATCGTCGGGCGCATAAGCCAGTTCGCAGGCTCGGCGGTGATAGGCTTCGGTCAGGGCTTCCAGCCGGTCTGCGGCTTCAATTACGGTGCGGGTAAGCGTGAGCGTGTAGAGAAAGCGTTCTGGTTCGGCGTCAAGGTCGCGTCGGTCGTCCTGCTGGTGACAGCGGCACTGGGCTTTGTGTTCTCCGACAGGCTCATCGCTCTGTTCCGTCAGGGCGACGCCGAGGTCATTGCAATCGGCTCCTTTGCTCTGCGCTGCCAGTGCGTGACGCTCCCGCTCGTCGGCTGGGTCATAATGAACAACATGATGTTCCAGACCTGCGGCTACACCAGTCCCGCAAGTCTCCTCGCCGCCGCGCGTCAGGGGCTGTTCTTTATCCCCGCGGTCATACTGCTGCCGCTGCCGCTCGGTCTGCTCGGCGTGCAGATAAGCCAGAGCATCTCCGACCTGCTGGCTTTCTCCCTCGCGGTGTATATGTACAAAAAGTACGAACCCCGTATGTGGGAAATGTACAAGGCATAACTTGCAGATCGTCAAAAAACTCCGATTCCAACTAAAAAACAGCAGTAAAAGGCTCCCCGGCAGAAAGTCAAGCAAGTGCAACACCTAAATTATGGAACACCTTGTTTATACAAGGGGAGCTCAGACTGTCAAAAAATATGCTTCGATGATGTTTAACAGAGCAGCAGGGGAGCTTG
>ERZ857629.3284-NODE-3284-length-13801-cov-4.806053_pt1 | contig 13801 bp, 10 predicted proteins | sample MGYA00519700_ERZ857629 | MGnify/ENA primary metagenome ERZ857629 (study PRJEB31778, sample SAMEA3449351) | human gut metagenome | biome: human gut; feature: human-associated habitat; material: faeces | place: United Kingdom | collected 2010/2012 ... | reverse complement strand
GAGCACAACCTTGCCAAGGTTGGGGTCGCGAGTTCAAGTCTCGTTTTCCGCTCTCAGAAAAAAGCCGTTCGAAATTCGAACGGCTTTTTTGTTTATGCCGACATCATTGGCACACCCCGTGCGCACTAAAACGTTTTCCACGCACGTCGCGTCATAATTGATCTATGTCGTGCGTAAAACAGGCCTTTTCACTCACGCCAGCAACGAACCACTGTCCCCAGCAACGCGGCAAGCGTCTCCAGGGTTACCCCCCCCCGCCCAAGACCGTTAGCGGGACGCGGCCACACCCTCTCTAAAATGATATCTACGCCTGCTTCCGGTAGGGCTCGTTCTTCAGAACTATCTCACCGCCGGCAACATCGGCCTCGATTACAGAATCCCTGTGCACGGTACCATCAAGAATTGCCTTGGCAAGCTGGTTCACAAGCTCACGCTGCATGACCCTCTTGATAGGACGCGCACCGAATGCCGGATCGTAACCCATATCGGTCATGTAATCCTCGAATGCCGGAGTGAAACTGATTTCCACACCATCCTCGGACAGCTTGCTCTGAAGCTGTTTCATCTGGATATGAAGGATATCACGTATATCATTCTTGGTCAGCGGCTCGAACATTATTATCTCATCGATACGGTTCAGGAATTCAGGCCTGATCGTCTGTCTGAGAAGCTCAAGTATCTTGCCCTTGCATTCGCCCAGCATCTGGTTCCTCTTGGCGATGGCTGCGGCAGCCTCGGCAGGAGCCTCCCCTTTCTTCCCGACCTCAGGAAGCTTCTCCATATAGCTCTGGATAATATCCGAACCGACATTGGAAGTCATGATGATGATGGTATTCTTGAAGTCCACGGTACGACCCTTATTATCTGTCAGACGACCGTCATCAAGCACCTGAAGCAAGATGTTGAACACATCAGGATGGGCCTTCTCGATTTCATCAAGCAGCACTACGGAATAAGGTTTACGCCTTACAGCCTCGGTGAGCTGGCCACCTTCATCATATCCTACATATCCCGGAGGAGCACCGATAAGACGGCTCACAGTGTGACGTTCCTGATACTCACTCATATCAATACGGGTAATCATGTTCTCGTCATTGAACAGAAACTCCGCGAGCGCCTTGGCAAGCTCGGTCTTGCCGACACCGGTCGTACCCATGAACAGGAATGAACCGATAGGTCTCTTTTCATTGGAAAGGCCAGCACGGCTTCTGCGGACGGCATCAGCTACGGCATGTATGGCCTGCTCCTGACCGACAACTCTCTTATGAAGTTCGTCCTCCATACGGAGCAATTTCTCCTTCTCGCTTTCCAGCATCCTGTTCACCGGTATTCCGGTCCATCTGGACACCACATCAGCGATATCTTCCGGCGTAACGGCCTCTGTGATGATAGGATCCTTCACAGCGGCCTGTCTGGCGGTAAGTTCATCTATCTTCTTCTGGGCTTCAGCCATCTTGCCGTAACGGAGTTCCGCAACCTTTCCATAATCACCGGCCCTCTCTGCGGACTGCGCCTGAATCTTGTAGTCCTCCATCTGCTGGCGGGCTGTCTGGATGCCGGAAAGAATACCTTTCTCCTCATCCCACTTCTTCATCAGAACGTCACGTTTCGCGTTAAGTTCCTTCAACTGGTCATTGATCTTGTCAAGTTTCAATGAAACTCCTTCCCTCTTGATGGCTTCCTTCTCGATTTCGAACTGACGGATCTGGCTGTTGAGCTCATCTATCGGCTCCGGTACGGAATTCATCTCCAGACGAAGCTTGGAAGCGGCCTCATCCACAAGGTCTATGGCCTTATCCGGAAGGAAACGGCTCGTGATGTACCTGTGAGACAAATTCACCGCAGCGATCAACGCATCATCCTCGATACGTACCCTGTGATGGTTCTCATATCTCTCCTTCAGGCCCCTCAAGATGGCGATGGACTCTGCCGGCGTAGGCTCGTCCACCATAACCATCTGGAAACGTCTTTCCAATGCCTTGTCGGCCTCGAAATATTTCTGATATTCGTCCAATGTGGTGGAACCGATCGTCCTCAGCTCGCCCCTGGCCAATGCCGGTTTAAGAATATTGGACGCATCCATTGCACCGGAAGCCCTTCCGGCACCGACCAACGTATGAATCTCATCTATGAACAGGATAATCTGTCCCTGGCTGTCCACAACGTCCTTTACGACGCCTTTCAGCCTCTCCTCGAACTCACCCTGATACTTGGCACCTGCTATAAGTGCACCCATATCAAGCGAATAGACGATTTTATCTTTCAGGTTTTCAGGGACAGCCCCATCAACGATTTTCTGCGCAAGACCTTCGGCGATAGCGGTTTTACCCACACCCGGTTCACCTACGAGAATAGGGTTGTTCTTGGTCCTACGGCTCAATATCTGCAACACTCGACGGATCTCCTCATCCCTGCCGATGACAGGGTCAAGTTTCCCCGCTGCAGCTCTTTCGTTCAAGTTCACCGCGAACTTGTTCAATGTCTCAAGCTTTCCGCCGCCGGCATTGTTCTGCATGTTGTAATTTTCCATAATAATAAACTCCTTTTTGTCCCCTGGAGCTTATCATTCAGGCCTTCCTGCTGATACTGAGACTTATCCTAACGGGATATAGCCGTCTGCTCCGAAGAACAAACGGCTATAGTCCAAAATATATTCCTTCCCGGAAATTACTGACAATTTGTCAGTTCCGGCATTTGTCGCAAACTACTCTGCAGGAGCTGCTGGAGCTTCAGTTGCAGGTGCGCTCTGCTGTGCAGGTGCAGGTGTAGGGAATGCAGGCTGCTCTGTAGTTTCCTTTCCGAGCTTATTGGTAATATCCACCTGTGTGCCCTGTGAGCCCATAGTAAATGAGGAAATCACAGAAACGATTACGATGAATGCAACAAGACCCCAAGTAACTTTCTCAAGCATATTGGCTGTCTGCCTTACACCGAAAGTCTGGTTTCCTGCAACGAAGTTGCTGGCCATGCTGTCACCTTTGCCATTCTGAAGCAATACTACGATTGTAAGCAGTATGCTGGCAATAACAACGAGAACTACAAGAATAGTAAATATTACGTTCATAACGTCTGATTATTTATCAAATTATCCAATTTTCCAATAAGGGATGCAAAGTAAGCACTTTTTTCCGGGAATGCCAAAATTAGTTTGCCGTAAATGCGCTTTGCCTGTTCAAAATAGCCTTGTTCAGCGTAAATTTGCGCCAATGTTTCCGTGCAGAAATCCAGTCCTGACACATCTCCATGCTCTTCCGGACGCGGACGCGTCTTCGGCTGGAAACGCGCAAAAACATTGTCCTCGACTTTCTTGACCTTCTCGTATTCCGACTGGGAGAAGAAATCTCCGCCGACAACGTGGACTTTACGCTCATAGACCGGAGCATCCTCCTTTTTCTTTTCCTCTATATATGAACTCAGCAGAGCCTCCAGCCCTTTGTCGGAATAATCCGCCCCATCGCCTTTGTGCATAATCTCGGCTATTGACCCGCGGTCCCCCACATACATTGCCTGGTCGGAGAACTGGGACACTCCCCACGACTCGCCGCCGACACCGGCCATCCTGCGGCAGAGCTCCTTCCTCGCCGCGCCATACCATGGATAAAGGTTCACCACACCGGCCAACTCATCCATTGTCAATGTTTTAAGATTTATCGCTTTCTGCTCCATATTCTACCAGTTCGCCACAGTCGCATTGAACACATCCTCACAAATCTTCTCAATGATCTCGTCGCACAATGTGCCTTCCACCGCATCCAGGGACTGGGTCGAGTCATAATCCGCATACGCAGAAAAAGACTTGCCCTGAAAATCATCCTCGGGATATTTCCTGTTGGCAAAGTCAATCTTGACCGTGACCGTGAGCCTGTTCTGCGCCGCCACCTCGTTCGCCGTCACCGCCATTGCGCGCACGTCATAGCCGGTAATCGAGCCGGTAATCTCCAAATCGCCGTCCATGTCCACCTGCTCCAGCCTCGTCATCTTCCGGAATTTATCTTTCAATGACTCCGTCATGCTGTTGCTCAATGTCGGGTTCACCTTCAATGCCTTATACTCGAAGTAATTGATAGTGACGGTCTTGACATCGGGCTGAATGGAAGTTCCGGAGAACGAATATATCCCGCAGGAACGCACGATCAGCGCCGTCGTCATGATAGCCAATGCGACACCTGCCGCCGAAAATATTTTTCCAAATGATTTCATATCAATACTATTCGTCCGCTTTCTTCAAATTGCGGAATTCCGGAGGAAGTTTCCTGTACAATGTCCTTTCGGAAATCCCCAGCTCCTCCGCCGCTTTCTTTCGGTTTCCGTTATGTTTCTCCAATGCTTTCCTTATCAGGTCCTGATTCGACTGCGATATGGAGAAATTCTCATCTCCGTGTCCGGTCTCTACAGCATGGATTTCATCATGCCTCGGCAATGTCGACTGTTCATCGATATCACGCTCATTGTCAGTCCAATCCGATTCCGGTCTGGAAATATAGCCGTCACGGGAACCAGTGTCCGCCGGCATTGCCAAAGGCTTGGGCTGCGTCACATCCGCCGCAGACGGCATGATACCGCCGGAGGCAATGATCTGCTTCAGCTTGGTCACCTCGGCATTGAGACTGTAAAGGGCCTTGTAAATCTCCTGCTTTTCTTCCTGCGAGATATCTGACGAACTGTCATGATACTTGACAGGCAAGGCATTGACATCATCCTTCGGAAGATAGGTCGACAGCGTCGCGGCATCGACCTCGCAGCGTCCGGACACCGGCGTAAGGCGCTGCCCTTCCAATGCGGACACCGTCTCGGCAATGTTCTTCAGCTGGCGGATGTTGCCAGGCCAGCGGTAGCGCGTAAGCAATTCTATCGCGTCTCTGGTCAATGACACCTTGCTCATGCCGTATTTCTCGGAGAAATCCGAAGTGAACTTCCTGAACAACAGATAGATATCCTCTTTCCGTTCACGAAGCGACGGCATCTTGATCTGGATGGCGTTCAACCTATAATATAAGTCTTCACGGAATTTGCCTTTGGAAACGGCGTAGAGAAGGTCGACATTGGTCGCCGCAATGACCCTCACATCGGTCTTGCTCACCTTGGACGAGCCGACGCGTATGTATTCGCCGGACTGGAGCACGCGGAGGAGTTTCGCCTGTGACGGAAGCGGCAATTCGCCGACCTCGTCCAGGAACAATGTTCCCCCGTCTGCTTCCTCGAAATATCCTTTCCGGGCCTCAATCGCTCCGGTAAACGAGCCCTTCTCGTGTCCGAACAATTCAGAATCAATGGTTCCCTCAGGGATAGCACCACAGTTCACCGCGAAGTATTTGGCATTCTTACGGCGACTGAACTGATGAATGATCTTAGGAATATTCTCCTTGCCGACACCGCTTTCGCCCGTTACAAGCACGGTAAGGTCGGTCGGCGCCACTGCCACGGCCATTTCCAATGCGCGGTTGAGCGAAGGATCATTGCCGACAATGTCGTATTTATTCTTAAGTTTCTGTAAATCCTGTGTGTCCATAGTCAGACAAAGTTACAAAATACACTGAAAATATGAAGCCACATTGCCTAAAATTGCAAAATTATTAGTAACTTGGTGCGGAATTTGGTAAAAGTACAATTCAGTTATTATAAATTTATTTTTATTTCAGTCATGAGAAAGGAAATCAAATCATTGGCAGTAGCAGTCCTCGGACTTGCAGCTGTCGCTTGTGCTTCTCCTGAGAAGATGGCAGAGATGGCAGAGAGCGTTACCGTTACCTGCGATCCGTCACCGCTTGAAGTTGTAGCCGGTAAAATCGATGCTACCGTATCAGTAACTTATCCTGCTGATTACTTCCACCCGAAGGCAATCCTCGAAGTTACTCCAGTGCTCGTTTATGAGGGTGGTGAAGCTACAATGGCTCCATTCATGTATCAGGGCGAGAAAGTTAAGGATAACTACACCGTAGTATCTTCTGACGGCCAGACCGTAACAGAGAAGGTTCACTTCGAATATGTTAAGGGTATGGAGCAGTCTCACCTCGAGCTTCGCGGTGTCGTAAAATACAAGAAGAAGTCTATCGACCTCCCTATCAAGAAGGTTGCTGACGGCGCAAACACCACTTACATGCTCGTAGGTTATGGTGAGGGTCTCGGCAAGGTAGCTTACAAGGCTGACAACTATCAGGAGGTTATCCCTCAGTCAGCTGAAGGCCAGATTCTTTACACCATCAACTCTGCAGACGTTCGCAGCAAGGAGCTCAAATCAGCTTCTATCAAGGACTTCCAGGCTGCTCTCGATGAGATCAAGAACAACGAAAGAAAGACCCTCAAGGGTACTGAAGTCGTAGCTTATGCATCTCCGGACGGCGGACAGGAACTGAACGCCAAACTCTCTGACAAGCGTTCAAAGAGCGCTGACAAGGCATGGAGCAAGGTCGTTAAGGGTAAAGAAGTTACCGACCCTGAGGTTAAGAGCGTAGGTCAGGACTGGGAAGGCTTCCAGGAGCTCGTTTCCGAGTCAAACATCGAGGATAAGGATCTTATCATCCGCGTTCTTTCCATGTACAGCGATCCTGCTGTTCGTGAGAGCGAGATCAAGAACATGTCTGAGGTTTACACAACCCTCAAGAAAGAGGTTCTTCCTGAGCTCCGTCGTGCAAGATTCATCGCTAACGTAGAGTATCAGAACTACACCAAGGAAGAGCTCCTCAAATTCGTTGACGAGAACATGGACGTTCTTGACGAAGAGGCTCTCCTCCGTTCAGCTACACTCGTTAAAGAGGCTAAGACAAAAGAGGCTCTCTACAAGAAGGCTGTCGAGAAGTTCAACAGCGACCGCGCACAGTTCAACCTTGGCGTTCTTTACTTGAACGAGAACGACCTCAAGTCTGCTGAGAACGCATTCGGCAAGGTTCAGACCAAGGATGCTGACCTCGAGAACGCTAAGGGCGTTATCGCTCTCCGCAAGGGTGACTTCGCTGCTGCTCAGAAGTCATTCGCTGCTGCAGGTGCAAAAGAGAACCAGGCTGTCATCGACATCCTGAACGGCAACTACGAGAAGGCTGCTGCCGCTCTCAAGGGTACCAACTCTTTCAACGAGGCTCTCGCATACGTTCTTATCGACAAGCCAGCTGAGGCTGCTGCCGCTCTCAAGTGCCAGTGCCCTAAGGCTAACTACCTCCGCGCCATCATCGCTGCTCGCCAGGGCAAAGCTGCTGACGTGAAGACATATATCGAGAAGGCTAGCAAGGATTCAGCTCTCAAGGCTCGCGCCGAGAAAGACATCGAGTTCGCTCAGTACAGATAATATTGTCAATGCCGGTTAAACCCGGCTTGTCATAAAATATCACTCCCCGAAATCCGCCATGGATTCCGGGGAGTTTCTTTATGTCCGCAGTGTTCCGCACCGACATCTGCAGCATCTGACCAGTGCTCACGCCATATCTGATGGCTCGGATGATCGGCCCTGGTGTTGAAATTACCCACCAGAAACGAAGGATAACCAGCACGGTGGGACTATGCTCCATATCCACCAGAACATGGGCTTATTTGAGGTTTTCTTCCTTGTTCAGTATGCCATGATGGTTAATGAAGCAGAACATTCCTGGAAAGATATAATAATCGACAAGCAATGCCACATATGCGAAAAGCCCCGGCGGATGTTCTCCGTCGGGGCTTGACATATTCTAAAGCGTCAGAGCGCCAGGTTTATTTCTTTGTTGCGGCTTTCTTGGCTTCTTTTCTCTTCTCGTTCCACATGTAAGCATCGAACATTACAGGAGTACCGATGAAGATTGAAGCGTAAGTACCGAAGCAGATACCGAGAATCAGGGCAACTGACAGACCGCGGATAGACTCGCCACCGAAGATTGCGATTGCAAGCATTGTCACGAGAGTAGACACGGATGTGTTGATGGTTCTGGTGAGGGTGCTGTTGAGCGCAAGGTTTGCATTGGACTTGAAGTCGGCCTTAGGATGCATTGTCTTGTACTCACGGATTCGGTCGAAGATAACCACGTTATCGTTGATGGCGTATCCGATGATGGTCAGAATAGCGGCGATAAACGTCTGGTCAACGTCCAGGTTGAACGGAAGGATTCCGGAGAACAGGGAGAAGAAACCGATGACGATGATAGCCGTGTGTGCGAGTGAAACCACACCGCCGAGACCCCATGTCCAGCCATTGAATCTTACTGCGATATAAGCGAAGATTACGAACAGCGCGATGAGGACTGCGAATACAGCTGATCTCTTGATATCGTTTGCGATGGTAGGACCTACCTTGTCGGAAGAAATGATACCGTTAGGGTTGTCGAGAGTAGACGTGAACTCATCGAGGGTAATGTCTTTCTCTGCGAAGAAGCCCTTCATGGCCTCGTAGAGTTTAGCCTCTACCTCTGAATCCACCTCGCTTGACTCATTCTCAACCTTGTACTTGGTAGTAATCTTCATCTGGCTCTCACCACCGAACTGCTTAACCTCCACAGACTCACCGAATTCTTTCTCGGCAGCCTCACGGACTGACTCGGCAGTAACCGGCTTGTCGAATCTTACGACGTATGTACGACCACCTGTAAAGTCAACACCATAGGTAAAGCCCTTGATGCAGATGGATGCAATCGCGATTACGATGAGCGCTCCGGAGAACATATAAGAATATTTCTTCTTGTCAAGGAAGTTGAACTTGGTATGCTTGAGGAAGTCCTTTGTAAGATTGTTCTCGAATGATACGCTCTTGCCCTTGGAAACTCTGTCATCGAAGATGATTCTGGTGATGAAGATAGAGGTAAGAACGGATGTGATGATACCGATGATGAGGGTGGTGGCGAAGCCCTGTACAGGACCTGAACCGAAGATGAACAGCACGATACCGGTAAGGAGGGTGGTTACCTGACCGTCGATAATTGCAGAGTAAGCATTGGAATAACCGTCAGCGATAGCCTTTGACAGACCCTTGCCGGCAGCAAGTTCCTCTTTCACACGCTCATAGATAATCACATTGGCATCGACCGCCATACCCATTGTGAGGACGAGACCGGCAATACCTGGCAATGTCAGCACAGCTCCGAATGATACGAGAGTACCGAAGAGGAGAAGGACGTTGCACAGAAGTGCGATATCAGCCACGAATCCGGCGCCGCTGTAGAAGAATATCATGTATGCGAGCACCAGGAGGAAGGCGATGACGAATGAGATAAGACCGGCATTGATGGACTCTGAACCGAGTGAAGGACCCACGACCTGCTCCTGGATGATCTTGGCAGGTGCAGGAAGCTTACCTGAATTCAGGACGTTGGCAAGGTCAGTAGCCTCTTCCACATCGAAACCTCCGGTAATCTCTGAATTTCCGCCTGTAATCTCCGCATTGACGTTAGGATATGAATATACACGGTCGTCGAGTACGATTGCAATCTGCTTGCCGATATTGTCCTTGGTAAGACGGGCCCAGATGGAAGCACCCTCGGCGTTCATTGTCATGGAAACTGAAGGGTTACCCTTGTTCATGCCCTGTCCGCTGTAAGATACGCGGGCATCGGTAACTGCTGAACCGTCGAGTGGAGCCTTTCCGTCTCTGGTAGCAGCCTTGATGGCAACCAACTCGAAGTAATTGCCGCCCTGGATGTAGCTTGAAGGCTTGACGGTCCAGATAGGTTTGAGTTCTGCAGGGAGAACACCGCTCAACTCCGGAGCTTTAAGGAGTTTGGATACAGTCGCTGTATCGCTGCCGAGGGCATAACCCATGCAAGCACCTCTACCATAGTTCGTAGGGTGGAGCACTGCGAAGAGAGGGTGAGCTTTCTTGAACGCAGCCTGAGCCTTGGCATCAGCAGCAGCTGACTTGCCGATTTCGCTGTTAAGCAATGAATCAGAAGCGGATTCCACTGTCTCTGCCACTGCTGTAGAGTCTTCTCCAGATGTTTCAAGAGTCTGGGCGAGAATGGCATCAGCATTCTGGAGGTCCTGTGCGATTTCTGAATAATCGTAAGTGGTCCAGAACTCAAGGGAAGCAGTTCCCTGCAGGAGATTTCTGACACGCTCCGGCTCCTTTACACCAGGAAGCTCGACGAGAATACGTCCGCTGTTTCCAAGTCTCTGGATAGAAGGCTGTGTAACACCGAAACGGTCGATACGGTTACGGAGGACATTGAATGAGTTGGCGACAGCGCTCTCAGCATTCTCTCTGATGACAGAAAGAACCTCCTCGTCGGTAGACTGCGGGTTGATGAGTTTGGCGAGGTCGTATGTACCGAACACCTGTGCAAGTCTCTGGCCGTTGGAAACCTCTTTCCACGCCTGGGCGAACAATGTGATGAAATCATCCGGTGACTTCACGCTGCGCTCTTTGGCGAGGCTGATTGCCTTCTCGAACTCAGGAGTCCTGTTCTCTCCTGCGAGAGCCTTTACGAGGTCTTCGAGCTGGACCTGAAGCATGACGTTCATACCGCCCTTCAAGTCAAGACCGAGGTTGATCTCCTTAGACTTTACATCTTTGTAAGTATATCTGAAGTAGACTTTCTCGCTTGAAATCGAGTCAATGTACCAACGATTCTCTTTTTTGGCGATAGAATCGAGCACATAGGCCTTATCCACCTCAGGAATTTCAGCAAATTCTGCTGACTGCTTGTACACTTCGACAGCATTCTGGGCGTATTTCGCTGCCTTGTTCTCCTGAATACTTGTTACAAGAGTGAAAGACAACTGCCAGACGCAGGCGAGAGCGAGCAGAACCGCTACTAGTTTGATTGCACCTTTGCTTTGCATTTGTTTGAATATTTTAAATTTATATTAATTTCCAATAGTGGCAATAGAGTGCAAATTTATCTAATTTTTTCGTACTAAGAAACTTTCTGCAAGTAATTTCTTATTTTTGCAGTCCATGTTATGAAAAGAGTGAAGATTATATTTTCAATATTTGCCGTCGTTTCCGCTGCATTCACCATGCAGGGGCAGGACGTGACGGACACATTGCATGTGACCCGCAGAAGCGTGGACATGCGACGCCTGAAGGTCGTTACTGATTCATTGATACGTAGTTACAAGTTCTCTGAAGCTACCGGAGCCTTCGAGAGCGCGAAGGCTGATGCCGATTCTCTCACGTCAATTCTCATCGACGAGGCGATGGTACAGGCGCAGAACGGGAACAGCATGAAGGGCTTTTGCAGCAACCCTGTCGCCGTAGCTAGGAAACGTTTCTCGCTGAAAGATTTTTTCCTGTACTTCCCTCTCCCGGACAAGAGCTGGCGGGCAATCCCGAACCAGCTGGATTCTTCGGCGCATGACCGTTTCGTGAGGGCGACATATGTCCCGGAAGGATCTGGACAAATATATTGGTCGGCGAAGGACCAGGAGGGCATCCGCAACATCTATCGCACTGAGCATCAAGACTCTCTGTGGTCCGTTCCGGAGCTTATCAATGAGCAGGTAACCTCTTCTTCAGACGAAATTTACCCTATGCTCTCGCCGGATGGAAAACAATTGTTCTTCGCATCCAGAGGTCTCTATGGCATGGGCGGATACGACCTTTATGTCTCGGATTGGGATGAAAACCTGAAAGATTGGGGCATACCTGTCAACATGGGCTTCCCTTATTCTTCTCCATACGATGATTTTCTGTTCATCAATACCGCAGACGGGAAATATTCAATGTTCGCGTCCAATCGCGCCTGCCAGGCGGACAGTGTGGATATCTATGTGCTGGAATTCGACAGCATGCCGGTGAGGAAGGCCATTGACAGTCCGGAGAAATTGGAAAAATTATGTCGTTTGGAACCGGCAGACGACCCTGAAAGGGTTGGAAGCAGCCCTGCGGCGGCTGATGATATGCAGGACAATGCCGACATGCGGAGATATTCCGACAAGTTGTTACAGGTAAGGTCTTTACGTGATTCCATATATAAGCACAGCACGGATCTGGACAAGGACCGCAGCTGGCTTACAGAGGTTTCCGGACAGGAAAGGAGCAAACTCGCCGCCTCTATTCTGAGTAAAGAGGCATTGATCCCTAAACTGAAGGATTCATTGGCGGTAGCCAGCAGGGAATTGCAGAAAATCGAATTGGAATTCCTCCAGAGCGGCGTCGTCATTGACCCTGAAAAGCTTCAGCATGAAGCTGACAGGGAGATTGTCGGCGGGTCGGCGGGCTACACTTTCGCGAAGATGAACATGGGTGCGCCGCTTCATCTGGAGATGCAGAAGCCGAAGCCGTCGTTCGACTACACGTTCCAGGTACTTGAAGAGGGGCGTTTCGCAGAGGACAACACATTGCCTGGAGGGCTGATATATCAGATACAGATATTCCTGATGTCCAACAAGGCTACTGTAAAGCAAATCAAGGGATTAAGCCCTGTATTTGAACGTATCGGCAGCACCGGGAAACGCATTTATTCCGTCGGATTGTTCCATAGCTACAAGGATGTCCTGGCCAATCTGAACAAGGTCAAGAGAGTCGGTTTCAGAAGCGCGATAATCGTCGCATTCCTGGACGGCAAGCCGATTACCGTACAGAAGGCAAGAGCATTGGAAAAGACGGTACACGAGCTTTTCCAGGTAAGGATTTTCCCGGCGGACGGTGCGGCGTTGAATGATACGGAAATGGCTACTGTCAAGGTGGTTACGGAGGCCGATATGGCGCGTACTACGGAAGGCGGCGTCATATCCTTCATCTTGGGCCCTTATGACAGCCGTGCAGAGGCGGATGCCGTCAGCTCGGCATTGAAAATATCAGGAATCACGAACGTCCGTATCGAATCTGCAGGCATGTCGGAAATAAAATAGCTCTTCATTGACCGGGTTCTTCAGGAAAATGCTTATCTTGTGGGATGGATATTAATTGAAGATAATATGGGACTGGTCATAACACTCGTAATCGCAGGCATAATTCTTATCCTGGCTGAGATATTCCTTATCCCGGGCATCGGCGCCGCAGGAATCTTGGGGCTTCTGGCCCTCTGCGGGTCATCTTATTACGCATTTGCCTGCCTGGGTACAGCCGCCGGAGTCATCACGACATTGGTCAATATCGTATTGATTTCCGTGCTGCTTTTCTACGCATTGAGAGCGAAGACGTGGAAGCGTCTGCAACTTGATACGGTAATCGACAACAAACCCGAGGAGGAGTCTGTCGGCGTGGGAGACCGCGGAAAAGCCGTCACGAGACTAGGTCCTGTCGGCACGGCAAGAATCAACGACAAAAGCTTCGAAGTCACGGCATTGGAGGGAATGATCGATGCCGGAACGGAAATCGAAGTCGTGCACATGGAGAACAAAAAGATCTATGTGAAGCCGGTAATGCCGGATGAAGCATTCTAAAAATCATTAAAACACAATAACATTATGGGAATTCCAATGATTCTGTGGGCAGCTATCGCTTTAGTAGCTCTCATCGTCCTGTTATGGTTCTTCCCGGTAACCTTATGGTTCCAGGCGGTGCTTTCAGGAGTACATATTCCGCTCGTCCAGCTTGTGCTCATGCGCTGGAGAGGCGTAAATCCGAACACCATCGTAATCGCAATGATTACCGGCACCAAGGCAGGCCTGACGCTAAAGGCCAATGAGTTGGAGGCGCACTATCTCGCCAAGGGCAATGTCGTAAAGGTGGTCAATGCCCTTATTTCCGCCGACAAGGCGAACATTCCTCTGGATTTCAAGACGGCTGCAGGAATCGACCTGGCCGGACGTGATGTTTTCGAGGCTGTGCAGATGTCGGTGAATCCCAAGGTCATCAATACTCCGCCTGTAACGGCCGTGGCCAAAAACGGTATTCAGCTTATATGCAAGGCCCGCGTGACGGTTCGTGCCAATATCAACCAGCTTGTCGGCGGTGCCGGTG